>Ga0315274_10003069_pt1 | contig 24915 bp, 22 predicted proteins | sample YL17G02_20_MG_FD_203700 | JGI IMG/M metagenome (GOLD analysis project Ga0315274, IMG submission 203700) | Sediment microbial communities from Yellowstone Lake, YNP, Wyoming, USA - YL17G02_20 | ecosystem: Environmental > Aquatic > Freshwater > Lake > Sediment | place: USA: Wyoming | collected...
TTATGTCGACTATGATGATTTGCGTCGAGCTGCAATAAAAGCCTGGCAAAAAGGTGCTCTGAATCCTGAAATTGTCAAATCTGTTTGTCGTGCAAAATACGCTGAGCGCATATATTAATCACAATTGGTATGATTGGCAGCTTACGGAGTAAGCCCTCCCCAAAATGGGTCATCGCAAGCTGGGAATCTTCTGGACAAGAGATCATCAGCATGGTACAATTCGATACGATTGGAGCGACTACATTGCCGGAATGGAGGTGGTTGTCCGGGCATAATGAGCTTAAGTCATTGGGTAGTACCTACTCGATGGTTTCGCGGAAGTCTCATCGTGATACGAAAGGAGGAGACTCAAATGTCTACAAGCAGAACTACCCTTGCCGCAGTAGTTGTCATTACAGTGTTCCTGGCCATATCTGTCTGCGAAGCCAGCTGTAGTTATGTCTTAGATGGCGACCTAAACAAGGACTGCCGAGTGGACTTTGACGACTTCCTGGTACTGGCGCAAAATTGGCTCATTGATTGCAGTTCCGATTTCCGAAATCCAGCCTGCCGTTGTGACGTTAAATGGGTAGCCGAGCCTCCAATGCTCACCGGCAGGAACCAGTTCTGTGGTGGCGTGATCAATGGTAAGATTTATGTCTTCGGTGGCAACGACCCTGACCAGGAAAACTTGAAATCGGTAGAGAGTTACGACCCAAACACAATGCAATGGGTGGAACTTGCAGACAACAACCATGATGATGGCCAAGGTGTTGAAGAACTGACTTCAGCCGTCGTAAACGGCAAGCTCTATGTGTTTGGCGGCTGGGGTTGGAATCCGTCGGAAGGACGCTCCATGGTCATCAATTTCAATGAAATGTATAATCCTGTTACTGACACGTGGACCACCCTTCGGCGTAAACCCACGACGGTTGCCGCAGCCCCTGCTACAGTTTATAATGACGAGATCTACCTCTTCGGCGGCTACTTTGATAGCGAGAACGCCTCGAAGGTTAATTATAGAGTGGTCGAAAGTTATAATCCTTCAAATAATACGTGGCGTTTTGTTACAAATATGCCCAGAGTCATTTCTAATATGGCGGTAGCTACTATAGGTGATAAAGCATACCTATTCGGTGGATATGACCCAGCTACGCAACAGTTGGTTGATGACGTTATTACCTACGACTTTGAAACCGGGCTCTGGAATACCAGCGGCTATACCAGACTGCCCGTGAAAATGGTTTATCCTTATTCTGAAGCCGCTCCCGTTATTAAAGGAAAAGTGTATCTGATATGTGACGGTGAATACTCGGCCGATGGAAGAGTCTGGCGTTGGAGTAATAGAATTGACATTTATGACCCAGTTAACAACACCTGGGAGAAAGGACCTTCGTTGCCGATGCCGTTGGACGGCCATGTAGCCTTAGCCATCACTCATAAGATTTACGGTTTGGGTGGTCGCAATAACTGGTCTTTCGAAAATGGCCCTCAATCAGGTGTCATTAGTTTAGATACACGTTTCTGCTCTCAGTAGACCAGCGTCCAAGCCAAGAAACAATTCTATGCGGCGTTGTTCTCCTCAGGAAGCGCTGCATGTGTAGCCGCACCGCCATTACGCCTGTGGGCGATGATGAAATGCTTTATGTGGACTCTTACGATCGCATGATGGGAGGTAGAGGATCGTTAGTTGCCGTCCGGGCTGGGGCCACCGGTGACATCTCGCTCAAAGCGGGTGAGACCACCAATTCCTTCGTCGCCTGGAGCGCCCCGATCAATAGCTACCGGGTGGCGTCGCTGTTGCTCTACGCAGGTTGCGTATATAGCCTTGATCAACAAAGCGGGACCATCAGGTGCTTCGACGCAAAAACGGGAACGCTGCACTACCGCGAGCAATTGCCTGGGGCACGGGGCTTTACCGCTTCACCCTGGGCCAGCGACGGCAAAGTCTTCTGCCTGGATGAGACAGGACTGACGGTTGTCCTCCAGGCTGGCCCAAAGTTGAAGGTCGTTGCGACCAACAAACTGGATGAGACGTTCTGGTCCTCTATGGCGGTCTTTGGTGAGAATCTGTTGTTACGCGGCGTGGACCATCTTTACTTTATCGCCAAGTAGACGGCGGCAAAGAGATTGCCTATAATACGGATGCAAGAGTGACTAATTTGATATTACAAGAATCCGAACATGTTATAGCAATAATTCAGAAACGTCTATAGGTAAAAATCGGAGATAGGAGAATCAAATGAATCGCAGAACATTCTTAAAGACCGTGCCGGCTTTGAGCGTGCTGGCGAGTACGGTGTCCGGCTTGGCCATGGATGCCGGCACAACGTCCGGCTCCGCCCAGGATTTGCAGCCAATCATTCTTGTAAAACCTGAGACGGACGGCGGCAAAAGCGTGCTGGCGGCCCTGAAGGAAAGAAGGACTATCCGCAACATCAACGCGGAGAAACTTGGCCCGCAGGTGCTGTCCAATCTTCTCTGGGCGGCATTTGGGGTGAACCGTGAGAAGGGGCCGTTTGCGGGAGGCACCGGGAGAACAGCCGCATCGGCCAGTAACTCGCAGGAAATCGACCTTTACGTTGCCCTGCCGGAGGGAGTCTATCTCTATGATGCGGTTGGTCACCGTCTGACTCCCGTTGTCGCAGGGGACTTTCGCGCAAGGTCCAGCAGCAGGGGTTCCGGGGCTAAAGCTCCGGTGCATATCTTCTATGTTGTGGATATCGCCAAGTACGGCAAAGCACCGTTTCAGGAACCTGGGTTGCGCGATCCGGAGGTACAAAAGTCATACTATTACGTTGCTACGGGTCTGATTGCGGGAAACGTCTATTTGTTCGCTGCCTCGCAAGGCTTGGCCGCCCACTTCCACAATTGCGATAGGCAGAACACAGCTAAGGAGTTTAAGCTGCGGCCTGAACAACGTGTGCTTTTCGCCCAAACTGTGGGTTATCCGGCGTAGGGTCAGCCGGCGCGCTGAGGGGCTTGCGTCACTGTGCAACGCTGTGAGACTAAACACATTCACACCAAAATGCGGATTTGTGAAATTAAGATGCGATTGCCCTGTCTTTGTTTGTGCATTTCTTGACATAAACCTGCAATATTGTGATACTGACTAACTTAAAAATATAGGTGTCGATAGTGTAGTAAATTTGCGATTATGACGTAGCCAGAATGATAAGGCCGGCAAGATGGCATTAGAGAAAATCTCAAAAGTTCTCTTGAAGATATTTGGCTCCCGCAGTGAGCGTCTGGTCAAGGTGTATTTAGTGATCGCACGCCGGGCGGGCGAGTTTGAGAAGCGGATGGAGCAGCTCGATAACGAGGCATTGAAGGCCAAGACCGCTGAGTTCAAGGAGGCACTGAAAGCAGGGGCTAAACCGGAGGACATTTTGCCGGAGGCCTTTGCGGTTGTTCGTGAGGTGGCCAAGCGGACCGTGTGGTTCGGTAGCACTGAGGCGCCCGCCGACTTACACCCTGATATACAGCAGCTTATCCGTCGAGCTATGCGGGGTGAGGATAATCTGATCGACCCTGCTACCGGCAAGCCTATAGAGACGTATGGTATGTATGGGATGCGGCCATTCGATGTTCAGTTGATCGGCGGCAATGTTCTTTATGAAGGAAAAATCGCCGAGATGGTGACCGGTGAAGGTAAGACGTTAGTGGCGATCCTGGCGGCATATCTGGTTCATTTGACGGGCAGAAGAGTTCACGTTGTGACGGTGAACGATTATCTCGCCAAACGTGACGCGGAGTGGATGGGGCCGATTTACCGTGCGTTGGGCTTGACGGTAGGTGCGATCCAAGCGGATATGGATACCGCGGGCGAAGAGCGCAAGAATCAGTATGCCTGCGATATAACCTACGGCACAAACAACGAGTTCGGCTTCGACTTTCTGCGCGACAACATGAAGCTGTCGCTTGAGCAGACGGTTCAAGGGCCGCTGCAATATGCGATTGTCGATGAGGTTGACTCCATTCTCATTGATGAAGCGCGGACACCTTTGATTATTTCGGGTCCTGCGATTGACGACGTCAGCCGGTACAAGAAAGCCGACCAGGTGGCGAGGCAGTTGATCGGTTTACAGGGTAATTACGACCGGACCAAGAAGCAGATCGACAATGCGCAACGGACTATAGCAAATGCGCAAGGTGAGATGGCAGAAGCCAAAAAAGAAAAAGACACGAAGCGAGCCGAACATGCCGAAGAGACCATTGTTAGAGTGAAGGATGAGCTTGAATCGGCGCAGGCGAAGCTTACTACGGTCACACAGTTCTACGAAGTGGAGTACGACCGTAAATCGGCGCATCTGACCCACGAAGGTGTAGGATCTGCACAGGAGTTTGCCGGTATAGGCTCGTTTTTTACCGGCTCGAACATGGAGTGGCCGCACTTGCTTGAGCAGTCCTTGCGCGCGCACGTGGTCTATGAGAAGGAGAAGGACTATGTGGTGATGGACGGCAAGGTCATTATCGTTGATGAGTTCACCGGTCGATTGATGCATGGCAGGCAGTGGTCGGATGGTCTTCATCAAGCCGTAGAGGCGAAGGAAGGCGTGGCAGTGAAGGAGGAGACCCAAACGCTGGCAACAATCACGCTGCAGAACTTCTTTAGACTGTACGACCGGATAGCTGGGATGACCGGCACGGCGGCTACGGAAGCCGATGAATTTATGAAGATATACAAGCTCGAAGTAGTCGTTATTCCCACCAATGCGCCGTGCGTCAGGAAGGACCTTGAAGATGTCATCTATAAGACGATGCGCGAGAAGTTCAACGCGATAGTGGAGGAGATAAATTCGATAAGTTGCTCAGGCAGGCCGGTGCTTGTCGGCACGATAAGTATCGAAAAAAGCGAGGTGCTGTCGGAAGGTTTAACAAAAAAATACGGCATCGAGCATGAGGTTCTCAACGCCAAGCAGCACGCCCGCGAGGCCTTGATTGTCGCCAAGGCCGGTCAGCAGTACAGAGGTCGAGATGGAAAGCCCCACGGCAACGTCACGATAGCTACGAATATGGCCGGTCGTGGGACTGATATTAAGCTTGGGCCCGGTGTTGCTGAGATTGGAGGATTGCACGTTCTTGGCACTGAGCGTCACGAGGCCAGGAGAATTGATAATCAGCTTCGCGGCCGGTCAGGCAGACAAGGAGACGCGGGTTCTAGTCAGTTCTCTCTCTGTTTCGATGACGATTTGATGCGTGTTTTTGCGCCGGAGTGGACTGTTAAGGCGCTTTCGTGGATTGGGTGGGAGGAAGGGCAGCCGATTTATCATGGCAGGATAAGCAAAGGTATAGAAAAGGCACAGAAGAAAGTTGAGGAACGCAATTTCGAGACGCGAAAGAGCCTGCTTGAATACGATGAAGTAATGGACTATCAGCGGAAGATTTTCTACACGCGTCGAAAGCAAGTGCTTGCCGGCAAAGGGCTCAAAGATACTATTTCAGAGATGATTAGTGCGACAATCAACCTGCATTGCGACACGATGCTGAGTAAAGACTATCCGGTAAATTGCATTATTGAGTGGGCGAAGGTTGATTTTGACGTTGATTTGAAGCCCGCCGAGATCGAGGTTGGAGATGATGCAATTGAAGAAAGTGAGGAGCTGATCAAGAGGCGGGCGAGGGATAACGCAAGGAATAACATCGGTCTTTCGATGGGCGAGTATCTTGAGGATTATAGCGACCCAGAAACCTGGGATGTTGCCGGCCTCTGCAAATGGGCGATGAGCACGTTTCACGTGAGCTTGAGTTCCGGCAGAGTAAAACAGCAGGCTGCAGAAGAAATAGAAGAACAGTTGGTTGCAGCAGCCGAGGAACAGATTGATAAGAGAGATTGTTCACAATTAGGAGAGTTCCTGAGAGAGGATTTCGGTATTCGCAAGCTTGCCGAATGGGCGCGGGCGAAATTTGATATGAGGCTGGACGTGGGGCGATTGAAGAGCATGGGCGGGGGCGATGTACGTCGCTTGCTTTTTGAGGAGACATCGGCTAAGTACAAGCAGAGGGAGATAGAGTACCCGGTTGAGTTTGCGATGAGCATGGTTTACGGCCCACAAGGTCCAAACGTGTACGCGTATGAGGCGATGGCCAATTGGGCAAACAGGAAATATAAAGCGGGTTTCACGGTCGAGCGGATACAGAACGCAAAACCACGAGAACTATACAAACAATTGCTGGAATTGAGCGGAGCTTACAATGACGGGAAGCTCGAGCAGGAAGTGGACGAGAGGCTGCGCAGCTTGGATACGCGTGGCGTGGTCGGTTGGGCTAATGAGAGGTTTGGCACTTCTTTTACGGAAGAGCAGTTGAGCAATGGCCAAGAGGAGCGAAAGAACCTCATACTTGGTGCGGCGAGGGAGTTCCTGCGGTCGGAGCTGAGCGACTTGGAAAGATACGTGCTGCTTCAGGTTTATGATAGTGCGTGGAAGGACCATCTGTATTCGATGGACCACTTAAGGGACAGCATTTGGACCCGCTCGTTCGCCGAGAAGGACCCGAAGACCGAATATAAGCGAGAAGGCTTTCGGATGTTCAACCAGATGCTCGAATCCGTTGAGGAGCGAGTGACAGATATAATATTCAAAGTGCGTCTGGAGGCGGGGGCCAGGACGCGAAGCGTATGGAATGTCAGCCATACGGCTCATGATGAGGTCGGTCAGTTCGGCATGGCTGAACGGCAAAGGGCGGCTGCGCAGGCGCCTCAAGCCGGTGAGCAATTGGTGAAGCAGATAAAGCTCGACAAGCCGAAGGTGGGGCGGAACGACCCGTGTCCATGCGGGAGCGGCAAGAAATATAAAAAATGTTGCGGAAAGAACTCGTAAGGCGCTTAACGCCCACCCTTGTGGTGGGGGGCCATACACTATTTTTCACGTCATAGTGCCGTTTCTAAAAAGTAAGTGTCACTTTTTGTCATTCCCGCGCAGGGCCTGCCCTGAGCGTAGCCGAATGGGCGGGAATCCAGAAAACCAGCGAAAAAAGAATGTTCGTTACATTCAAAATAAGTTGCGAAAAAGTAGCAGTTATTTATTGGAAATGGCACTATAATTGACTGGACATTCAACATCTGGTACACTGTACACAAATAAGGGCGAAGCCAACACCCTGATAGTCCAACTTGATTCATAGGCTACGCCGCTGCAAAGAGAGTCGGTTATCCCTTTGTCGAGATATGGGGGATGGAGGACAAAAAATGAAGGCGATGAAAGATTCACGAATCCTGCGGACAGTCCCTTTACTCATTGCAGTGTACCTTATCAGCATACCTGCGAAGGCCAAATACGGCGGGGGCACGGGGGAGCCTAACGACCCGTACCAGATCGGTACAGCAGAGGATCTTATCTTGCTTGGCGAGACTCCCGAAGATTACGACAAGCACTTTGTCCTGACGGACGACATCGACCTTGGAGGTCATGTCTTCGACAAGGCAGTTATTGCTCCGGATACCGACGGTGCGACTTACTCGTTTGAGGGGACTTCTTTCACCGGTGTTTTTGACGGCAAAGGACACAGGATCTTCAATCTGGTAATCGCGGGCGGGAACTATGTCGGTTTGTTTGGTCTATTGGAGCCCGGGGCAGAGGTCAGAGACCTGGGGGTCGTGCACGTCAATGCGACTTCCTCTTATGGGTCCCTCGGTGGGCTCGTGGGGTGCAACTTTGGCTATGTGAATCGCTGCTACAGCACCGGTGTGGTCAACGGTACGGGACAGTATGTCGGCGGGCTGGTGGGGTACAACGGCGGTAGTGTGACCCAGTGCTACAGCACCGGTGTGGTCAGCGGTACTGGACAGTATGTCGGCGGGTTGGTGGGGGACAACGAATACGGTAGTGTGACCCAATGCTACAGCACCGGTACGGTCAGTGGCGGTTCGTATGTCGGCGGTCTAGTGGGGTACAACTCTGGCGCTGTCTTGAACAGTTACAGCACCGGGTCGGTCAGCGGCCAGGAGTATGTCGGTGGGCTGGTGGGGTACAAATACAGCGGTATTGTGACCGCCTGTTTCTGGGATGTCCAGACCAGTGGGCGAACAATAAGTGCGGGTGGCACCGGGAAGACAACGGCGGAGATGCATACGGCCGGCACGTTTCTCGGCTGGTGGTATGGTTCTATTTGGACGATTGACGAAGGGAAAGACTACCCGCATCTGTGGTGGGAGAACATGCCTGGAGAACCCATAGCCAGTCCGTATGGCGGAGGCAGTGGAACACCGGCTGATCCCTACTTGATTCATACTGCCGACCAGCTTAATACCATCGGCTTGGTGGTTTCTGACTGGGATAAACACTTCAGACTCATAGCGGATATTGATCTATCAGGTTTTGATGGCAAGGAAGGCAGGCCTGTATTTAACATTATCGCCCCGGATACGGACACGGTCAAGCAAGGTTTTCAGGGCACTATTTTCACCGGCATTTTTGACGGCAATGGTCACACGATCTCGAATCTGACGATCAAAGGCGTGAGCTACGTTGGACTCTTTGGCTCCATGGCATCTGGGGCCCAGGTCAGGGACCTGGGTGTAGTCGATGTCAATATAACCGGTTCAGGCTACTATGTCGGCGGGCTGGTGGGGTACAAATTCGGCGGTACTGTGACCCAGTGCTACAGCACGGGTGCAGTCAGCGGCACTGATTGTGTCGGCGGGCTGGTGGGGAACAATGGCTCGTGGGATACCCCGGGCGGCAATGTGACCCAATGCTACAGCACCGGTGCGGTCAGTGGCGACTTCTATGTCGGCGGCCTGGTGGGAGGAAACTACGAGGGTACGGTGACCCAATGCTACAGCACCGGTGCCGTCAGTGGCATTGACTGTGTTGGCGGGCTGGTGGGGGGGAACACCGGCGCTGTGACCTGCTGCTACGCCACTGGCGTGGTCAGTGGCACTGAATGGTCTGTCGGCGGGCTGGTAGGATTAGGATACACCCACTACCACGGTTATGTGAAACAGTCTTTCTGGGACATGCAGACCTCAGGTCAGTCTACAAGCGAGGGCGGCACAGGCAAGACCACAGCCGAAATGCGGATGGCCAGCACATTCTTGGAAGCCGGCTGGGACTTCATGGGCGAGACCAAGAACGGGACCGAGGATATCTGGGGGATTCTCGAAGGAAGGGATTATCCGAGGTTGGCGTGGGAGTATTGGACCTTTTCTCCTGACCCGGGGGACGGTGCCACGGATGTCATCCGGCGGCCCATCCTCAGTTGGCGTGGCGCGATGAGGGCCGGAGCGCACGACATATACTTCGGCAACGACAAAGATACAGTGGCTAATGCAACGCCGCAAACCCAGGGCATCTACCTTGGTCGGCAGGTGGGGGAGATGGTTACCTACGATCTCGGTACGCTGGAGTGGAACAAGACGTACTACTGGCGGATCGATGAGGTCAACGACGCTGATCCAAACAGCCCGTGGAAAGGTGATGTCTGGAGCTTCACTACGGCGGACTTCATCGTCGTGACCATCCTGGATGACTTTGAAAGTTACACGGATGACATGGCAGACGGGCAGACCATTTTCCAGACCTGGCTCGACGGGTACGGATGGGTCTCGCCTGAACCCAACTACCCCGGCAACGACACAGGCTCAACGGTCGGCAACTTGGACCCTCCGTTTGCCGAGATAAAGATTGTGCACGTCGGTCGGCAGTCGATGCCGATGGACTTCAACAATGTGAACGACCCGTGCTACTCAGAGGCTGAGCGGACCTGGGGGACGCCTCAGGATTGGACGACCGACGATGCGGACACCCTGACCTTGTACTTCCGGGGGGATCCCAACAACGGCCGGGATAGTCTGTACGTGGCGATTGAGGATAGTGCCGGCCAAATCACCGTGGTGACCCACCCAGACGCTAATGCGGTGCTCACAAGCGAGTGGCAAAAATGGCACATCCCTCTGGCTGATTTGCGAGTGGCAGGTGTCGATGTCATGACGGTCAAGAAGATGTATATTGGCGTTGGCGACCGCGATAACCCACAGCCTGGGGGCACTGGCATAATCTATATCGACGATATTCGCTTGACGAAGCGGATACCCTATGATTCAGAGCGGGCCTCGCAATTTATTGCGGGTGACTTCAATGCCGACTACAAGGTTGATTTTGATGACCTTGCGCTTTTATCCATCCGGTGGAGGTCGGTCGATAGCAGATTCTTCTGGTGTCGCGGCACTGACCTGACAAACGACGGCTTTGTTGACTTTGAAGACCTGTCAACATTTACTGAGAACTGGCTCGCGGGACAGTAATGTACGAGTTGGCCGGCGAGTGCGGGATGGTTCTGACCACCTGCAAGTGTAATTAGCCAAACGCTTTCTTCGTGCATAAGTGCCGGTTAATTGTGCGTTGGACACAACTACCCAAAAAAGAAAACATCGAGCAACGTCCCGCTACTCGATGTTTTCCGGAGGGGAGAAAAAAGCTTAATATTGATTGCGTCCTATTATCGGCCAGTAAGTTGTTCCTCTTTAACACTAAACTCTAATCTATTAGCTCCTATAATACTTTACGTTGCACGCTGCTGTGGGTTCGGTGCGTCGAACTCTTTTCAACGTTCCGCAGATAGAAGCTGATTCCATCTATCGCAAGTACCTGCGCAGTAAGTGGTTACGAGAGTTAATCAACTATACGTGTGCGGTCACGATTCTTACGTTAAAGCTATAGGCCTTCCAACCCCTGTCGTTCTCAAGTCGCATTTGTGAAGATGGTCATCAGGCCGGCACGTAATACCGCTATAGTTTATGCGGAAGCGTACTTGCCTGGGCAGATCATGGGATATTGTCGATTAAGTCCTGGGCCTTTGCTTCGATAATATTAGCCCATCTGCGGAAGTTGGGCTAATATTCACACAAAAAGTCTGTAATGCAATAGAAAGATATTAAAAGGGCGGTCAGGGGAATCAGAAGAGGAACTACTGTTTTGTGACATACATTGACGCCAGAGGGCAAAATGGTTTTTACGGTGAGCCAAAACGCCAGTTAAGGGTTCTCAAATGAAACTGCACTGGATCGATGCTATTGCATTTTCGGGCCTGCCATACCTGACGAGTCCTTCCGAGTTTGCACTGTCTTATCTCCCATGATCATGTTGTTTGACACGGCTTCGTCAGAGGGTTACAGTGACCCGAAGAGCCTTTTATATTGTGCACTGACGTATGGAGATAAAAGTTTGCATAATCGGTGCCGGCCCGTCGGGCTTGATGGCCTCGATATATTCTGCGGCGGCAGGTGCCGATACTTTGGTGGTTGAGACCAATACCGTTGCCGGCCGCAAGCTCCTGCTGACAGGAGGCGGCAGATGCAACTTCACACACCGGGCCGAACCACGCGAACTTGTCCGTGCATTTGGGCTAAAGGGCAGATTCCTGAGCTACTGCCTCCACGAGTTTCCACCCGACAAAGTCCGCCGGTTTTTCCAGGAGAGGGGTTTGGAAAGCACCGTTGACGAAACTGGCTGTGTTTTTCCCATTACCCAACGGGCATCCGATGTGAGGGACATATTGGTCCGCGAAGCAGGTAAGGCCGGCGTGCGTTTCTTGTACGATAGGCGTGTCGAAAAGGTGGAAAAAGCCGCAGATGCCTTTACCCTCCTCACAAACAGGGGCGAGACAGTGCGAGCCGACAAGTTGATTATCGCCACAGGGGGGCTTAGCTGGCCGAAGACAGGCTCAACAGGTGCCGGCTACCGATTTGCTCGTGAACTTGGCCATCGTGTTATTGAGCCGAGAGCATCTCTGGTTCCATTAGTGACAAGTGAACGCTGGCCCGCGGAACTCGCGGGTGCCGCTATTGAGAATGTCAAATTGTCGGCTTCGGTCAAGGGCCGTAGGGTTGCAACATCAGGGCCGATGGTTTTTGCCGGTAATGGTATCGGCGGACCTGCTGTGCTTGATTTAAGTAGGTTCCTCACTGACTATCTGCCGAATGAAAAAGAACCGATTGCAGTCTCGGTCGATATGATTGCCGGTATGGATGCAACCATATTTGAGAGACATTTGCTTTCGGAAGTTGCCGCAAATTCTAATAAGGCTATCGCCAATGTTTTGTCTGCTTTTGTCCCGAAGCGGGTGGCAGAGGTTCTGTGCGAACAGGCCGGCTGCGATGCCAACCTTTTGGCCAATCAGGTTACCAAGGATATTCGAAAAGAGCTCGTGCGGTTTCTCAAGGCTGTTCCGCTTTCGATTGTTCGCACTCGACCTATCGAAGAAGCCACGGTAACTCGCGGCGGCGTCAGCACGAAAGAGATAGACTCCAAGACCATGGAATCGAAGATTTGCCCGGGTTTATATTTCGCCGGCGAGATTCTGGATGTCGATGGCCCCTGCGGCGGCTACAACCTCCAAATCTGCTGGTCAACAGGCGCGCTTACGGGTTCCCAAGCGGGTAGGGCGGTGATTACAAATACTTTGACCGGCTGTTGACTCCAAACGACTACCATGTTAACCTGTTCATGTTGGTTAACATAAGTTAAGTTGGCTATAATTGATGTCAGAGCACCTGAAGTAAGTTCTTGTTTGTAAAAGTTTTACATGAATGAGAAAGTAAAACCTATGGCTAAGAGTGGTTATGTAACTGTGCCTGAATTAGCTAAGATTCTGGGCTTAAGCAGGATAGCGGTCTATAAGCAGGTCAGGAAGGGCCAGATAAAGGCTGTGCGAATCGGTAGAAATTACGCCATTTCTCGAAAGTACGTTGAGAGTATCTTAGGAAAGACCTTAGGTTCGCGGGACAAGAAACAAATCGATGCGGCCGTTAAAAAGGTCGTTCGTGAGTATGGTAGTGTCCTGAAGATGCTTGGCAGAGAATAATGAAGGTTATCACAATAAAGGAAGTTGAGTATGTAGCCTTTAGACTGGCAAGGGAAATGCTTTCTTATGATGAGCCAATCCCTGATTTCGCCACTCGTTTTCAGAACGCCTTAGAAAGCTGCCTTGCGGTGCCTTTCCAGAGTTTCTCAGGCAAGTCCCTTTATCCTGGTCTTGCATCGAAGGCCGCTATCCTTTTTTATCTACTGATAAAGAACCATCCTTTTCAAAACGGCAATAAAAGGATTGCAATGACGACCTTGCTTGTCTTTTTATATAGGAATAAAAAGTGGATCGAAGTGGATTCCCAGGAGCTTTATAACTTTACCGTGTGGGTCGCCCAAAGCCCACGCTCCGTCAAAAACGAGACTGTCAAAGCTGTAGAGACATTCCTGAAAGCACATTTAGTGAATTTGGAAGAATAATGCGAGCCAGGGTAGCTTGATGTGATACGTAGAATGAAGGACTCCAATTATGCGATTTTCTGAGCGAATAGGTAAAAAGACACCCAAATGTGACCTGCAAGTGGAATCGATGGATGACGATCTTAGAAATGGCCTTTGGGACATCACGTGGCAGAATGCTATTGAAAAAATAGATGGTGGGGCTTATGGAAGTGTTGGCTCTGATTGGAAAGATTTCCTTTCTCACCTGTGGCATGACTTCTTCAGAAAGCCCGTAGATGAAATACCATTGGGTTCTGGACTGTTTGTTCAGAAGATCATCAGGGAGTGGTTTTTCCATGCCGAGTGGAATGAGGTATATGATTTTCTTGAGTTTATTGTTCAAGAGGATGAAGACCTTTATAAAAGGTCTGGTAACCTTGTTTTGGAATGTGGTGACTTTGGCACGCGGATCGTTAGATGGTTTTTTGAAACAGAGTCTTTCAAGCACGATTGTAATATAATTTTAGAGAGAGAACTCTCAGGTTACAGGTTTGTCGGTAATGTAATTGCACCTATCACTAACAAGGTAGAAGTAGCTGCGGTGAATGAAGCGTTGGAAACGGCTGAGAAACACAGCCTCAAGGGCGTTAAGCATCACTTGGAGTCTGCGCTTGAAAAATTCTCCGATAAGAAGAATCCCGATTATCGCAATTCGATCAAAGAATCCATTTCAGCGGTTGAGTCTGTCTGCAAAGTCATTGCAGGCGATCGAAAAGCTACCCTGGTAAAAGCTCTACAAAAGGTCAAGGGAAAAGTTGGTTTGCATCCCCGGTTGGAAAAAGGATTCAGTGCTATATACGAGTATACAAGTGATGCGGGTGGTATCAGACATGCCATGCTTAATGAGAGTGCTTGTGATTGCGTCGATGCGAAGTACATGCTTGTTAGTTGCTCGGCTTTTGTGAACTACCTAATTGGCAAGGCGAGTAAGGCTGGCCTGATCAAGTAGTTCCCTATTAAGTCACACGTCCTTCTGCTCAAGCGACTGCCCGATCTTACGCAGGATTGTCTCGCTCGGGGATTCCATATACCACCTTTCCTTCCTTGTAAGCATACCTGCCAATGGTGCCCTGGATGAAACGATCTCGTTGAAATTCTTCGGGTGTAAGAACCAATATATCGACTGCGTAGTCCAGGTCGCCCAAGGCTCTATTCATTTCTACCATTAAATGCCTGCGTTTGCCTTGAAATGTACATAAGATGAGAATATCTACGTCGCTGCGGTTGTCGGCTGTGCCTCTGGCCTGTGAGCCGAAGAGGATGATTTTCTGCGGGTGAAAACCGTTTACCAGCCGGACTGTAACCTCTTGGAGTACTTCGTTGCTGAGCATAAGACAGATTATAAATCGTTTACATGGCTGCTTCAAATAGTTTCCGCACGGATCTATGTTTATGAACAATCGTTGGTATCAATACAGAGGATAGAAGACGAAAGACAGACGATGGAAATTGAAGGCAGAAGATAGATCGCAGGTAGCTAATCGCTCAGGAACCTGCCACACCACGATTGTGGTTCGGCCATCATCTTGCCAAGCATTCTGCCGATTCTCCTGCATTTTTCCAACAACTGCCGATGTTCTCTGTCGGAAATGTATCCACATTCCAGAGCAGTGGATACCCAGTGTTGTGTTTCTGCTTGTTCACCGTCGGCGTCCGACAGCTTGCTGACAAAGTGTGCGGGGTACCGTCTCTTCTGCCAGGATTCGGCTATATTGGCCCCAATAGATCGAGAAGACCGTCTGATTTGGTTTGTAAGAGAATAAACCTCTTCTTTGGGAAATCTCTTTGTAACTTCAAACATTAACTTTTGAAGCTCGACAGCGGTTTTATAGACATTGAGGTCCCGAAAACTCTCGATACGTTGGCTCATAAATCTGTCCTCTGTCTTCTGCCGTCTGTCGTCTTTCTTCTGTCGTCTGTTCACCTATGTCGGTCTATCGATTTCATTTTTGATCTCATTAAGAAGATTTATAGCCTCGATGGGCGTGAGGTTATTGACGTCAACAGAGGCGAGTTTGTCTAAGACGCTCTTGTGTTTCTGGATAAAGAGCATGTCTTTGTCCGGTTCTTTGGTCTTGTGTTTTGCGAGGTGGTCGCTGGCGGCTTCTTTGGCGAAGGTGCTCTCCAATTCTTCGAGGATTTCCTTTGAGCGGTCGATGATGGTTTTGGGAATGCCGGCTAATTTCGCCACGTGAATACCGTAACTTTTATCAGTGCCGCCGGGCAGGATTCTGTGCAGAAAAACTACCTCGTCCATCCATTCACGTACGGCAACATTATAGTTTTTAATATTCGCGAATAACTCCGCCAGCTCTGTTAATTCGTGGTAATGCGTGGCGAAGAGTGTACGGCACTTGATTTTGTTTGCGATGTGCTCGGTAATTGCCCAGGCGAGAGACAGGCCGTCGTAAGTGCTTGTACCGCGCCCCACCTCATCGAGAATCACCAGCGATTTTTCGGTCGCATTATTGATGATAATGGCAGTTTCTGTCATTTCGACCATGAAAGTCGATTGTCCGCGGACAAGCTCATCGGATGCACCCACACGAGTAAATATTTTATCTACAACGGCGATCTCGGCTTCTTTTGCGGGGATGAATGAGCCGGCTTGAGCCATAATCACAAGGAGAGCGGTCTGGCGGATGTAGGTGCTTTTGCCGGACATATTGGGGCCTGTGATAATGATTATATCACCCAGGTCTGTGCCGAGTTCCACATCGTTGGGGACAAACTCCGGGCCGAGCGCTTCAGCTAAGACGGGGTGTTTGCCATCGCGAATGATAAGTCGGCCGTCATCGGTTATTTTTGGGCGGATATAGTTACGCCGGCGGGCGGTATGGGCAAAGCTGACGAGGCAGTCGCACTGGGCGATGGTTTCGGCGAGCTGTTGAAGACGGTTGATGTATTGGGCGGCCTGTCGGCGGAGGTCTTCGAAGATTCGCTGCTCTAATTCGAGAGCTTTTTCCTCAGCCCCGAGGACCTGGTTCTCATACTCTTTAAGCTGTTCGGTGATGTAGCGTTCTGCGTTTTTGACTGTTTGTTTACGCACATAATCAGGAGGGACTTTATCGGTATAAGAGCGAGTGATTTCTATGTAGTAGCCGAAGACCTGGTTGTAGCCGATCTTGAGATTCTGGATGCCGGTTCGTTCGATCTGTTGTTTTTGGTAGTTTCGCAGCCAGCTTTGGCCGTCTTTGGAAATCGAGCGGAGGCGGTCAAGCTCAGGTGAGAATCCGTTTTTAATAACGCCGCCGTCGCGGGTGTGCGGCGGACAGGCAGGGTCGATTGCCTTTTCAAGCAAATCCGCCAATTCATCCATGCTGTCGCACCGGCCCGACAACTTTTTGAGTATCTCTGTCTGGAACTCCTGCAGGATTTGCCGAATCTGCGGAATTTTTCGTAGCGTCCCGGCAAGGGCAAGCAGGTCTCGCGGCGTTACTCTGAAGGTGGTAATTCGAGCGGCGATTCGCTCGGTGTCGCAGATATTAGTGAGCAATTTGCGAATTTCGGATATGGCTTTGTCGGATTCCTTAAGTTCTCCGACGGCATCCTGGCGTAATTCGATTGCACCGACATTGCACAGGGGCATACAGAGCCAGTTTCTAAACATTCTGCCGCCCATACCGGTCAGTGTTTCATCGAGACACTCAAGAAGTGTTCCCTTTTTGCCTTCGGTGCGAATGGTCTGCAGGATTTCAAGACTTCGCAGGCTCGTGGGGTCAATCTGCAGGAAATCCCGCAGCTCGATTTTTCGCAGGCTCTGAATATGACTGAGCGTGGTCTTTTGCGTTTCGTTGAGGTATTCGATAATAGCACCGGCGGGGCAGATAACATCTTCATCACCGTCGGCGATACCGAAACCCTCGAGGGTGCCGGTGCCGAAGTGCCTCAAGAGGCGCTGTCTTGCCTGGTAGGGGTCGAAATACCAGCCTGGTCGTTCGCTAATGATGGCTTTGGTTAACTGGGTGATGTCGGAGACGAGTTTGCGTGTCTCGGCTTCAAATAGTTCGCCGCGTCTGTCGGGCATCAGACACTCGGCCGGCGATAGGCGCAGTAGTTCATCGAGTAAATTCTTCTCTGTGACTCGCTGGACGAAAAAGTGCCCCGTGGAGACATCGACCCAGCTAATCGCGGCATGGTCTTTATTACTGAGGTTTATTGCGCAGAGGAAGTTGTCTTGCTTGGCCTCAAGCAGATTGTCGTCTATGAGCGTGCCGGGTGTAACTACTCGCGTGACATCGCGTTTTACAACACCTTTGGCGGTTTTTGGGTCTTCGACCTGCTCACAGACAGCCACCTTATAGCCTGCTTGCAGCATTTTCTTGAGGTAGCCTTCGACCGCGTGGTAGGGCACACCGGCCAGAGGTGCGGCATTCTCGCCTCTGTCTCTGGTGGTCAGAGTCAGGCCCAGGACCTTCGAGCACAGTTTGGCGTCATCGTAGAAGGTTTCGTAAAAGTCGCCCATGCGAAAAAACAGTACGCAGTCGGGGTGTTTACCCTTGAAGTAGTGATACTGCTTCATCGCAGGAGTAAATTTCTCATGTTGTTGTGTCATACCCCGCGATTATACGAAGATCAGCCAGTTTAACAAGTTGACAGGATTTTTATACTCATTTATTTACACCGAGGAGGAAATAGATAAAATGAAACAAGAAATTGATCCCTGGATTTACAATGTTCTCGGCAAGGTGGTTTGGCTTTAATGTGGCAATCGATTAGGTGGTTGTTACAAATGGCAGTATGGTTAAGAGGTCTATATTGTGTTATAATAAACTGATATGAGAGAAGAAGTCAAAAACTGGTTCAAGCAAGCTGAGGCTGATTTAAGAAGCGCACAAAACAGTAAGAAATCATTCGACTTCTATATGTCAGTTTTTGCATCTCAGCAGTCTGTTGAGAAGGCATTGAAAGCATTATGTTTACACAAGTTAAAAGAGTTTCCAAAAGGTCACTCGATAATCTATTTTGCCCAGAAAACTGGTGTTCCAGAGTATATGCTTTCTGGGATAAGAGATTTGAATCCTGAATATTTGAGCACACGTTACCCGGATATGGCTGCAGGTATTCCTGCTGAGTTGTATGATGAGATTATTGCTGCCCGCCACCTTAAGACCGCTGAACAGGTAGTAGAATGGGTAAAGAAGCAGATTCAAGAATAGCTGATTTCTTACAAAAGGTAAGAAAAAAGCACAATATAAGCCAGGCTATATTCTTCGGCAGCAGAGCCAGAGGCGAGCATTTGAAGGATAGCGACTACGATATAATTCTGGTTTCTGAAGATTTTAGAGACATATTCTTTAGTAGGCGTTCTGCTTTAATGTACGATTTTTGGCAGCATTGGCCTATTGAGATAGAGCCGTTATGTTACACGCCCGAGGAATTTGAAGCCAAGAAAAAACAGATAGGCATCGTCAGTGAAGCGATTAAGGAAGGAATATTCTTATAAATAAGAAACAGATGGCTTTCTCTGTTTATTCTCGCAGTTGTATTCGATATGCTCCCGTCGAGATGATTTGGTTTTCAAAAGCAATCCAGGCATGAGAAATAGTTGGCTGTTCATAATTACAACTGGCCGTTCAACAACTCACTTATGGTTGGGGCCGCCTGCTGTTTGGATTTGACGGTGGCGAGTTGACGAATCAGGTTTTCCTGCCGGTCTGTGAAACAAACGGTGGTTTTTGGATCGAAGTCGGCGACACCACAGACTCGGCGGATTTTTTCGGTGAGTTTGTCGAGTCCGATGCCGAGTTTGGCGTTTACTTGCACGGTATTTGTCAAGTTTTGAGGCAGCTTCGCAGTGTCGAATCTCGCAAGCAGGTCAACTTTATTCAGGACAGTCACAACTCTTTTATTAGATATCGCTTTTAGCAACGAATCATCGAGCTGATCGGCGGGTTGGCTGTTATCCAGAACCAGCAGGGTCGTATCGGCTTTTTGCATAAGCTGGCGAGTTTTTTCCTGGGCGGCCCGATCCGCAGCGGTGTATATATTAGCAGAAAAATTGCCGTCCAGGCCGGCGGTGTCAATCAGTATGACGGCCAGAGGTTCAATTTGGATTTGGGCCGACACCCAGTCGCGGGTTGTGCCTGCTATATTGGTTATGATTGCCTTTTGACGGCCGGCCAGAGCGTTTAACAGAGTGCTCTTACCTGTGTTGGGTGGGCCGGCCAATACTACCGTGCAACCGGCGATGATAAGTTTCGCAGGATTGGTGTTATTGATTATTTCGCTTGCCTGCGATGCAATTCGGTCGAGAGAAAGTGAGTCTATGTTTTGCTGCCAGTGAATCACTTTCTGATACAAGCCGTGTTCTGTCTGATTTGCGATTATTTTTGCCCCTTGAATTGTCTTGGCCTTTGGCAGCGAGAGCTTCGCTTCGACATGGATGGTGCTGGGCGGTTTTTGCGACAGTAAAATCTCAGCTAAAAGTCGTTCGGCGGTCACAAGCTCCGCTCCATGTCGTTCGAGAAGCTGCATTATCATTTCAGCAATTAGGGGATTGCCGTGGCAGTTTATTGTAAAGCAATCAAATCCTTCGCAGCCGATTGTTACCTGGTCGATTGTTTGATTGCCGTCGGCAATATCGCCGAGCAGAATTGTGCCGGGGTAAAAGTTGGCTGGCTTATCATTCATGCGTTTGAAAATCTTGAGCAGAATATCCTGAGCCGATTCCCCAAATAGCTGAATTATTGATATTGCCCCCGTGCCTTTGCCGGTTACTACTGCTGCTGAGGCGGACATATTTCACCGGGGATTGCTTTGTTCTTCGATGTATTTTTGATAGGCCATGACGATGCCCTCTACGACAAGGTTGGGCACATAGTTGTCTATAAAAGGGCAGTCCTCTTTGATGATTTCGGCGCCTGAGCCGGTGATGATTGTCTGCGGCCAGCGCCCGATTTTCTCCGCATATCGCCTGATTACTTCCTCTAAAGTGCCGATAATAGAGTAGTAAAGGCCACAATTTATGGCGTCGGCGGTGTTTTTGCCGTAAGGCTCCTCAGGTCGTGTAACAGCAACCATCGGCAATTGAGCGGTGTTTTCGTTTAGAGTCTTGGCGCTTATTTCAAAACCCGGGCATATCACTCCGCCCTGAAAGACGCCGTTCTGGTCAACCAGGTCGATGGTAACGGCAGTACCAAGGTCGGCCACGACAACCGCATCTTCGACTACTGAGTAAGCGGCCGCGGCTGATACAACTCTGTCGGTGCCGACTTTCTTCGGCTCATCGACCCAGACGGGCATCGGCAGGGGGACATCCTCGCCTATGATGTGTATCTTTTCTCCGAGATTAGTTTCGACTATTTCGCGGACGACTTCAGTCCATTCGGGCTTGACGCTGCAAACGACGACATGGCCGTCGTGTTTCTTTTCTCCCGTAAGGGATGCCTTACGGCATTTCGATGTTTCAAGAATAGGGATTTGCTGCCATGCGGAGGTGAGACAATCGGTCAGTTCTTCTCTGTTTGAACCTGATATTGACCTGATGAACTTCGCGTTGCCATCGAGAAAAAGCCCGATGGCAATTTTGGTGTTACCGATGTCTATTGCAACTATGTTCATTGTCCATCCATCGTATATGCGTACACAAATATATGCGTTGAGTAGCGTCTGTCTTTATACCTAATTGTTATGTTTTTGTCAATTTTCGGCGGTTACTGTTGGGTTTTGTTTACGTTGGCGTCTCTTTTTTGATATACTTCTCGTATGGATTCGCTCGTTTTTCAAAAAATGCAAAAGACCGCTTTTATGGTTGGGTCATTTCTTGACCCATCAGATGAGAAATCTTACTGGCTTTCCAAGACGCCTTATGACCGTTTAGAAGCGATCGAGTTGATGCGGCAAATCATCTATGGCTACGATCCATCTGCCACCAGACTTCAAAGAGTTCTTGAAGTTACTCAACGCTCATCAGGTTGAGTACTTACTTATCGGTGACCGGTTGGCGATGTCTTTTGATATATCATTTTAGATCTAAACCATCCCCAAGCTGCGCTTGAGGCTGCCACCCAGCCTCCGGCAGACACAGTGACTTGGCTGACCTTGAAAAGCTTCCATAGTAGTCTATTATTGTGTCAAGTTTGAATTTGTGGATTGCTTGCCCCCCATAGCCCGAAGGGCAGCGGAGGGTCATTTCCACGAAGGGCCTGCCCTGAGCGAAGCGAAGAATCTCCCTGCCATTCTCAGATCACCCCTTGTCATTCTTCACCCCGACTTGTCGGGGTGAAGAATCTCCGTAACGCAGGAAACGCCCATTCGCAGCCCAGATGCTTCGGCTGCGCCTCAGCATGACAACTCATCAAATAACCTACGACAGAGCACTATGGTGCGATGAAATCGCACCTATCCAGCTTTACCCCGTGAGATACTTTTGTGTTATTTCATGGGTTTACCCCGTGAGATACTTTTGTGTTATCTCATGGGTTTATCCCGTGAGATGTGTTTACCACGTGGGATACTGCTTTTCTTATCCCACCGTGGCGGCTGTGCCTATCTCACAGGGCTAAATCCAGAAATTTACTTGACGCTTAACATTTATTATTGTATAATATCTATCTAACATATAGTCTGAAATAATCGATAATCATTTATCAATAATCAATCAGAAGGGGGAGCAGCTCATGGCTACTGAAGCGCAAATCCTCGCCAACCGTTGTAACGCACAAAAATCGACCGGCCCACGCACCCTCGAGGGCAAGGCCGTCGTCTCACAAAACGCCATCAAGCACGGCCTTTCAGCCGGCCAGGATGTAATCAGCTCAGAAAGCAAGGCTGAGTTTGAGTTGTACCGCGACCGGATGCTAACTGAGCTGGACCCCATCGGCCCCATGGAATCTATGTTCGCAGAGCGAATTGTCAGTCTCTCATGGCGGCTCAAACGGGCCGATCGCATCCAGAACCAGGCCATCGACGCGATGAACGCGGATAATACCCGTAGCCCATTAGCCAAGCTTGTCCAATCGATGTTTTTCAAAGGCGCGGACCGGCCGCAGGGCGATCCATCCACCGAGGATGGCGAGCTAACTCTCGGCCGATTGGCCGTAAAGGACTTCTCAAATGCAAGGGTGCTCGAGCGACTCTTGATGTATGAACGTCGAATGGAGCACAGCCTGTATAAAACGGTACTCGAGCTTCAAAGACTTCACATTATTCGAAAGTCTGCTTGGTGATGCCTGACGGCAGGAGAATCGTTTCTCTCCGCTAGGGGATGCCTCACGGCAGATGTCGGAGCAAAGCGGAGATCCGCCTGTGGCGGACTGGATACTTGAATCTCGCCCCACCATTTTTCTTGGTGACAAATAGACTCACGTGTGCTAATCTGAAACTCACGTATGCCGAATACGTCCGGACCGGCGGAATTGACGGAACGGATTTGGAGATACTTATGCGAGACTCGAAATGACCTCAATGAAAGGGAGCAACAAGTAAGTTGTCCACTGATTTTGCGCAGATAAGCTGTTGCCCCAGAGGTTAGCGTTAGTCGTCAACTGGAACTGAAATGAGCAAAGCCAATCGATCTCCTGAGAAAAAAAATGAGCCAGATCTCAGCACGGCGCCGTTTCTATTCCCCGATCCTCTGTATAATCTTAACCTGATTTCTGGTGCTACTTTTCTTTACTTTGATGATCCGATAGTGACAACTATTCCCTCGACAGTTGTGACACCACAGTCGTTTGAGCTCGTGAAACTTGTGCAGGCTAGGCGGCCTGATTGGGCCGACATGCTTTTTTTCTTAATCGAAACATGGCATACACAGCAACAACAATTTGATTTTACGTTGTCTGCGCTCAAGGCCCTTCGAGAGCAAGGAGCGCTGGCGACTATTTGGTTATCGTATCCTGCTGGTCAAGAGCCATTGAAGCGCGCCGCTGAACTCGTCGAGTTCATGGGTCTATCCAATCAAGACTGCCAGCGGGTCATTGATCCGTGGACAGCATCCAGCGAGCTTATCCGCCACGTTTTTCTTGAGGCATTTCTGGAGCATGATAAGAACTTGGATTCTCTCTATGATTACTGCGGTACTCTGTTGCGAGAAACATCGCGAGAAACTCTTCTTGCATGTGGTTACCTGCTACGTCTTCGCCTTCTGGAGAAAGTGGGCGGCGCTGGGCGCCGCGTGCTTCTATCGAATGAGAACACTGTCGAGATTCTGACAAAGTTACCCACGGAGAACACTTCCGAGGACAGAACAGTCTTTAACAGGGACGTAATCGCCTGGGAAATGTTCCGTCAAATACTATCTCCCAGAATGGACCCACTTGACACTACGACCGTATCTCTGATCGCCCAACTTCGTGAGAACCGCCAGTCAGAGATTCGCCGCCTGAGAAACAAGTGTGTCATGCTCGCACTTGAAGCATCAGAGCCAGAGGGGTTGGTCAACCTGAGTGACAATGTCGCAACGATAGTTAAAGCTAAGGTAGAGGACGAAATATCGGAGTTGTTTCAACTCAACAAGCGTGCCCTTGAAAACTTTTTTACGGAGCTCTTCTCCGATCAGACAACGTGGATGGGATTCTTCACCACAGTGAGTGGGTTGGTAAGTGGAAACCAACTGTTCACGGCTGCCGGTGCAATCGCGGCCGTTTCTTCCGTGACTGCTAAGGTGTTCAGCCAAGCAGCTCAGAAGCATCAGAAGATCAGACAAAGTGACTATGCCCTAGTCTACTCAATCGTCAAGCGGGAACGCCGGCCAACTGAGCGGAGGTAAAAGAATAATGAAAGAGATACCGTTGGCCCCACATGGGGTCCTCCGCGAGTCCACAGGACGCCTAACGGCGGAGTTCTTAGGACTGTGGAGCAACGGCCTGAACGCAAAAGTTAATCAGGTAGGGTGCGATGAAATCGCACCAACCCAACTATAAAGGATAGGTCCATTTTCCGAAGCCCTAAGAAGGATAAATCGCTGCGAAGCATGAGGGCCGCATCTTACGTGTTTGAAAAAATACTTTTATGTCAACTGAGCGTTGTGTTATCATATAGATAGCGGTAAAAAGCAACGCTTGTATCAAGTTTGCTAAATTGAGGAAAAAATTGGATTGTTACTGACTTGAGATGTAAAGGGCTATAAAGAGAAGGAGTTTTAATGAACAGAGTAAAAGCAAGGATTGTACGCGGGGGTATCAGGTCTGAACGTATTGCTTATATCACAACAGCAGAAGGGGTTCGCGCTGAAGTTCTCCTAAGCGCTGCCCAGACTGGTTCCAATCATATTTTAGCAGCCGAGGTAGCTCGAGATAAAATCTATGTTTTAATTGAATTGCCCCAAGAGACATCTGCGGGAGATTGGAGAGTTTGGGTGAATAAAAACCAAATACTCCGTGAATAGAATGATACTAACGGACCGTGAAATCCAAGTATTTTTAGCTAACCGACAAATTATTATAGATCCGAAACCAATCGCAGTTCGGTATAGTTCCACTTCTGTTGATCTAACTTTAGCTAAGCAGTTTCGGGAGTGGGATTTCGATCAAATTGATAAAACAAGAGGGGAAGTCATTGAGCCAGGACCAGAGTTTAAGTATGCTGAGTTTCGGGACAAATATACCAAGAAGAAAATTCGTAACAGTTCACAGGTATTCTAGCAGTATTGGGCAACGCACCCAAGACCAAATACCCACTTCTTAATTTTTCGCTTTATATCGTAACCTACTCAAGGTTTTAATTCAGCTGCAAAATACCTGTTCTT
>Ga0315274_10003070_pt1 | contig 24910 bp, 26 predicted proteins | sample YL17G02_20_MG_FD_203700 | JGI IMG/M metagenome (GOLD analysis project Ga0315274, IMG submission 203700) | Sediment microbial communities from Yellowstone Lake, YNP, Wyoming, USA - YL17G02_20 | ecosystem: Environmental > Aquatic > Freshwater > Lake > Sediment | place: USA: Wyoming | collected...
TAGGACTGACTGAGCTAGGACTACTCTCCTCACTGACTGAGCTTGGTGAGCTAGGTGATGATGGACTGCTAGGACTAACTGAGCTAGGACTACTCTCCTCACTGACTGAGCTTGGTGAGCTAGGTGATGATGGACTGCTAGGACTAACTGAGCTAGGGCTACTCTGGGAACTTTCCTCGGATATGCTGGAGGGGCTTACGCTGGAAGCTGAGCTTGCGGAACCACCAGCCTCATACTCAAACAGTAAAATATTAGCACCTAAAGACCACGTAGAAACCGGCGCACTGCCTTTATCCGCAGTATAAAAAGTAGATTGACCTAATGACCACGTTGCTAACATATTACGTTACCGCCGGATTAGGCCATACATAAACCTCGTTACCTGCTTCATATTCTTGCAAGTCAATTCTGGAATCACACCAGCAAGCACGTCCGGGAACTATCGTAACGGCCAGTGTTTGAGTCCAGTCTGTATCGTCAGACCTTTGTGCAATAGCAGGAGCATTGGTTGTTTCAACTTCTGCTCCATTAGCATCTAAATGTGTACTTGTCAGAATTAAATTACCTGCGGATATTCCAGCGAATGTCGTCTGCGCTTTATACGTTATCGTATGAGATGCTGCTGATAACCATATCCTGTGTTTATCTTTTTCGAGAATAGCTAATTTATTGGGATAAATAGAACCTGCTGGAATTCCTAAATTTGATTGTAAATTACTCGCTTCAATACAATAGCCATGACCGCCATCAGGGTCTACACTGGGTGCATCACCAGTACCGTCACAGGCTGTCTTGATAATATCCCCAAAATTATCAAATATTTTATATGCACCAGATACACGACCGTAATTTTCACAAAAAACTCGAAATTTCTGATTTGAAGTATTTATGGCATAAGGGACTGGTGGTTCAGGAGCAATAAGAGCATTTTTTAACAACACATTAGAGAAACGAACAATATATTTACAAATTGAAATTAATCCTGATATGGTATTAGAAGACGTAGTACTAGAAACATAAATACACCCTACGATTGATCCCAATACAATATTGTTAATAGATCGATAAAAAGCATAACCACACCCTATAATTGATCCCGATATAGTATTATCAGAGGTAGTTATAAAAGCATAATAACATCCTATAATTGATCCCGATATAGTATTACCACTTGAATATTCACTATAAGCAGTATTGCCCCCTACAATTGTTGTTGATATAGTATTGTTATTGCAAGTATAAAAAGCATAACTACATCCCAAAATTAATCCTGAAAAAGTATTACCATTACTATTCTGACAAGTATAAGCACACCCTGCAAGTGTCCCTGAAAAAGTATTATTGTTAAAAAGATTAATTGGTGTCTCACATCCTGCAATTATTGATGATATATTATTGCCAGTACCAGAACCATTAAATGCATAGGCTACCCCTGTAATTGTTCCTGATACAGTATTAGTAGAAGAATTATAAAAAGCTTGAGAATAAAAAGTTGTTACTGTACCAGGTGCATATAAATTAGTAAATTCACATTTAAAAGTTCCACCTACAGATGTGGTTACAAGATAATTAGTTGTACTTGTACTCAACGATTGAATGGATACATTCCTGGTACTTAAATATAATCGTGCTAATGGATATTGCGCAGAATCAATGTTTAAATTGGTTAATACCATATATCTTATAGCTATAGTCGCAAGTAAATCACGCTGTTGATCATAGACAACCGGTCCAAAATCACATAATACGACCCGATTAAATCCTGTTGTGGTACTCCATATATCAGCGGTTACATTCTGAATGACATTTACGACTTTGCTATTAGTATATGTTGACCCACAATACATGGATATATTTCCTGTTCCCGCACCCGTAGGTATTACAATACCAACATCATCAGCATCTATTAAAGATAATTTACAGGTATTACCACTAACTGTACGCACATAATACAAATCATAAGAGGAAAAACCAGTTGGTAAAGTACCTGAAGATTTTACTCTAACCGTCGTATTTGCCGCAGGAGGTACGCCATTCCACGTTATCACCCCATTAGTAAGATTTACCGCAGTAGATTGATCAACCGGCCCCCAGCATCCGTAATGCATATAAATAGTGCTAGAACCATTATCTGTAATAGCAATAGTACCACCTCCGATTGTCGCCTCTAATTCACCTGTGGCACCAGAAACAGCCTTTACAAAATATGTAGTTCCCGCCGTTAATTCCGCTGGCACTGTACCACTTAATACTATAGGTGTACCGTTCGGCGGAATAGCAGGAGTATTTGTTGGAGATGCAATTGTAAATTTCTCTGTTGTGTGATCAAACGTGACTACAAAGGGACAACCGTATATTTCAACGTATTTATCTGTAGGTTCGATACAAAGTATTTTATTATTAAGATAAGTTGCGTCAATTGTCGCAACTGCAGACGATCCTGCCAGCGTTTTAATTATAAATTTAACGCCATTATCACAATCAACAGAATTAGCCCATACACCGTCTGCATTGCAGAGGATTCGTCCCTTTTCAGTGCCCGAAGTACCAACAATACTGAAACCTGTTTTCATAGGGACGGTATAAGTTGCATCTGCTTCTGTGGTGCTATCACATCGTAGCATACCAGGAGTTGTCGCATGGCCTTGAATTGTAATTGTCTGAAAACCAACAGTCCACGCTGAAGTGTCAAGATCATAGTCAATGTTATGTCCTGCCTGAATAATAAATAAATTATCTTCCATTGCAGCAACTGACGCAGGATCAGACCCGCCGCCACCGGGGTTGGTATCCCAATTATTAAGAGTACTCCATGGAGCAGAACCTTGAGAATAATATGTAGCCATAAAAAACTCCTAAAGATTGACTCTCTAGGAGTTCTTTAATAAAAAAAATCTAACACTATCGTTTATTTATAAAAACTTCAAACTTTTTTCTTTCTATTCTGAATTTTAATTGTTCGGAAACCTGTCGTCCAAGATGACGTATCTAAATCATAATCAATATTGTGTCCGGCTTGGATGACGAATTGATTATCTTCCATTGCCGCAATAGAGGGTGGATTAGTACCACCTCCTCCAGGAAAAGTATCCCAATTGTTAAGAAGACTCCAAACACCTGAACATTGAGAATAGTACGTTATATAGTTTGGAAAAAACTTTTCTTTAAATTTTTGATACAAACAAAGCACATAATTTATAATCTTGTGAAAAGTGTCATTCATAAAAGAACTATATTTCTCCAATTTTTTACAACCCATAATTGACCCTGATATTTTATGGACTGTTTTTATATTTTCTGCAATCAACATACGGATAGGACTCTCTTTAGGATCATAACCGTAGGGAACCAATTTAAAACTATTCAATGTTTTACATCGTGGGCATTTAATTTCTATACAATCCAGCATATGATTTACAGTTCTCACAAAAGTAAAATAACCGGTTGCAAGTAATTTATCGCAAACAGTCCCATCTTTTTTCTCTCCATAACACCTTGCTTCACTTGCAGCGCTAGCAACTGAAATACTTCCTGAAATACATTGGTTCTTCATAGAGAATCTCCTTTTTTAATGTTTTTCAAACTCTTTTTGCATTATTTTATTTGACATTTAAATTCTCCGCCATAGTAGACTGTCATAAAAAAAACCCACTATACAGAACCCTCAGATACTGATAGTTTTCTTACTTCAAAACCACAGTTGGGACAAAATCTATGTGTCTCAAAAACATTTCCTTCATTGCAGCGAGGACAAGCATAATACATACCATACTCTTCATTCAAGCCTAATTGTATCAATTCAACAATGTTTATTAATTTATGCTCATCTAACAACTTTTCTTCACTCATTATTTACCTCCAGAAGGTTCTATGACCACGGCCATTGCAATTTTTACCTGCTCAAGTGTATGTTTCGGCTTTATAATGGCATTATCCCGCAGATATTTTTCAACTGATTCCCTTGGCGGTACAATAACTTCAGGTATATCCGGTAATCTGGGAGCAGATATTAATTTTAACCTTTTTTCAATACAAAGTACTAAATCTTTTTCTTCAATTTTTAGATTGGGAATTGAAACTATATCATTAAACGTTCTGCCATCCAATTCGGATACAAACGTGAACTGGCATTCACAACCCCACGGACGGGTTTTAAGTTTGTGTTGGATATATTTATATCCTGTTATTTCTATTGCCATTTTTATCCTCCTATATTTAAATTATTTTCATTGCTCTAATTATTCCCAATGTAGATGTTAAACTATGAATAGTAACATCCCACCCTGGTCGATAAGAAAGACTGTCTATTTTAAGAATTTTAATCATTGAAAACTACTACTTAATAATTGCCTTAACCATTCCCAAACACGATGCTGTTTTGGTAATGGTTAAAGTGTGAGAATCTTCGAATAACTTTGCTATGTTTGTAAAGAATGTATTTATATTTCTGTCTATGGTTTTAGCATGGATTTCCGCTGCGAAAAGTTTAGATTTTTTTAAAATCTGAATATCGCTGATGTTATCAAAGATATACCATTCCGCGCCTTCCGTATCCATTTTAATTGTAAGGGAGTCAGGATCGAGTTTGAAGCGGGAAACTATTTCAGAAAGCGTAACGCTTTTAATTTTTCGAGAATTAGAGGGAATATGTGTGAAATGGTTGCAGAGAAGCATTTTGCGTTCTTTTTCCAGATAGAAGTCTGCGCCTGTGCCGTAGGCGGCATTTAGAGACAGGATGTCCATGTTCTTGATATTTTCACAGAGACTGCGATAGGTGATAGCGTGAGGCTCTACTGCGACAATCTTCATTTGAGGATGCATTAGACGGGACAGGATTGATATTGTACCATAGGCAGCTCCAAGGTCGACCATTGAGTGAATCGAGTTCTGTTCTATTTCTTTGATGCCGTAATTGTCACCAATGAGTTCTTTGAACAGGATACGTTTTGAATTGCCATTAATGATCATTGCTGGACCACCGATGCTAATTGATCTGAATAAAGAGGATGGTCAAGGTGAATGACCGGAGCAAGCGCTAGCCTTTTGAGAGTGAAGTGTTTTCGGAAGACGGGATCTGAATTGGTTATATGATGGAAAAAGTGTCTGTCTTTCGGGTCGAGCGAAGGGCTGTATAACCCTCCTGTTTTGCTGTAGAGCAGTTTCCTGCTGACCATCATAAGACCCCCGGAAGGTCTGCCATAATCTATAAATTCTGCCCATGCGGAAGCTTTTTGGTAGGCTTTGCGTATATACTTGCGCTTGCCCTGTGCATTTATGGCCAGACACTGGCGTGTGCCCGGCGTGAACAATTTTTGTGTTTCGCAGTAGAGGAAGTCTCCGGAAAGTGCTGGGACCCATTTCTTAAAGAAGTTAGGATGCAAGACTTGGTCTATGTCGAAGAAGAATAGCCACTCGGCGCGTGAGATGGAAATTTGAGCATTTCTTATTTTGCCGCGATAAGCAAGGTCTTCGACGTCTTCGAGAATCAGCGTTCTGAATTTTATTCCCTGTGAGCGGTAAAACGAAATGATGTCTTCCGTTCTTGGGCTGCCGTTGTTTTTAATATAGGCTAGATTTATGGTAACATCCGGAAGCACAGATTGCTGCAGGAGGCTGGATAGAAACCATATCAGCCGACGTTGAAAGTTATAGCAGACACTTATTAACTCAATATTCACTTAAAACCTTACCCTTGTAAGTGTTGATAGCTTCCTGCCACAAAGGGCTTATTTCCTGTTTTACCGGAACGTGCTTTGAACTTACTTCACTGTGACCGCAATATCTGCATAGCTGAAACATTTGTTTCAGGATTGACTGTGAATTTAACTCGTGAAGGTTTTTTATTCCTATATCGAGACCGAAAACCCTGGCAATGGATGCGCCGGCGCCGCAAAGGAAATAGCCATATCTTGTAAGCGCCATACCGCAGCGCCATGGAATAGTACAGCATTTAATATCTGTTTCGCCATTATCCAAAGGAGAGGAGTTGATTGCTATGTGGTCGGCTTGCAGTCTGTGGTCTTTTACGGAGTTTCTTACCCTGACCCATTTCGGGGCTGCATATTCGACAAGGCCATTGGTCGAGAATCTGATTATGCAGCGTGGGTATTTGTCTTTGTATAATTTCAACATATCCCAAAGTTGGGGTAGATTTTTGAATAGGGTAGGTTCTCCACCGAGGATATCGATCCTGAACCATCTTTTTTTATTTTGCAGGGATTCGTCAATGAATTTCCATATTTGAGCCAGGGACATCGACTCCTGACTTGGAGCTACGCCGCACGATCTGTCGCAGTTGTGGCATTTAAGATTGCAGTCAGTAGTAATTTCGAGTTGTACTTTAGATTCGATGACTTTGTTATAGTACGGGTTATCGCGGGCTTCTGAAATACAGACTTCGTTTCTTATGTCGCGCCAGCGCGAATGGTTATTGACGCCGACTTGTTTAAGATTTTTTGCCAGCCATTTGCCGTGTTTGTCGGCATGCCACCACAAGAGAGTGTCATGGCTTGGGATTGGAAGGCGTTTTTCGTATTGTTTGGCGACATTTATGACAAAGTCGGTTTTATGCAGGCAGCAAAAGCTAATTATTCTGTTGTGAGAAAAGACGGCGGTATCATTTTGGTTGACAGGCAGGCCTTCGAGTTTATCAATCCACCATCCGGGTTTTGTGTATCCCCATTTATGGCTGACCAGATCGTAATTGAAATCGGTTTCGCTGAAAACGTCTTCTTTGGAAGTGAAGAATGTTTCGCTATCCATTTTGACGAAGTAAGGAGTTTTTACAAATTCTTCAATTCCCAGGACGAAGGAAGAGAGCATCAGCTCTCTTGTTGATTCGTATTCAGGCATGCGCCAGTTGATGAAGGTCCAGGTTGGGAATATTGATTTGATGAATTGTAGCCGGCGCGGGTCGTCGCAATTGAACCCGGAGTGAAAGACTACTATGGGCTTGCCTGCAAACTGTAGTTTATAAGACCACGTAGGCATCGCCCAGATCAGCTTGGCCAGGTAGTCCGGAGTGACTGCTGTTACTATGGAGAAGTTTACATCCATAACAGTTGTTTGGTGCACTTTCTGAATATGGTTAAACCGAAATAGAATGGGAGAGTGACCAACTCCCCATCGAATAGATGTTTGCTTTTTTTAATCCAGTCTGCAACCTTGTATGCGTCCTTGCATGATTCCATTCTTTCGAAATGAGGCGGGTATGTATCATGCATGATGATAAGACTGTTTTCTTTGGCTGTCCGGTATGAATTTGTAAAGTCTTTTTGAACGAACGGGAAGTTATGGTTTGCATCTATGAAGGTGAGGTCGAACTGGATGCCGTCATATAGATTTAAAAAGTAGTTGTCGGTGGAAGAGTTAAAAAATATCGGGCCGGGATTGATATAGGAAGCCCACTTCTTGTTAGTATCAACGCCGATAGCCAGCTTGAAAAGTGGGGCTATAACATTGAAGCATTTTGCCTTATGTATCCCCAGTTCCAGGTAGCGGTCGTTCGTGCCGTGCTTGAACATGGCGATAGCGATTTCTTTGATGATGTTGATATGGTTTCTTTTCATAATTAAAAAGCGCCGATATTAGACGAAAGTGTTTTATCGAAAACGATATTTCTTTCTATGAAGTCGAGATTCCTTAAGAGTTTAAATTCGTTAATCCAGAGATTTGAATTGAATAATTGTACTCCGTTTTCTGTCCTGCAGTGCTTGTTGCCATGATAGTGAATGATTGCTGTCCGGCGATGAATTGTGCCGTACTTGCAGCTTGTATTGTAGGATGCGCCTTCGGCAAAATGTTTATAGTCCGGCAGCATTATCTGACAGGAGATTTCGTCGGGAATGAAAAATGATTCGCCTTTTGAAGCAAGTGTATACCAATCTCGCATGAGTTTGCTTTTTTTGTTGAAAGCGAACACACCTGTATTGATGGCATAGGGATAAGATAGAGCCTTTGTGATATCCGTTATGTCTTTCCATTCTTCGATTCTTTTTTTGATGATAGGAGTCTGTGGGGTCCAGTCTGCGAATACGGTTGATACAAAGTCGTTGTCATCGATATGCTTCAGTATTTTATGAGGATCTTTAATCAAAAGAGTATCGGCATCGAGATAGAGAGTTGATTTATAAGGAGTATAGTTGTGGAGTAATGTTTTGTTGAATAGGAGTGTGTTACGTGTTTCTGTGGGGAAGTTTATTTCTTTGACGTCAGCATTGAAGTGTGATGCGATTGCAGCGCATTCTGCTGCGCTTGAGTTGTCACACAGGATGGTGATTTGGCCGTCATAGACCTTTCGCAGAGAGGAAATAGAGACGGCCAGCCTTACAAGGTATTTAAAGCCGGCGTTGTAATAAATTATTCCATGGGTTTTTTTGAATTCTGTATCCCTGAGTTTTGCCTGTCGGTCATACAGGCCATCCGTTTTTTCTGTGGATGTATCCGGGAAAGTATGTGTTGTCATGGCAACGGCGTCGGTAAAATCGATTTTTGTGAACGAGTTGAGATTGGAGTTAGGGGTGGCGTTGAATACAAAGAGTCCTGCTTTTTCAAACAGAGGCCGCAAAATATCAAAGCGTTTATTCAGGATGTTGAAAGTGCTGTTGTTGTTATGAATAGATCCATTGGTTCTATCTTGAGAGAAAGCGTATTTGTAATCCGGTGTCATTTTAAAGTCTGCGCCGAGAATAAAAAGTTTATTGAATCCCAGGAGGTATATGATTTTTATGGCGGCAAGCATGACGGAACGACAGCCTCCATTTTCCCTGCTATTGCCCCAATTTACAGTGTCTTCTGAAAGGTAAGTATCGGGAGTGAATTTGTCGTTACGTTTATAGTAAGTAACGTTCGGGCAGTTTTTAACCTTGATCGGCGAGTCTTTCCATGAAGTGTTGTCGAAGAGGTTGTGTTCTTGTTTGCCGGAAGGGACGAATTTTCTTATTTTCGGATCGAGCCAAACTGATATAATGAAGTTTCCAACATCATCGACCAGCGTCCACATATCCGGACGGAAGATTTTCGGAGAGTTATTTATACCAAAGGTGACTATCCCGGGTTTGCGAAGCAGGGATAAGTTGAGAAGATTTAAGCTGGGGCCACCACACAACAGGAAACAGGATTGATTCCTGAAAGAGTTTCCAAGAAGGAGCGGTTTTTCGTCTGCGGTGTAGAACATTCATACTCACTTAATAGGAACGAATTTAAAAATGACCTGAATTGTAATTTGAAGTGCCGCCAGCGCCAGGGTGAACTTCCATAGCAGGCTGCGGATTTCATTGACTACAGACCACAGGTCTTTGAATTTATCCATGCATTCTTCGGTTTTTTTTTCACAGAGTCTTTCGATCTGTTCAATTTTGGTGTCACCGACAATGGTTTGTTTTTGGACTTCTTGTAGGGTGTGGCAACCATTAAGGCCGATAATGCATGAGTCATTGTTGGATGGCATAAAGAATTCTTCGCTTTCATAGAGAGAACAAGAAAGTTACGGGTGAACGTCTTCTTCCTCGGAATAGGAAACGCCTATTGAATAAGGAACAGCAGCGGAAGCTAAAACGTCCAGCCCCATGCCACGGGGAAGGGGAACGCCGCGTATTGAATTGAAAGAGAACCCCTGGCCTGGGTTTGGTGCGAACATACGGGTAAATATGTTTGTAGTGCTTTTGTCGTCCGGGTAAAATGAGATGTTGCAGGCTGCATTGATGGAGAGAAGGATGTCGAATATCCTGATACGGACATTCGGGCAGCCGGGGATGAGATTATATCTTTGGATAGGGTCTTGGGGGCCGGTTACCACTACGGCGCATTTATGCGGGTTTGCTCCAAGTATTGCGGTATTAGCAGCTATCCCCTGGAGGTACTGCAGGGCGTTAATATCTTTTGAGCCATCTGAGGCGACGCGGTGCAGGAAGTTACGGACCAGTTCTTGAGTAGATTCGTGCGAGTGTTGTTCTTTAGCGGTGAGTTTGGTTTCCGGGCTTTCGGACATAGTTACTACGGTATCATTTAGGTCGGACATAGAGGGCCTCTTTTAAAAAAAAGGTATAGGAAAAAAGTCTCTAGCCTATTTGTCAGGCAGGAGAGTTTAGAAAATCGAGCATTAATTTTTTACAGTTGTCATAAGAATAATATAGTGATTTTTCAATGGCAAAACTACAAACACTTGAATAAAAATCAGAATCGGAGATAAGAGTATTGATAAGTTCGTGAATTCTGGTGACGGGGCAGAGTGAATTATATATGAGAGTGGGGAAGCAGCGATTCATGGATTCCAGGTTTTTCATACCGATGCAGGGGACGCCAAGAACCGCTGCTTCAATGGTTGTTCTGCCATAACTGTTGAGAGTATGGGTTTCGATTATTGCATAGTGCCGGGATATATACTTGATGGTTTCTTCAAAGGTAAGCACGCCTTGGCATTCGTCATAAAGATGCAAGACGGAGTCGATATTATTTGACGCACCCAGGATTGAAGTATACCATTTGTCGGGTAGATCCCTTGTTGCGAAATATGGTAATTGAAAGTTTGAATCGTATCTATGGGTTGAGATCATTATTTTTTTCTGGCGGTCGTGAGTCCTGTAATTTTCAATAAGGTGAGTGGGGCATGGGTGAGGGATACAGGCTATTTTTCTTTTCAGGGAATGGGAAAGGAGATCGGTCATGGAGGGTTCTACGGCAAAGATGTAATCAGCTTTGTCAATTTCCTGTAGTAGTAGTTCGGGGTGAGGGAAGGTTTGTGACCACATATCTATTGCATAATCGATATTGATTAATAATTTTGTAACAGATTGGTTGATCAGGGGAATGATTTTAGAAAGAAGCGGGAGATTTTTTTGGGTTACGTTTACATGGAGCAGGTTAAATTTTTCGAAGTCTGTTTTAGAGCGGGGGAATGTTCGGGAACCATTAAAAAGAATTGACCAGTTGAACAAGCCGGTGATGGGAATGGGAGTAGATGGAGAAATATATTGTGAAACATGCTGGTTCTCGAAGTAATCCCAGGTGAGGAGACAATATTTGATATTGTCGGGTGTGTAGAGCATTTAGTGATCCCCATTTAAGAAGTCCAGCATTAATTTTTTACAATTTGCGAAAGAGAAGTATTTTGATAAATCTATAGCTTTTTGAGAAACGTATTTGTAAAACTGTGCGTCATTACTGAGTTTTGAAAAAAGGGAGAGCGCATTGGTGAAATCGTTTGGCTTGTCGAGTGCGAGATCGGGGAAGCATTTTGCGATCGAGTAAACATATTTGCCGCCGATAACCGGTATGCCGAGGCAGGCGCATTCGGCAGTTAGTCTGCCATAGGAATGAATAGTATAGGTTTCATAGAGCGCAAAGAGTGGGGCGAGAGTTTGTATTAATTCTTCGAAGGGGCATGTTTCTTTGAAGAAGGTGAACAAATGCTGGATATTTGCTTTTGAAGCATGGACGCCGCCAAGTACGATGGATTGAAAATCGAATGTGTGCAGCAATCTTGCGAGGAAAGCGGGAATAAGGACATTGTCGTCATAGCGGTGAATTGAAAAACCTATTTGATTTATTCTTTCGGGAACTCTGTAATTTTCAATAAGGTGAGTGGCGACGGGATGAGGGATGCATGCGACATGCCTATTACCCAGGGAGAGGGAAAGTAAGTTAGCCATTTCGGGCTCGACGGCAAAGATGTAATCGGCTTTGTCGATGAGGGAAAGAATAAGTTCCGGGTAAAGGGGGAGCGAGTTTTTCCACATGTCGATTGAAAAATCGATATTGAGAAGGAGTTTGCAATCGGATGATTTTGATTTCAGTATTTCGGGAATAAGGAAAAGGTTACGGGTGGTGACGTTTACGTGAATAAGGTTGAATTCTTCATAGTCTGCTTTGCAGGATGGGTATGCTCTTTTGCCTTTAAAAATATTGGCCCAATTAAAAAGACCGGACAGGGGCAGAGGGTTTTCGCCATAAGAATTGCCTTCCTGCTCCTCATAGGGATCGAAGCAGAGAAGGCAATATTTTATATTCCGTTCATCATAAAACATTTACTTAGGAATCGACGCGTTCGCGGAATCTCATGACGAAACTGAGTCTTGTCATTTGGTTTCTCGTAATGATTCGTAAGTGAAGTTTACTGGTGGAAGTTACGTTAGGCAGCCTAGCCGCGGTAGACCAGGCATGCTGTCGTTCACCCAGCGTGGTTGAGTTGAGCATTACGAATGAAAAGACCGTGGAAGCGCCATCCCTTCGCATAGTAGCATAGAGAAGGGTTGTTTTTGCATTAACGGTGGTTCGTTTGAAACCGGTAACGAAAATCTTTTCAAGCGTGGCATTACGGGCAAAGATCGGAATACCGGTGGTATTCGAATTTGCTCCCCATTGGTCACCCGTAGTGGTGTTATTAAGCGGGTGGTAGATGGGAATGTTCATGTAATGTCTCTTGATGGAATTATTCGTATCCGCTACGCCTATGTCGTCAGCGAATGAACGTGGTATTTTTACTTTATCGCCCATAAGAACGTTATCCTTTTTTGTTAAAATTTATGAGAAAAAACAATTATCTGAAAAGGCGTCGGGTGACGCCTTAATTAATTAAGTCCAGACGATGCGTTTGATTGCGCCGTCAGCGATGACACAAAAACGTTTAGCCTGAGATACGACCGCTTTTTCGTATTTACGGGCGATAATAGCTTCGGATTCAACAGTGAGATCCTCGTTGAAGACTTCACGAATAGCAAAGCGGTGATCAAGAGTGACGATAACCGTGCCGACAGGTGTAGCTCCGGGAACGACGTCGATTTGTTTAAGCCGTGCTCCCATAGGAGTAACGGGATTGCCGGTACGCTGAAACTCGAATCCTGCTTCAGGGTCCTGGAACTGGGCCATAGCGAGTATGGTTTCCAGAGATTGAACCGGGGCAAGGACGCGGGACATTTTGAACGGAGGGCCGAAGCTGGTCCAGTTACGGATGAGATCGGTATAAGCCAGAGTACCTGCGACGCCTGCGAAAGTATTTGGCGCTGCGCCTACAGTGCCGTCACCGGTGATTCCGATATCATAGATGTCTTGGAGATCATCGGCTGCGAGCTGTGCGCCGACGAGTCTGAGAAATATGGCAAAATCTTCCCAGCCGTAGTCTTTGATAAGATTATACGGGGCTTCGATTTGTTTACCCAGATCCTCGACTTGAATGGTTTTTTCACGGCGGCAGATTTGAACCACCGGGAATTCACCGCCCTTTGAAGTATTAGCGCGCGCGCCTAATGATTTGTCGCGTCTGGTTTGCACGGTATTTCTGACCTGATTGGGAATATAAAGCGGGTTGTACGTCGCTTTTGACGGAACGGATGCAGCTATACAATCCTTGGGATCATAAAGCGGATCGACTGACATGCCGGCTTTGATTTCACGGAGGACGAGTTCGGGCATGAGATACTCAACCTGCTTGTGTAATTGCTCAAGAGTAAATGAACCCGGACCGGAGAGTTTGACGTCATTCAGCATGAGCAGCCGTTCAAAGGCGTCGAGCTGGATGAGAGGTTTGCCGTTTTCATCTTTTGGCGTGGGATCGATTTGCTCGAGATACTCGGTAAGTGATAGCTTATCGCTTTTAAGCTGTTTATAAAGGGGCAACGGAGAAGATTTGAATTGAGCGATTTGATCCGCCGCCTTCTTGGTATTTTCAAGTAAGTCTATAGTGGGCATAAGTAAAAACCTTTCATTTGGTAAAATTTAAATAATTTCAGTTTTGTAACGTTCCTTAAGGGTTATGTGTTTAGAAGCACACAACGCAACGGTCTGTGTTGTAGACTTCGGTAATTATACCGCGGGTGCAAAGACGCTCTGCGGCTGCGGGAGTGGTTGTACCCTGGACAACGAAAGCACGATTTTGCATGGGACGTCTCACTGCGCCTAGAGCTGCGGATGGTGCAGCCGCTCCGGTTGTACCCTGCATCTCTGCGAATCCATGAGATTGAACGACGAGGCGCGAAGGGAATGCTTTACCGGAACGCATGTTATCAAGTGACGTGGCAATAACGGAGCCAAAAAGGGCGGCTGTGGTAGTGCCGTGAGCAACTTGGTTGTTACCGACGATGGTGCAGGCGCGTCTGTAGAGGTCTACAAGAGCCTGGGTGAAAGGAGTGGCTTGTTTCGGAGCGTAGGTGGTAGTGAGGTTAACGAATGTAGCCTCAACTTTCCCTACACCGACATTTTGAACTATACGTGATAAAGGCATAAGTTATCTCCCTGATTTGAATTGTTTGAAATTTAAAAAGTTATTAGCGTTTGGCAGACTTTTCAAGGAGTCTGCGGATTTACAATTCGACCATTCAGAGCTGAACGTGTTTTCAACCAATGTCTTGAGTTGAAGAAAAGAATCCGGGGTTGAATTATCGATTTGTTCGGATAAAACCAACTTGTACTCAGGCGAAAAACTTTTTAAAAGTTGGAGTTTCCCCGTAAGTTTTTGTTTGAGATCAAGGAACAGAGCTGAATATTGCGTCACCTGAGGTTTGAGTTTCTCAAACTCCAGCCGCATTAATTCCAACTCGGAAGAAATTGTGGCATTGGCTGTCTGAAGAGAATCGAATTGAGATTTTATATTAACATACTCATCGGCGTAGTGAGACCGTTGGAGTCCGTCACGCACAACTTCGTATGATTCTACGAGGATATTGCGAATATGGGAAATATCGATGGCGGCGCCATCTTTGGTAATATTTTCTATGATTTGTTGTATTTCCCTGAGAATGTCCATAGGAGTAATAATATAATAAAAAAACGACAAAATCAAGGATTTTTTAAATGGTACATTAAAATCGTTTTAGGCTGGAGGTCATTTCTGGTGAAAAAAAGCTGTGTTTTAAGGCGTAATTTTAAAAAAGTGGAGGTGTTTATTGCGTCACCTATGGTTAAATTTTTAAAAGCGAATCTTTCAGAAGCTAATATTTTTGGCGGGATTTTGGAAAGGACGTAGGTGGAGATACCTGGCTTTTGGTGTTGTACGGCTTTAAAAAGAAGTTTGAGCTCATCGGAGAGAGATAAATATTCTTTTTCAGAAATGGGATTTGTTTTTGATTTGAGAAGTAGATTTTCGCTGGAGTTAGGGGAGTCGGTTTTAGTGTAGTTGTGAAGAATAGATGCGTAGAGGAAAGAGGATTTGTTGTCAAAGGTAAGGTCTTTGATTAAATCAATTTTCTCAATAACGTATTGTGGGGTTATGCTAGGCATCATTGTTAATATACGTGCAATTTGAGATTTGGATAAAAAAGGACGAAGCATAAAATTAATAGTCTCCAGGGGAGAGGGAGAGGGAGAGGGAGAGGTAGTTATGATCGTATCAGTAATTGTTTCAACAATTGCTGGTGGGGTAGTTATTAATTTTGAACGACATCTGGCGTTTGTCGAATAAATTTTTGACCTACGGCGTTGTGAGAGGTAGTGCTTTTTTAGAAAGACGCAGGTTATTATGTTGTCAAGGTCTTGGGTATGAGTTTTAAAAAGATAGGGCCTGAAATTTAAAAATGTTTTTCGTATGATTTTTAATTTGGTAATATCATTTAACCCTGTGAAATATAACCAGTTTGTATCGGTGTCAATAAAGGAATATTGGGTCTTTGAGTGCGTTAATAAATGGTGCAGCATCTTGATGTAAATTCCCGTTTCCTCATTGCTTAAACGGCTGATCTTAGCAAGAAAAATAAAGAAATTTATGTGGGAAATATTAAGTTTCTGTATAATCTTTTTATTCATTTTAGATTTTCTACAAATGTTTATATTTTAAGTTTATCTACTAATTTTTTTAATTCCTGGTTATACTCTTCCGAAGTTTTACATTGGTTGAATAATTTTTGTTTTTCTTTTTCATATAAATCAAAAATCTCCTTGCCTCGCAACGTGGTGAAATTGCGAGTATTGGAGCTGTGCGACGAATTTAATTGTGACATTAGATTTTCCCCTTCTTTGAATTATGTGAGCGATAATTATTTTTGATTCGGATTCAGCGTCAAATTCTTCACCGTTTCGCCTCGAAGGATCGTCCAGGGTAATTATACACGATGCAGCTTCCTTGAAGACTTTCCCAAATCGTATTTGCGTATGGAGCGGAAGATTTTTTGTTTTTTCCGCTCCGGTATTCATTTGGCTGATTTCAATCATGCAAATATTTTCATCGCGCGCTATATTCGCAAGCTCTGAAGCAATGCGTTCGGTTTTTTCGTGCTGGCCATCTCCTTCAGAGGCCATGCGTTGGACATAATCTATGATTACAAATTTTAATTCTTTACCGATTGCGGTCATTTTAACTTTTTGTCTAAGAATGATATTTTTTATAGTTTCTGGTGTGATGCCGCTTTTGTTGCACACATACAGAGATTCCTCCATGTATTTATTAGCGATCTGAAGAACATGATGTAATTTATACGAGCTCAATTCACTTGTGCATATTATATCAGTGCTAACCTCCGCACGATTTGCCAATATACATTCATGAATTGCTTCAGCGTCTTCTTCGAGCATAAAGATAGCCACACCATGGCCATCTTTCAGCCAAGTTGAGGTTAAATCCCGGACAAAACGACTTTTTCCTAACTTTTCCAGGCCGGAAATTAAATACACTTTGCCGGTTTCCCAACCGCTGATCATTTTATCAAGATCAGCTAAATGTGATTTCATACCGCGCATAGTTTTTCCGGTTTTACGCGCATCTTCAATTTTTAACATATAATCAAAAACTGATTTATGATGATCATAATCTTTTGCATCATCAATCTGAGTTAGCATTTTTGTTACATCACATGATATGGTCCCACAAGCATCTATGATCGAATTTGGGTTTTCGGTTATTTGAGAATCAATCCTAGCAAAAAGGTGATATAATTCCCGAACCATATATGCTTTTTTTAATTCAGCAACAATAGTGTCGGGTTTGGCAGGCGTGGCAACTTCCATACACTCTGAGAGATCAACGAAAAACTCATCAGGAATTGATTCTACGATATACTCCCCATGTTCGAAATATTGAGTTTGATAGTGTTTATAGATACGTAAGAGGCGCGAGGAAGTGAAATAACAATCAGGAACAGCGACATATACTCTATCGGTTGCCATGTAACCGACAATCTGCTTTTCTGCCAGTATATTTTTATAATTCAGATTTATGCTGTTCATCAAGTAATTCCTGGTCACGTTTTAATTTTTCGTGGTAGGCATTTACATCAAAAATTTTGATTTCTTTTTTTAAATTTTTATCTTTGTTATTTTTTAACCATTTCAGAGCGGTGAGGTAGAGGGATAGATAATTAGTGTTTTTTTTGTAATTTTCAATATCAATTAAGATGCTATCAAGTTCTTCTTTGGTGTAACCTTTTGAAAGAATTTTATCTTTTTCTTCAATAGTTATTTTTAGATGAGCAAATGACCTATATATATTAGATGAGGCATTTTCTGGTTCCTTCTCTTCCCCCCCCAAACCCCCCCTATTATATCCTGTTAAACAATCATTTACATTTCTATTATCATTTTCATTATCATTATCATTATCCATACGTCGTGACGTATGTAATAACGTATGTTGTGACGTACGTTGTTGTTTGTTTTTTTGTTTTTCAATACCTATAAAACGAGATCTTTTCCTTGAATCACAATATGATACACGCTTTATAGTCTCTAACTGCATTCTTTTATTATACCAAAAACCATTTTCATCTCGAATAAATTTTTTTAAAACAGGACTATCATACGTTTTACATACGTTTAAAATGTGTTGATCTGGTAGGTGCCCATTTTGATGTTGATCGCATAATAATCGTATGTATTGGCCGGTTTGTTCATCTGATAAAAGCAGTGTTCCTTGACGAAAATCCGCTGTGTAAAATAATATTGCCGGGTCTTTGCTCATAATAAACTCAATAAAAAACCCTGCCCCTTTGGCTGGTCTGTGGAAGACACCATCGGGCTATGCGTAACCTAGCGGTTAACAGGGCATAATTTCTAAATGGGATTCCACAGGCCACTTATACGCATGATGATAAAGTTATATCAAATGAATTTGAAAGTCAACAAAATTAAATAAATGTTTTCTTTAAGTTGAAAAAAGTGTAATTTAAAGATAAGTGTTTAATCTCTAGCAAAGGAATAAAAATTATGGAAACCAACTTCTTTGTGAAAAATCCATTGGCCCTGATGAAAGAAAAAAACCTCGCGGTCAAGGAAACAAGTGATGAAGATCTTAAAGCTATTAATGGCTTGAAAAAAAATGGCCCCCTGGTAATACTTGAAAAAGAGGACGTGATCGTAAGAAAAATAATTATCCTCGGAGAAGAACCAACTACTAAAATGTCGGTACATCCCGAAGGAGATTTAAACGGGAAAATAGTAAAAGTGCTTTCCGAATTGATGAAAAAATGTGTCGGAACTCCTATGATGGTCGGACATAAAATTGATGGAAGAGCACCATGGGGAAGAGTGTTCGATGCAGAAGTATTGCAAGCCACACATGGTTTCAATGGCGCTGTGCTGAAAGAAGCTTTTTGGTTTATGAACGATGAGGAAGGCGCTAATATTGTGAGAAAAATCGATGGAGGAATATGGGCCGAAGGTTCAATCTCTTACTGGTTTAAAGAAGCCAGATGCTCAATTTGCCATACACCAATGGCTGCGTCTTTTTTCGGAAGAGTGTCTAAATGCAAACACCAGATAGGACAAAAAGACGAGGCGACAGGCCAAGTGTGCTATTGGTATCCTTACAAAATCGAAGAGGTCGCTGAAACCAGTTATGTGTTCGCCGGAGCTTATAGGAAAACCAAGTCCATGCTGAGTGCAGATAAAGAACAATTGAAAATCGAATATAGCGATGATGAAATGAAAGCCGGTATTGAACTTGAAAAATATCTGGTCGATGCAGGGCTGGATTTGAATAAACAAACTGAGGAGGAAAACCTTGAAAACAAAAGCACAAAAACCGGAATGTCACCCGTTATCGAAACAACAGAGAATCAAAATGCTCAAGAAAAAACCGCCACCGATATCCCCGGAGAGCAGGCTGGCGAACAGACTGCTTCAGGAAACAACCTGAACGGTAGCACGATTATTCCCAATGGTAGCACGAAAATCACTGACGAAGGTTATTGCGCCGGATCAGATATGTGTAATACCAATACCGATCTAACTTCCTGCAATCCAGAAGAATGTGGGAAAAAGAATGGGGAAACTCCAGGGAAAAGTGAACTGAATACGGATAAATCCAGTAGCACGATCCCACCTGATCGTAACACGATTTCAGAAACTAATGTTGAAAATTTGAACGGAAACGATAATAATTTGTCTGTCCCCATTCTCGAAAATACCGAGAGTAGCACGAATACAATAAATCGTGCTACGAGTATTAAAGAGACTGAAGAAAAGGAAAATCGGGAGCCGGGCGGACTTTTATTTAAGGATACGCAGGGTTACCAGATAGTTTTGGAGATAGCAAAACGCGAGGGGATCGAGCGTGAAGAGAAAGAACAGCTTATCATAGACGCTCTGCAGGGAGTAGGGGTATTGGGAGGGGTGGGATATGAGGATGCCATTGTTGAAAGTTTTGCTATTTTAGACGAAGGTGGGTTGGGTTTTTGGACGTGTTGGGGTTGCCACAGGGTTGAAAACAGGTTGTCTTTCACTGAGGAGGTTAAAAATTGTAGTGCCTGCGGCATTGACATGGAGTTGATGGATAAGAGGATGGAACGAGGTGAGTGTTTGGAATGTAAAGAGGAATATTTCGTTAATGGATTAAAAGACGAAGTATGTAAGGAGTGTGGCGGGAAGTTGTTTGCATGGGAGGAGTATGCTGTAAAATTGGGGAAGAGTGTGGGACCTTTGAAGCCGAAGAAATCTGGGGCGGTGAATAATGAGTTTTTCAAACTAGAGGCATTTCGGAATATGGGTAATGGCCGGTACTTTATAGAGCCGAAGTATGACGGGATTTGGATGGAGATGCATAAAAAGGACGGCAAGGTTATCGGTTTATTTAGTGATGAGGGCAATAATTACGCTGATAAATTCCCGGGTATTGTGAAGGAAGCTGAGTATTTGTCTGCGGATAACTTTGTTATTGCCGGAGAGATGACACGTTGGCGGGGCGGGAAGCGGCTGACGCATGAAGATGTATCTGCCTGGGTACACGGTAAGCATGATGGTGAGATAAATGATAAGGAGTTTAAGTACAAACCATTTGACATGATGATGTCTTCCGGCGAGGATATAACGATGAAGGCGCTTGAGGACCGGCGTGTGGAAATGGACAAGCGGATAAAGTTTGGGAAGCAGATTCACCCGACTGCAAAAGTTATAGTAAACCACAAGAAGGGTGAAGGAAGATTGATTTTTGCGATAAAGGATCGAAAGACGCGGGAAGGCGCGATGGTGAAAGACGTTGAAGGGCGATATTCAAAAGAAGATGCCGATATGCTTTGGAAATGGAAGCGGCAGTATGAGCTTGATTGCAAGGTCACTGAAGTTGATAAGAAGGCAGGCGGGGGGAATGTGTATTCATGTGCCATAGGGCGTGGCAAGGACGAGCAGTCGATCGGTGATACGTTTGCGACGTCGATCGAGGCCAACAAGGGCGACATCATCACGGTGAGCGTGGACTATGTCCGGCGCAATAAGGAGCCAGGCAAAGAGGATCGTTATTCATGGTTTGCTCCGAAGGTGATAGCGAAGCGTACGGATAAAAAGATTCCCGATCCATTGAGTACGGTTAAGAAGATTGCGGAGGAATGGACGCCGGCAGACGGCGCCAAAAATATGATAGAGCTAGGTAGTGTGTTACCTTTGCTTAAATCATTAACATTAACAAAGCCGATCTGGCTTGTGGGGGGAATAGTAGAGCAAGGGAAGAGTGAGCACGATATTGATATACTGAGTCGTGAGGATTTGACGACTGAAGAGAAAAATTTTGTGAACTTAAAGTTAGGTTTGTTTGCAGAAAATATTGAATACATTACGGATGCATCGGGTCCTGCGGGGCCTAGCATACTTGTAGAGTATGATATGAGTGCTGAAAGTCTGGCGAAGTGGAAGTACAGCAATAAGTTTGTGCTGCAGGAACATGGTTGGGGGAAGAAGGTGCATTATGATATACGGTTTGGGGCGCCGAAAACGGAACGGATGTGGGGTTGGACGTGTTTTAGTAAGCCGGATGTGGAGGCAGGAGGCCGGAAAACTCGTTGCATCGAAAAGAAATATCATGAACCAAAGTGGATGGACATTGATAAAAAAGAGATAAAGCCCGGAGAGGAGGGGAATCCTACAAAGAATTTGACTGCATGGATGATTAAGATTGATGAGGGGACTTATGAGTACATACGCCGGAAACCGGGATTCCTTGAAATGGTTTTACACGGAAAAAAATACGAAGGGCGTTATATTTGGCGGGAGATTGAGATTAAAGAAAAGAAATCCGCGAATATCATTGAGGAGAACAAAGTAGACGGGGATGAAGTGGGAACGAAGAACGAAAAAATATGGCTGATGTGGAAGCCGAAGGAACAGGGTTTAAAAAAGCCTATAAAGAAATTGAATTACAAAATAAGCGAAGGGATTTTGTTTTATTGGGAAAGCTCAGAGAATGATGTGGGGCTTGAAATGGAGGGTGAGGAATAAAAGGAAGCGTATCAAAAGAAAGTAAGAAGGTTTATATTATAAAAGGGAGAAAGTTTTAAAAAAAAGCTTTCTCTTTTTTTTTATTGTATAAAATGGATAGAGAGGGAATATTTATGATGTTAGAAAAAGAGTTTGAAAACATGATTAAGGAAATCGTTTATTATCCCCATGGAGTGAAGGGGGAACTGATAGTCGTTAAAAGTGACGATGGATTGAAATACAGGTGTTTGTTGAGTAGAGGGGTTATATTAGATTTAACGGGGAATATGTATATAGGAATTGAAACGTATATTGCATGTGGGACAAAGATTTGGACGCACACACATGATTTAAAGGGGGCTGAAATTCTGCTTGAGAAGCAGAAAAGAATTGGGGAGGCTTTTAATATACCAAAAGACAAAGTAATCATGGACGATGTATGGATATATTCAAGTATAATTTTACCCGGGTGCAGGACGATAGCAGCCGGAGTAGTCATAGGCGCGGGGGCGGTAGTAACAAAGAGTATACTTGAACCGTGGAGTATTTGGGGAGGAAACCCTGCGCAGAGGATAGGGAGTAGATTGGATGGGTCAGTAATACATAAAAGGAGTGAGGAAAATTGGGCTAAAGCGAAACTGGTTGACAAGGAATTAAAGGATGGAATTGAGTTTAATAATTTAAAAATGATACGTGAAGAAAGTGAGGTTGAACATGCTTGACAGTATTTTAATATTTGCAATTATCAACAGTTTATTATTCGGGGTATTCATCATAGTCGTGAGGTCGTTTTTTTGGGGAATATTAAATGTGCTGGAATTACTTGATAGGTCATTGTGTTTACAAAGAGAGTTAACGCACAAGATACTCGAAGAGACAATTAAAAAAGAAAAAATGAGAGGGTATGCGGAATATTTGATAAATGATATGATGGAATTTAGGAAAGTAAGTTTTCGAGACAATGCATTGGCTGTAAGGTTTGACGAAATAGTTTCAAGATGGGAAACGTATAAGGAAGAAAGAGATGAAAATAATACTAAAAAGATTTAAAGCGGGGAAAGTTTATAAGGGACTGCTTTTTCTAATGGATAATTTAGGAATGGAAGAGTTTGGATGTTTCACTTTAGAATCGGTAATTGACGGAATAAAACCAGGGGAATATTTATTGGGATTGAGAACGATCGGAAGTAAGCATTTAAAATATTCCAAAAAGTATGGAGAAGCGCATATTGGAATGATAGAAGTGAGAGGCGTAAAAGGCAGGGAGGGAATTTTAATTCATATAGGAAACAAATTAGAGGACACCAGAGGTTGCATTTTGGTTGGCGAAAAAAGGATGGAAGATATAATAATCGAATCTGAAAAGGCTTATTTAAAAATTTACAAAAGAATAACTAAAGAATTGAAAGTAAGAAAAGTGAGATTGAATATTTGTTAGGGATGGAGTCTTGGGTTGAAAGGGAGTACATACCTTGTAGAGTGAAGCGAAGGCTGAATAGAAGAAAGCCGGAGTGGAACGGCAACTCGCGGGTGGGTGGGAAATATGGGGGCATGAAGCGTCACCGGACAGGAGTGAGATTTAAACAAGGCGGGGACGCGGCTAGCAAAAAGAGTGAAGCGGACGTTTAGGAGCTTTACGAATGAAGCGAGCCCACCAAATAAAAATATAAACCTTATAAGCGATCTGACATAGGAATTGCAGAATAAAATTTAAAAGTTAAACATTGGAAAAAATGGCAAGGGCAATGACAGATGCGCAAATTGAAAACCGGAGCACAGGGAGGAGAACCGCTCAAGTGAGGGCTTGAAGCGAAAGTGAAAGTGAAGTTGAAGAGAATCAGAAACGGAACGAAACGGGCTGAAAGACCGAATGGAGCGGAACAAAGGGGCAAGCGGAGGTTTGAAATTTGTTTTTGCCCCCCAGGGGGGGATGGAGGGGGGATAAAAATTTTAATTGAATTGGGCGAAAAAAACGCTATGAGCTGGGCGGTTGGCATTTTAAACTTAGCGCCAGGTTGAATGACAACTTGAGAACAGCGATGAAAGGCTTTCCCCTTTACCCCCAAGATCGGGCGCGGCGACGACTAAGACTGCACACAGCGAGGTCAACGAGCGGCTAGCCTATGGAGGAAGCGGGCGCACATGACTACAATATAAATCGAGATGAGAAGGGGTTTTAAGGGGGTTTGGGGGAAAAAGGGGAACTCTCTCAGTACAGTTTTTTGAAGCCCCTACAATATTCTATGAATTAAAATCTGGGAAAGGGTGGGTGGGAGTACAAACCTGCTGAAGAGAAGTGAAGGGCTGAATAGAAAGAAGCCTGGAACGAACGGCAACTCGCGGGGCAGTTATTTTCAAGACAGAGGACCTGAAGGAATTTGAGAATATTTTTTTGGTGGGGTGGGTGCATTAATGGCATTTGAAAAAATTACGGACCATTGGAGAGGATTAAATTGGATTTCATCTGCGATATCATCGGGTTGAACACAACGGGGTTTGAGTGAATTGAAGCGAATATGAATTGAATCGTATGCATACGAGACGACCCAGGAGCATATGGGGTAGTTATTATTACCGGTTAGTTTTCTAAAGAAGTAGAAATCTTTGCGAATAAGGTTTGAAAAAAAATAATCAGCCAGGTGGCCGATTAGAAGAAGAAAGCCATATTTTTTACCGATATAGCTTTCAGCTTTATTTATTATTTGCAGTCCTTCAAAGTATTTCAGGCAATTAAGTCTAGCTATTAAGACAGTGTGTTTTTTTGAGTATTTTGTTATGGATGATTTTGTCACACCTGTCGCCAGAGCTTCAATAATGTTTTTTTTATTATTTGATGAACATGCGATGGCGACATGGCCAAAAATAGTTTTGGTTTTATCAGAAGGAGTAGTGGAAAATATATTTATTAGATTTGAAAGGATACTTTTTTTTCGAGAGGTTAAAACTATGTCGGCGAGATTTAATTGAGAGGGGTGAGGTAGGTTCATAGGTAACCTTTCACTGAAAGAGTAAAAATATTAAGAAGCAAATAAAAAAGCAAGATAATTTTTTGACGGGTTGCTGAGGGCAACGCGTCTCAATCTTCAATTAAACGAGTTGCCAGGGGGCAACGCGAATGGATCTTTTTTGACGGGTTGCTGAGGGCAACGCGTCTCAATCTTCAATTAAACGAGTTGCCAGGGGGCAACGCGAATGGATCTTCTTTAAGCGGAGTAATATTAAAACAAGCGGACAATATTAAAACACTGCGGAGTAATATTAAAACAAGCGGACAATATTAAAACACTACGGAGTAATATTAAAACAA
>Ga0315274_10003071_pt1 | contig 24901 bp, 20 predicted proteins | sample YL17G02_20_MG_FD_203700 | JGI IMG/M metagenome (GOLD analysis project Ga0315274, IMG submission 203700) | Sediment microbial communities from Yellowstone Lake, YNP, Wyoming, USA - YL17G02_20 | ecosystem: Environmental > Aquatic > Freshwater > Lake > Sediment | place: USA: Wyoming | collected...
AAAAAACCTTGACAGGTGCCGCGCTTTCATACATGGAAGGAAACCCTACCTTCCAAGAGTGTCCGACGGGACTGGTTCCCCAGGGCCCGGGGGCTAGGGGCGGCCTAAGCGCCGCCCGAACGGGGATGTCATTCTAATTATTGCGTTGATATTCATACACAATTGGCAGAGCAAAATCAATTCAACAAGAGGTCCTCTTCCATTTCGTGTGGTTAGAAAAGGGAAATGATCCGGAGACGGCTGAAGCGACCATGGAGGGTTTAGCCTTCCCAAGCCCTCCTTCGAGGGTAGCCGGATCGGAAGTAGCCGGCCGGCGAAGTTGTCTGAGCTTCCCGGCAAACATCCGTAAAATCGAGGCCGGGAAGCGAGTTCTTCGCCGCCGAGAAGGAGGGCTCGGGAACGGCGTGAAAAACCCGGATGGGGAGCGAGGCCGTTTCCGGATCATTTCCCATACAATTTTCCCCATACGAAATGGAAGAGAACCAGCAAAAAACTATTTGGCAATCCGCCGATTTTTCAGTAGAATATTAGGATGAAAGAGGAGGACAGAATGAAAAAAACTCTTACGATCTGCCTGTTAGGCCTATTCCTGGTCGGCCTGTCCGTCGCGGTGGGCTACGGCCAGACGGCCAAAGAAATTCTCGACAAAATGATCGATGCCCAAGGCGGAAGAAAAGTCCTGGCAGCAATCAAGGACACGACGATCGCGGCAACCATAGAACTGGCCCAACAGGGCATGAGCGGAAACTTGAACATCTACCAGAAAGAGCCTGACAAGATGAGGATGGACATCGAAATCCAGAACATGGTCATTACCCAAGCCTTTGATGGTGTCAAGGGCTGGCGGACCGACCCTATGTCGGGGGCCACGGTGGAGATGTCCGAAAGCGAAACCAGGGACTTTAAAAAGCAGGCGATGGGCAATGATTCGCTTCTGAATCCCGAGAAATTCGGCATCACCTTTGCCTTTAAGGGGAAAGAAAAAATTCAGGACAAAGAATACCTGGTTCTTGAACAGTCCTATGCCGACGGCCAGAAAATTACGATGTATCTCGATCCCATCACTTACCTGATCTATAAAGCCAAAGCCAAGGTCAATCAGATGGGCGTGGAGATCGACCAGGAAACGATTTTTGGAGACTACAGAAAAGAGGGCGATTCGATGACGGCCCACACCATGACCGTCTTCCAGAGCGGCGCGGAAACCGTGAAAATGACATTCACCAAGTTCACGTTCAACACGGACATCCAGGATTCTTTGTTCAAAATGTCGAAATAGGCCATGAGAAAGACTGGCTTTCTCGCCGCCGTCCTGATCCTTCTTCTTCGTGAAAAAAGAGCTTTGGCCGACCCTGGCCGTGGCCAACGGAATGGACGTGAACGGGATCCCTGAGAAAAATCAGCTGATCAAGCTGGTCAAGTAGTTTCGATTTCCTTCAAGACATCATAGGCCAGTCGGAGGGCGCGGAGGCCTTCCTCGCCGCTGACCTTTCCCGGCCGTCCCTCGGCCTGGCAGCGCAGGAAATTCTCGAGTTCCTTCTTCAGAGGCTCTTCCTTCTTGATCTTCAGCGTCTTGATATCGGTCTGCCGTCCGCTCAAGGGGAACACCTTGACTTCCTGGTCGATGTAATCGATGGAATAATAGGAAGTGGGCTCAAAGATCCTCAGTTTGCGGACCTTGCCCTGATGGACCCGGCTGGCCGTCAGGGTGGCCACGCAGCCCGATTTGAACTCCAGGCGGGCGTTGGCGATGTCGATCTTCTCCGAGAGGACGTGGATGCCCGAGGACCGGATGACGCCGACCTCATCTTTGATCAGGGCCAGGATGATGTCCAGGTCATGGATCATAAGGTCCAGGACGACGTCGACGTCGAGCGAGCGGGCCGAGAACGAGCCCAGCCTCTGGACTTCGATGAACTTGGGTTCAGAGATCATGTTCTCGACCGCTTCGACGGCCGGGTTGAAGCGCTCCAGGTGCCCGACCTGAAGGATGAGACCGTTCTTCCTGGCCAGGTCGACGAGCTGCTCGGCCTGCTCGATCGTTTCCGTGATCGGCTTTTCGACGAGGACATGCTTGCCGTTTTTGAGCAGGTTCATGGAGATTTGGAAATGCTCGGAGGTCGGTGTAGAGACGATCCCGGCATCGATCTCGTCCAGCATGTCCTCATAATTCTGGAAGTACTTCACGCCGTGGCGGTTCCCGATCTCCAAAGCTTTCTTGAAATCGATATCGGCCACGGCTCTGAGCTCGGCCTCTTCCAAATAGGAGATGATCCGGGCATGCTGTATGCCCAGATATCCGACGCCGATGATTCCGACTTTGACTTTATCCGTGTCCATGATTTTATAACAAACAGCCTCAGCCGATCGCCGCGATGACGGACGGGCCGAGCTATTTCTTTACGATCACGGCGATGCCGTTGGCCTTGGCCAGGGCGATGACTTCGTCCTTCTGGAAAAGAGGCACTTTGCCGGCTTCAATACAGAGGGCCGTAGCTTTCACTCTGACCAGATTCCTCAGGGTTTCAATCCCGGCGGCCGGGACATCGATCCTCATATCCTGGGCGGAACGGCCGACTTTGACCACGACGATGCCCTTTCCGGCCAGCCGTCCTCCCCTTTTGATCGTCTCGTCCGTGCCCTCCATGCCTTCCACGGCCACGACGGCCCGGTCCTTGATGACGACCGTCTGCCCGAGATCCAGGTCGGCAATGGTCTTGGCGATCTTCCATCCGAAATCAATGTCCCCCAGGACATCCTGCGCCGGTGAGCCGCCGGTGAGCACGCCCTCCGGATAAAAATACGCTTGGAGGAGAAACGAGGGATCCTTGACGGAAATTCCCTGCCCCTCGAGGAATTCAATGAGCGCCTTGAGCAGCGATGTCGGAGACTTATCCCTCACCTGGGCCAGGAGTAGCCCGGCGGAATCGTCCAAGCCCGGCTCAGTGTAGATGGCCCGAGGGTCGACCTTGCCGATCATCACTACATCCCGGACGTCCTGCTTTTGAAAAAATGACACGAGCTTCTGGATTTTCCCCAGCTCGAACCAAGCGAAGGTCTCCGCTTTGGCTTCCAGGTCAGGGACAGCCTCGCCCCGGAGCCCGGCGACGACGCAGGCATAGCCCAGCCGCGTCGCTTCCTCGAGCGCCTCCAGGGGAAATCCCCCTGATCCCGCAATCAGGCCAATTCGAGTTCCCATTGGTCCGTCGTCTTTTTGATAATGCCTCTTTTGGAAGATTGTATGAATTTAATGATCTCATCGCGGTCTTCCCCGGGGGGAAACTGCGATTGGATTTTTTCCAGGGCCTGGGTCGTGTTCAAGTCCGCATAGAAGATCAGCCTGAACATTTCCTTCAAGGCCGCGATTCTTGCGTTGGAATATCCTTTGCGACGCAGGCCGATGACATTCAATCCGTAAATATGGATCGGCCGCATGCCCGCCACGCGGCAGAACGGCAGGACGTCCTGGGTGATCACCGAGAAGCCGCCGATGAAGGCGTGTTTGCCGATCCGGCAGAACTGGTGGACGCCGCAGAAAGCGCTGAGGTAGGCGTGGTCCTCGACGACGACATGCCCTCCCAGCGTGGCGGCGTTGGTGAAAACGGTCTGGCTCCCGACCCGGCAGTCGTGGCCGATATGGGTATACGCCATGAAATAATTATCGCTGCCGATTTCGGTCAGCCCCCCTCCTTTGGCCGTCCCGCGGTGGACGGTGATGTATTCCCGGAAAAAATTGCGGTCTCCGATCTTGACCTGCGTTTCCTCGTTCCGATACCCGACATCCTGCGGCTCGCTTCCGACCGTCGAAAACGGAGAAAAATGGCAGTCCGCGCCGATTTCCGTCCGGCCGTCGATCACGACATGGGAATCCAGGCGGGTGTTTTTTTGGATCGTGACATGTTCTCCGATGACGCACGAGGGGCCGATCCACACGCCCGAATCCAGCCCGGCCTTGGGATGGACGGCTGAGGAAGGGTGGATCGAGACCTCATGTCCGCCCATTCATTTCTCCTTTTTCCAGGAGAGAAGCTATGAGATCTCCCTCGACAACGATCTCGCCCTCGACCAGAGCTCTGCCATGAAGCTGCAAAAACTTGCTCTTGAGCTTGACAAGCTCGGCCTCGAGCCTGAGCTGATCGCCGGGGATAACGGGCTTTCGAAACCTCACGTTTTCGATTTTGGCCAAAAGCACGAATTTGGTCTCGGGATTCGGGACGGTATGATAGACAAGGATGCCGCCGGCCTGAGCGATGGCTTCGACGATGAGCACGCCTGGCATGATCCGCATTCCCGGGAAATGTCCCTGGAAAAAAGGCTCATTGTAGGTGACATTTTTCAGGGCGGCGATCGACTTTCCCGGCTCCATGCTCAGAACGCGGTCGACGAGAAGAAAGGGATAGCGGTGGGGAAGAAACTGCAGGATCCCTTCGATGTCGATCAAGGAACCGTCCCGCTATTTGCCGGCGGCCTTCGAGGCGTCGTAGCGCTTGATGACTTCTTCGGTCACCTCGATGGTCGGGTTGAAATAGACGGCTCCGCTCTTGCCCAGGTCAAAAATGACATCCAGCGCTTTTTCCTTGCCGAGCTGGGTGACGATGGGAATGAGTTCCTCTTGAATTCTCCCGAGAAGACGGTTGCTCGTTTCCGTCATGTTGGCATAGGCGTCCTCGGCATCCCGCTTCCTCTGCGTCTGCTTTCTGTCGAGATCGGCCGCCTTCTGGCTGAGCGCTTCCTGGGTCAGGGTCAACCGCTGGGTGTTGATCTGGGCTTGAAGCTGTTGGATTTCGGTATCCAGCTTGGTGATTCTGGCCTGGTTCTGCTTGTCCAACTCCTGAAGCCTGGCAAGGACCTTTTTTCCCTCGGACGACCGTTCCAGGACATCCTGGGAATTGACGACGCCGATCTTCAGCTGCTGGGCATAGCCCAAAGATGCCAGGACTCCCAAACCGAGAATGAGCAAGCCGGCGGCCTGGGTGAATGTCTTCCTCATCGTTTGACCTCCTATGTTTGATTTGGAATGTGTGCCTTTATGCTCTAAAACGTGGTTCCAATCGCAAACCGAAATGCAAAATTGGAATCATCGCGATAGATCCGCCTGTTATTATACGAGAAAATCAACCGGAAAGGAACTCGCAGGGCGGGGACGAAGATCCGGGCCTCCAGACCCGCCGAGGAGTACATGTTCTTGAAGCTCACGGCTTGGCCCCGGTCATAGGCATTGCCCCGGTCATAGAAGGCGATCAGGTAAAGCGGACCGCCGACCTGGAGGATATATTCGGCATTGATGACGACCTGCTTCTCGCCGCCGGTGAGCGTCCCATCGGCATCCCGCGGACCGATGGTGTAGATCTCATAGCCGCGGATATTCCGCTCCCCGCCGAGGAAGAACTTTTCCCAGAAGGGGACTTGGGAGTTTCGGAGCGACTTGATGAAGGAATATTCGATATGGAAACCGAGGGTGTGGTTTCTGGCGATCGGCCGGAAGTGGGTGAACTCAAAACGCGGCTTGTACAAATGGATCTCGCCGCCAAGGAATGTCCCGGCATACCTAAGGGAGGCCAGATACAAGGTCCCTCGGGTCGGCGTCAGCGGGCTGTCGATCGTGGACCGGTAGATCGACGGGTTGAGAGAGCTCATGTTATATCTGCCGATCCCCATCGCGCCGTAATACATCGGGTCATAATAGGGAGAGACATAGCCGGTCTTGTCGCCCTCTTGAACGGACGGCAGCTTGATATCGATGAACTGGAAGCTGTAGGTCAAGCTGCCCCGCCAATTCCCGATGATCCTCGCTCCCGTCGTGAGATCGATCCCTCTGTCTTTGCGGTCATAGATATAGGGATAAACGAGGAACCGGTCGTAGATGTTGAAGCCCAGGCTGATCGGATAATCCAGGAAATAGGGCTCGGAAAAACCGAAGGAATAATTCCGGACGCGCTTCCCGTACTGGGCCGAGAGCTCCAGGGTTTCCCCGGCCCCCAAGAAATTGACCGTCGAGTAGCTGACGGCCACGAACGTCCCCTCGTAGCCGGAGTATCCGGCCGTGAACTGGATGTTGTTCCGCTGCAGCTCTTTGACGTTCACGATGACGTCGAACTGGGTCCGATCCGACGGCGAGGGCTTGATGTCGGGGTCCTTTTCCAGGTCGACGAGCCCCAGCTGCTTGATCCGCAGGATACTGTCCTTGAACATGGCCAGGCTGAACCGGGATCCCTCCTGGATGAGCATTTCCCTCCGGATGACCTTGTCTTTGGTGAAAATGTTCCCCTTGAATTCCAGCCTATGGAGATAGGTCGGCTCCCCTTCGTCGATATTGTAGGTGACGTTGACGACTTTGTTCTTCGGATCCAGGTTTTCCACGGGGATGACCTGGCCGTACCAGAAGCTGAAGTTTCTCATCAGCTCGCCGATGTCCTCGACGCTCTTTTCCCGGACCTTGGTGCTGTAGATCTCGCCTTTTTTCAGCTTGATGAGGTTCAAAATGCCCTGCGTGGCAAAGGCCTTGTTTCCCTCGACCTTGACCTCTCCGACTTTATAGAGGTAGCCGGAGTTGACCGGGACGGTGATCTTCATCATCGTCTGCTTTTTCCAGAACGGCAAAAACGACCGCCTGGAGATCATCTCGACCTTCGGCTCGCCGATCACGGCCTCCATGTAGCCTTTTTCCTGGTATCTCTTCTTGACCGCGGCCAGGTCATCGGCGAGCTTGGGCTGCTTGTAAATATCCTTGCCGGACACCCAGGAGAAGAGGCTGTGGGGCTTATTGTCCTTCAGGGCTTCCCGGAGGAGGCCCTGGGGGAGCTTGGGCCTGCCGACAAACTCCACGTCCCCGACCCTCACCTTGGGACCCTCGTCGATCTTGAACAGGACGTCGACCTCGTTCTTGCCCTTCTTGGCCGAGTCAACATCGACTTTGGCCGCGACAAGGCCCTTTTCGGTCAAGAGATCCTCGATGGTCCGTTTGACTTTCTGGATCTTGTAGGGGCTATAGTAGGAATAGGGCAGGATGTACTCGTCTTTTTCCTTCAGCTTGTTGACGATGTCGTCTTCCTTGACCTTTTTTCCGGTCTTATAGGCGATCGTCTTGACCACCGGGTTTTCTTCGAGGGTTATCCTGATAGTCTTGCCCTTGGTCCCCTCGAGCTGCTCGATCTTGATGTTGGAGAAAAAGCCGGTCGACCAGAGAACCTGGAAATCTTTTTTCAGAAGCTCATCGCTGAAATAATCGCCCTCCCTGGTCGTCAGGTAATACAGCACGGTCTCCCGGCTCACCCTGTCGATCCCGATGATCTCGATCTTATCGACAAGCTCCTGGCCGAAGCCGAGGATGGGGGCTAAAAGTAAGAAAAGGCTTAAAATCCATTTTTTCATGTCTTTTTCCTTATACCATAACGGCCCTTTTTTTTCAAAGTCTTCGGAACTCTCGAAAGCATTTCCTTTTATGCAATTTCCAATCGGCCTTGGCATTGCCCCTGCGCCCCCCGGGGGAACCAGTCCCGTCGGATACTCTTGGAGAGAAACCCTTATTCAGGGTTTCCCTCCAACGATCGCTTCGCTCTCTGCCTCCTTTCCCTGGAGCATCTGGCGATGAATTCATGGGAGGATGCTCCTTGGAGGGGTGGCAGGGCGGGCGGGTATTCCCGCCGCCCGTTGGAGGGGGAACCCGCATAAGGGTCCTCCTCCAAGAGTGCCCGGGGCCCCCCTCCGCTATGGGTGCTTCAGGGGCAATGCCAAAGCCTCTTTGAAATCATATGCGGAGAAGTGCTTCCGGAGCTCTCCTGGTCGCTCGCCAATTGTTCTAACTTGGAAATCAGGGGAAAAGTTTCAATTCGCCGCGTTCCATGACGTAGCGTCTCCGGCAGAAACGGGCCACTTTATCGTTGTGGGTGACGATGATCGAAGACAGGCCCCGCTTGTCGTGCAGGTCCAGGAGGAGCTCGAGGATATGTTCGCCCGTTTTCCAGTCCAGGTTCCCGGTGGGCTCGTCGGCCAGCAGCAGCTTCGGCTCATTGATCAAAGCCCGGGCTACGGCAATCCTCTGCTGTTCTCCTCCGGAAAGCTGGGACGGCCTGAGCTGGGCTTTGTCCTCCAGGAACACCTCTTTCAGGATTTTTGAGCTCCGGGCCAAGGCTTCGCGCTTATCGACGCCCCTGATCATGAGCGGAAGCCCGACGTTTTCCAGAGTCGTGAATTCCGGAAGAAGATGGTAAAACTGAAAAACAAACCCGATTTTCCGGTTGCGGATCCGGGCCAGCTCTTTCTCATCCCTGGCGAAAAGGTCTTCCTCATCGAGAAAGACCGTTCCTTCGGACGGCCGGTCCAACGCCCCCAGCAAGTTCAGCAGGGTCGTCTTCCCGACGCCGGAAGCGCCCATGATGGCCACGGCATCGCCCGCCTCGAGCTCAAAATTCAAGCCCCGAAAAACCTGGAGGACGCCGTTAGGCAAAGGATATTCCTTGCCGAGGTTGGCGGCGCGCAGAAGGTTACTCATATTTCAAGGCCACGACCGGGTCGACCTTGGAAGCCCGGTGCGAAGGGAATAGGGTCGAGAGAAAGCTGATCAGGAGCGAGACGCCGATGATCAGGACGAGATCCAGGAGGTTGATATAAAAAGGGACATGGGAGATCTGGTAGATGTCGACGGGGACCTTGATCAGCTTGAAGGCGTTGGCCAGAACGCACCAGATCAGGCCGAGGGCGGTCCCCGCGGCCGTTCCGATCACGCCGATCAAGGATCCCTGGAGGAAGAAAATCTTTCTGATGTTCCGGGATGTCGCTCCCATGGCGATCAGGATGCCGATATCCCTGGTTTTCTCCATGACCATGAGGATCAAGGTGGCGATGATATTGAGCGAAGCCACGAAGACGATCAGGGCGATGGTCAGGAAGAGGAGGTTTTTTTCGAGCTTGAGGGCCGAGAAGAGGGGCCTGTTGAGCTCCATCCACGTCGTGACATGGACCGTCGGCGGCAGGACGGATCTCAAATCTTCTTTGAATTTCGGCGCCGCGAAGATCTTTTCGATCATGACTTGGAGATAGCTCACCCGGTCTTCGAGCCCGAAAAATTTCTGGGCGGATGGAAGCGCCATGAGCGCCGTAGAGTTATCGAACTCAAAGAGGCCGGTGGCAAAGATCCCCGTGACTAGAAAACGCTTCCGTTTGGTCATGAGGCCCATGGGCGACAGGCTCGTCGAAGCCGCGACAACAGTCACGACATCCCCGATCCCTGCGCCGAGGCTCAAGGACAGGTCATGTCCGAGAAGGATGCCCTCCCGGCCCGTCTCCGGCGGGATTTGCCCGCTTTCCAACTCGCCGATCCATGGCGATTGCCTTTTTTCCAGGGCAAAATCCATGCCCTTGAGCATGGCCGGCTGGGTTTTCGAAGGTCCGGTGATCAAGGTCCAACTCAGGACGATGGGAGAGACGGACTGGACCCCTTTGAGCCCATGGATTCTTTCCATGATCTTGGCATAATCCGGCAGCCCGTCATCGACGAGATCCTGGACCATGAGGTGCGACGTCGCTCCGAGGATTTTGGCCTGGACGTCTCTCTGGAAGCCCGTGATCAAGGAGATGGCGATGATGAGGGCCATGACGCCGATGGCGATGCCCAGGATGGAAATAAAAGTGATGACCGAGATGAAGGCCTGCTTCCTTTTCGCGGTTAAATACCGCCTGGCGATGAAAGATTCAAAACTCATTTTACTCTTTCGGCCTCAGGAGCGGGAAGAGGATCACCTCGCGGATGGATTTCCGGTTGGCGAAAAGCATGGCCAGGCGGTCAATGCCGATCCCCTCACCGCCCGTCGGCGGGAGCCCGTATTCCAGAGCTTGGACATAATCCATGTCGACCGGGTGCGACTCTTCGTCCCCCTTTTTCCGCTCCTCGGCCTGCTCCTCGAACCTTTTTCTCTGCTCGGCCGGGTCGGTCAGCTCCGAGAAGGCGTTGGCGATCTCCATCCCGGCGACCATCAGCTCAAAACGCGCCGCCTCGTCCGGGTTGTCTTTGGCGGCCTTGGCCAGCGGAGAGACTTCCTTGGGCGGGTTGATGATGAACGTCGGCTGGACGATCTGCGGTTTGACGTGCTTGTCAAAGATGATATCGATCGCTTTCCCGAAGGTCGAGGGCTTTTTTTCCGGGGCGAGCGCCGCGGCGAACTCAATGATCCCCTTCCGGTCGTCGAAGCGGCTTGGGGCCAGCCCGCTGTATTGAGAGAGCGCTTCCATGAACTTGACGCGTCGAAACGGTCTGCTGAGGGAAATCGTCTGTTCGCCGTAGGGAAATTCCTCTTTGCCGAAAAGCGCCCGGCTGAGCTGGCAGAGGAGCTCCTCGGTCAGGTTCATCATGTCGTTGTAATCGCAATACGCTTCGTAGAATTCCAGCATCGTGAACTCGGGGTTATGTTCCGAGTCGATCCCCTCATTGCGGAAATTCCTGTTGATCTCATAGACCTTGTCCATTCCGCCCACGACCAGCCTCTTCAGGTACAGCTCCGGAGCGATCCGGAGATACAGGTCGATGTCCAGGGCGTTGTGATGGGTGCTGAACGGCCTGGCCAAGGCCCCGCCGGGAATGGCCTGCATCATCGGCGTCTCGACCTCGACGTACCCTCTCTGGTCGAAGAACCTCCGGATGAAGGAGACGATCGCGCTGCGCACCCGGAAGACTTCGCCGACCTCGGGATTCATGATCAGGTCCAGATATCGTCTTCGGTAGCGGAGCTCCACATCCTGGAGTCCATGCCACTTTTCCGGCAGCGGATGGAAACACTTGGCCAGGAAGGTAAAGGCGTCGCAGAGAACGGTCAATTCCCCGGTCCGCGTCTTGAACAGGACCCCTTCGACGGCGATCCAGTCGCCGATGTCGAACAGGGAAAAGAGCTCGTAGGCTTTCGGACCGGCCACGTCTTCACGCAGATAGACCTGGAGCTTGGCCCGGCCGTCGGAGATATGAAAAAACGTGGCCCGTCCCATCTGGCGGACCGAGACGATCCGGCCCGGCACCCGGACCTGGATCTTGTTGGCCTCCAGCTCCTCCTTGGTCAACGGCGGGAACTGGGCGACGATCTCGCTCGCGGTGTGGGTTTTCTCGACCTTGTGGGGAAAAGGGTCCACGCCCCCCTGGATCAGCCTTTGGAACTTCTCCTTCCGGGCGATCTCCTGGTCAGTTTTTTTTAGCTCGTCCTGTGGACCGGACGGTTCTTTGTTTGGAGGTTTGTTTTGATCGTTCATTGGCGTTGGCTTCTATGCTCTCCTGTCGAGGCTCGGTTTTTGCGAGCTTTTTGCGGACCGCGTCAAGGACACCGTTGACAAAGACGGCGGCCTCGTCGCTGCTGTATCGCTTGGCGATTTCAATGGCCTCGTTGATGACGATCGCCGGCGCTATCAGCTTTTCCTCGAGGAGTTCGAACACGGCGATCCGCAGGATATTGCGGTCGACGAAGGCCATCCGCGAAATCCGCCAGTGCTTGGAATTTCCCTGGATAAGGGCATCGACCTCGTCTTTCCGCGCGACAATCCCCCGCACCAGCCAGTTGGCGTACTCTTGGACCTGACCTTCCGATTTTTTTGAATTCCAATAGCCGGCCAAGACCCTGTCGAGATCGGCGTCATTGAATTCTAGCTCAAAAAGAATCTGGAGAGCGTTTTCCCGGGAGGTCCTTCTTTTGCCCATACAGGCGGCCGTTCGTCAGCCCAGCTTGGATTCTTTGATGAGGTTGAGCGTTTCGATCAGCGAGAAGACCGCGTCCCAACCCTTATTGCCGGCTTTCGTCCCGGCCCGCTCGATCCCCTGCTCGATGGTTTCCACGGTCAGGATGCCGAAGGACACCGGGATCCCGTCTTCCATGGCGATTTGGGCCAACCCCTTGGTCACTTCGGCGCTCAGAAAATCAAAATGGGGCGTGTCGCCTCTGATCAAGGCGCCCAAGCAGACGATCCCGTCGACCTTCTTGGACAGGGCTATTTTTTTGGTGATCAGCGGGATCTCAAAAGAGCCGGGAACTTTATAGATCGCGACATCGCTGTCCTCGGCGCCGAGCTTTTTCAAGGCATCCAGGGCGCCGTCCAAAAGCTTCCCCGTGATGAATTCGTTGAACCGGCTGACGACGATGCCGATCTTGAAGCCTTTAGCTTGGAGTTTTCCTTCGAATGTCTTCATGGCCTTCTCCTCTTTATTTTCCTTTAAAGTTGGCTTTTCGTTTCTCGAGAAATGCCTTTGTCCCTTCCTGGCTGTCCTCCGAGACGAACGTTCTGCCAAACAGGGAGGCCTCCGTCTGCAATCCGTCTTGGAGAGACTGGTCCAAGCCCTCGTTGACCGCCTGGATGGAATATTGCAGGGCCAAGGGAGCGTTGGCAATGATCTCTTGGGCGAGTTTCCCGCAGGCAGCGGCCAGCTCGGCCAACGGAACGACCCGGTTGACGAGGCCGATCTCAAAGGCTTCCTTGGCATCGATGGTCCGTCCCGACAGAATGAGCTCCAGGGCTTTGCCTTTTCCGACGAGGCGGGCCAGTCTTTGGGTTCCGCCGTAGCCGGGAATGAGACCCAATTTAACCTCGGGCTGACCCATCTTCGCGTTTTCGGAGGCGATCCGGATGTGGCAGGCGAGCGCGAATTCCGTGCCGCCGCCCAGGGCATAGCCGTTGATGGCGGCGATGACCGGCTTTTTTGAATTTTCGATCAACGCCGTCACGTCCTGTCCTCGCTGGGCATATTCTTTAGCCCCGGCTTCATCCAGGCCGAGGAACTGGCTGATATCCGCGCCGGCGATGAAAGCTTTTTCCCCTGACCCGGTTAAGATGACCACTCTGACCTCGGAATCATCCTGGAATTCCAGGAAGGCCGAGCGGAGCTCAAGCACGGTTTCGACGTTCAGAGCATTGAGTTTCTCGGGACGGTGGATGGTGATCCAGCCGATCCCGTCCCCTTTTTTTGTCAGCAGGTTTTTGTATTCCATGTCTCCTTCCGTTTGAAAGCCTCGTCAGATTTTTTTCTCGTAGATCCGGTATTTTTTATGGATGTTCCCGCCGATCGAAGCGACGAACCTGTTGATCGGCTCATTGTCCTCGAGCTGCCAGGATATCTCGCACCATTGATAGCCTTTCTTGACGGCGTTCTCCTCGAGCTTGGAGTACAGGAGGTAGCTCACGCCCGATTGACGGTAGTCTTTGACGATCCCGAAGACCAAGGCGCGCATGCCCTTGATCTTCTTGCGTCCGGCCAGAAGCTTGAAGATGCCGAAGGGGAAAAGCCGCCCGTTGAGCTTGATCAGGATCTCATTGTAATTGGGAAAGCCAAAGGCGAAGCCGACCGGCTTTCCCCGGTCTTCGGCGATGATCACCAGGTCCAGGTCGGCCAGCTTCTCAAGGTTTTTCACCATATGGTTCATCTCGTTTTCGGTCCAGGGCACGAAGCCCCAGTTCTTCTCCCAGGCTCGGTTGTAGACATCCTTGATGATCTCCGCTTCCTCTTTCAGATTCTTCTTATTAAAGGTGCGGCAGGTGATGGTCGTCTCTTTCTTGATCTTGTCGATGATCGCCTTAACCTTTTCTGCCGTGTCATGGTCACTGCTCATGGCAAACGCAAAGAGGTCTTTGGCCTTGCCCAGGCCGCACTGATCCATGAGTTCCAAATAATAGGGCGGGTTGTAGGGCATCATCACCACCGGCGGGGAATCGAATCCTTCGAGAAGAAAGGCGCATTCATCGTTCATGGAGATGTTGACTGTGCCTCTCAGGGCATTCATGCCCCGCTCTTGGCCCCAGGCAGCAACCGTCTCCAGCATGGCTCGCGCCGTTTCGGCATCGTTCAGGCTTTCATAGAGGCCGAAGAAGGCGATCTTCTCGTCGTGGAAGGAGTTGTGATTATGATCCACGATGCCGACAATCCGACCCGTGACCTCGTCGCCCCTGCGGGCCAAGAAAAGCTCCCGCTCGGCGTGCTCAAAAAAGGGATTTTTCTTGACGTCCAGTTTGTCTTTGACGTCCATGATCAGAGGAGGCACCCAGTTGGGATCATCCCGGTAGACCTGCCGCGGGAATCGGAGGAAATCGCGAAAATCCTTTTTCGTTTTCACTTTTTGGATGCGAACGGCACTCACTGTTGCCTCCAAGTTTTTTTATTCTAACAAATTGCCCTTCTTTTTGCACGAAAAAAAATTGGCTCAAGGGATATCTTGTTTTTCGGACGGTGTTTATGTTAATAACATTCATGATATCGCCCAGCTTTAAAGGAGACGGCCATGATCGGAAAAACGAGCTTCGCTGAACTCCCCGTTGAAAAAATGCGCTGGAAGTGCGACCCGGCCTCCATTCCCTTTGCCACGACCAGCGAGTGCGAGGCGTGCGACGAGATCATCGGCCAGGACCGGGCCCTCAAGGCGCTCCAGACCGGCCTGGACATCAAGAGCCTCGGCTACAACATCTTCATCACGGGCATGGTCGGCACGGGCCGGACAACGACCATAAAACAGCTGCTGGAGCGGCTGGAAAAGGGCGACCAGCCGCCCGACGATATCCTCTACGTCAATAATTTCAAATACCCCGACGAGCCGACGCTGATCATCATGCCTCCTGGAAAGGGGAAGCTCTTTTCGGCAGCCATGGAAAACCTCATCGAAATGCTCAAGCACAACATTCCCGAGCTGCTCAAGAGCAAGTACTACTCCGAGAAGCGTGATTCCATCATCGAAAGCCAGCAGCGGAAACAGAAAGAGCTCCTCCAAGGCTTTGAGGAGGAGGTCGCCAAGGAAGGATTTTCCGTCATCCAGGTCCAGATGGGATTGTTCGTCAAGCCGGACCTGATCCCCGTCATCGACGATCAGCCCGCGCCCTTCAACAAGCTGGAAGCCATGGTCAAGGAGAAAAAATTTCCCCAGAAGTCGCTGGACGCGCTCAAGAAGAATTACGAAAAGCTGTCCGCCAAGCTCGAGGAGATTTTCGAACAGCTGAGGGAAATCGAAGAAGAGACCCGGACCCAGCTCAAGAACTGGGACGCCGAATCCATCACGCCCATGATCACAGGGGCGATCTCGGAGGTCAACGCCAAATTCCCCTTCCCCAAGATCCCCGAATATCTCAAGGACATCGAGGATCACCTGATCCAGAGCATCGACCTCTTCAAAAACCAGAAGAAGGAAGAGAAGGAAAAAGAGGCCGTCGACCCGTTCTTGGAATATCGCGTCAACCTCCTCGTCGACCACTCCGACCTGAAGCATGCCCCGGTCGTCATGGAAACCAACCCGACCTATGTCAACCTCTTCGGCTCGATCGAATCGACGGTCAGCCGGTTCGGAGTTTTGCAGACGGATTTTACGAAGATCAAGGCCGGCTCCTTCCTCAAAGCCAACGACGGTTTTTTGGTCATCAACGCCCTGGACGCCCTCATCGAGCCCGGCGTCTGGACGACCCTGAAGCGGACTCTCCGCAACCAGATCTTCGAGATCCAGAACTATGCCTCGCTGTTTCTGTTCTCCACGACGCGCCTCAAGCCTCAGCCGATCAAGGCCAACGTCAAGGTGGTCATGATCGGCGATGAGGAAATCTATAACCTCCTCTATTTTGCCGACCAGGACTTCAAGAAGATCTTCAAGATCAAGGCAGAATTCGACTCTGAGATGGACAAGACGAGCCATACCATCCGGGATTATGTCCGGTTCATCAAGAAGATCTGCGACGACGACAAGCTTCTGTCGTTCGATAAATCGGGCATGGCCGCCGTCGTCGAATACGGGACGCGGATCGCCGGGCGGCATAAAAAGCTCTCTACCCGTTTTCACGTGATCGCCGATGTCACCCGGGAAGCCAGCTACTGGGCCCAGAAAGAGGGGCAGAAAATGGTCAGCGCCCCTTATGTCGAGCAGGCCATCCGAGAGCGCTTCGAACGGGTCAGCCTCATCGAAGACAAGATCCAGGAGATGATCGAAGAGGGCACAATCATGATCGATACCGAAGGCGAAGTCGTCGGCCAGATCAACGGCCTGGCTGTCTACAACATGGGGCAGTTCTCCTTCGGCAAGCCGTCGCGGATCACGGCCAGGACCTCCATCGGCCGGGCCGGCGTCATCAATATCGAACGGGAAGCGGATATGAGCGGCAGCACCCACAACAAGGGCGTCCTGATCCTCGGCGGGTATCTGCGCGGGAAATATGCCCAGGACAAGCCGTTCGCATTTTCCGCCAGCATCGCCTTCGAGCAGTCCTATTCGGGGGTCGACGGAGACAGCGCCTCATCGACCGAGGTCTATGCCATTCTGTCAAGCCTGTCCCAACTGCCGCTGAGACAGGACATTGCCGTGACGGGATCGGTCAATCAAAAGGGCGAGATCCAGCCCATCGGCGGGGTCAACGAGAAAATCGAGGGGTTCTTTGATGTCTGCAAAGCCAAAGGACTCAGTGGAACTCAGGGCGTGCTCATTCCCCATCAAAACGTCCAGAACCTCATGCTCCGGACGGATGTGGTCGAGGCGGCGGCCAAGGGCCTCTTCCACATCTACCCGGTCAAATCGATCGATGAAGGGATTGAGATCCTGAGCGGCGTCCCGGCCGGAGCCCGGAAAGACGACGGAGCGTTTGACGAAGGAACGGTCAACGCCTTGGTGGATGCGGAGCTTCAGAGGCTGGCCTGCGCCTCAAAAGACTTTTATGAGGGCGAGAAGAAAGAAGAAATTCGGTGACACACACCGAATTATTCTAAGATGAGTAGCCAGCCCTTGCCGGGCTCGAAAGGGATGCGTTCGTAGAGCCCGAACTCGGCATCGAATTGAAAATCCGGGATCGCCGGAGCCCGGAGTTTCGCTTTCGAAGGATCCAATCCCAGCGCTTTCCAGTCGATCTTTAGCCTGGACAGGACAGGGCCTCTGGCCCAACTGGCGACGGAGATGAGCACCTTGCCCTTTTTCACATAGGCTGTAGCCAGGACATCTTTATGATCTGTTTTGACGGGGCAGGAATCGACCCAGTAGCCGATCATCCGGGAATCCTGCATTCCGAAATCATCCCAGACTTTCCAGAGCCGGGCCGGGTTGTTTCCGGACCAGGGAAGGCGGTTGGTCATGCCGTAAATCATGCCCCGCCAGGGGTTTCCTCCAGCCTCCAGCATCTCTCCCATCAGGCCAAAGGGGATGCCGGAAACCTCGATCAGCCAGTAATCCGGAGGCGAATTGAAGTAATCGAAATATTCTCCGAACCAGAGCCGGTTGATGTAGGGAAAGTGCTCCAGATACAGGTTGGCACTCGAGGCAAAACCGTCCCTGGGATTGTACTGATTGGCTGAATGGAGGTCGATCAGGGCGCCGGGTCTCGTCCGGTCCAGGATCTTTCTCACCCGCTTCATCGTCGTCCTGTCGAAAGCGACGTCGTCGATATACAGCCCGTCGATCCCCACGTTCTTGGCTAGCCAGTCCAATCCTTCCAGATAATAGTTGTGCCAGCGCGACATGCCGCTGTTGATGATGGCCGCGTCCTTGAGCTGGGGCACAAACCAGGCGGCGATGTAGTCGGACCCGACGTGCTCCTGCAGCCAGGAATATCCTCCGCCCGGGCCTCGCGAGAAAATTTCGCTGCCCAGGCTGCGCAGCCCGAAGAGCTCGGCCGCCCGGTTGGACAGCTCGCGGATGGTGTTGTAGATCTTGACTTTGAAGCCGCGCCGGTGGGCTTCATCGATGTAGGCCTTCATTTCTTTCGGGCGGAGGAAGGGATAGTTGATGTAGGGGTTGATATCGTTGGCATGGTGGATATTGATCGTGTTGGCGCCGGTTCGGGCTACTTCCTCCAGGGTTTTATAGGCGTGGATGAACCGCGTCGACCATTGGGCGTTCGTATCGATGGTCTTGAACGGCGTCAACAGGAAGTTGAAATCAAAATGCAGCTCGTCGCCGGGCCTGAGCGTGCGCGGCCCGCTGGTGGCCGTCAACAGAACCACGCCGCTGCCCGCTTCTTTCACCCGGCAGCCGCCCTTGCCCTCGTTGAACCAGGAAGGCGGCATGTTGAGCGGCTTGCTGAGATAAAAATTCGTGTTGAGGGGCCGGGAATAGTTTTCCGCCCGCAGGGAGCACTGGACCCCCGCGTTGACGTCGCCGATCCAAAGGGCGTCCTGGTTTTTCTTTTGGTCCCATGCCCATTGGAATTCCGAGGGACGAACGCCGCCTTTGAAACCCAATCCCATCATGTACTTGGCGGCATCCTTGACCATGGGAATCTCGAGCCGGATGTCCTTGACGTCCAGCGGTTTGGCCGCGGTCAGCCGGACTTTAAATTCGATAAATCCATCCATCTCCATTTGGGCCCGGCAGTCCATGACGAGAGCGTCCGAAACATTCGTCGATTCCCAAGCAACGGCCCCGGGCCTCTGTTTGGTGAACTTGAGGCCGGCTTCCTTCCAGGATAAAAGCGCGCCGGCCGCGTCTTCGACCGTCAATTTCACCGGCCCGGCCAGGACATCGCGGCCTCTCTCGACGAGATGCGTCACTTCGGGCGCAAAGAAGCTCTGGACGCGGAGGGGAAATCCGGAAGGGCCGATTGTCACGCTCCGGCCCAGGCAACTGATAGCGCTCCCTTTGACGACGAGGGCGGTAAACGGAGCGACGATCTCGTCATCAAAAGCGATTTGCGAATCCAGCCAGCGCAGCCGCGATTGCCGCTCGGGCTGACCATCCCCCGCATCGGGAAGGACATCACTTCCGACCTTGAGGGAAATTTTGATTTGGCGTTCCGGGATCCCACTAGGGACAACGCTCACCATCCCCTCATAAAGCCCCGGCCTGCAGTCCACTGGAACTTGGACGCCGCACCAGAGGGCTTGGATCTTTCCTTTGTCAACGGCGCAGACCTTTTTGAACGGCTCGCCGTCCCAGTTGATGCCGCCGGTGTTGAAGCATCGCAGGGCGGAGGCCGGAATCGAAACGCCCGCCTCCGCATTTTTCAAATCGCTGAAACGGACATCGAGGTTTGGGATCGCCTGCCGGCCGGCGTAGAGGCCTATTTGGAAAGCATAGAATTCGCCGCGCGCCGCCTCGCCCCGGAATATGCCGAGCGGTCCCGTCTGGACCCATCGGAGAGGCAGGTCGTCGGTCATGCGGATGGGATATTTCCGGTCCTCGGGAAAAAGAAGAAACGGTGCTTGGGGATCCTTGGCCAGAAGCGACTGTGTCTCACCGGCCGTGGCGATGACTTCCATGGGATAGACGCCGCTAAACTCGTCGACGGACTGAAACTCGACGAGCTTCGCTTCGGGAAATTTCTTGAGGTCGCTCGCGGAAAGCCGTGCCACGGCCAGGCCGTTGCGGCCCAGCCAAGCCGAGTCCGCCGTCACTTCGGGCTCGAGATATCTGGCGTTGGGATAATTTCTGCTGCCGGTGAGTTTATAGGGCATGTCATAGACGTAATAGTCGCCCGGACCGGCGGCAGGCTCGAATATGATATCCCCGAATTCCCGGTTGATTTCGACGGTATAGATATTTTTCAGCCGGGCGCCGGACTTGGCACCAAAGACTATCACCCGTTTTTTTTCGGGCTGCAGGTCCCTTCTCCGCCAGGAAATATGGGCCCGGACGGCATCGGCCTTTGTTTCGACCCTGAGAACGGCCCGATAATTGCCGAGCTCGTCGCCGTTCCATTTCCCTGTCCTGTAAGGGATCTCCTGGCCAAATAACATTGATAACAACGGCAGGGCTAACCATAAGATGACCGCTCTCGGGAATAAGGCTGTCTTTCTCACATCCAGAATGTCCATCGGGTTTCTCCTTTAATTCTTGCAGACAATCTCGTTGATCGACCAATGGCGGGCTTCATGCGAGCGGGTCAGCTTGAGCCGTAGGTAGCGGACCTGGCACGGTTCAAAACGAACCTCGACTTTGTATTCGGAAAAGTCCTCGATCATCCGAAGGTTCAGCGGCGGAAAAAACGAGGGATTTTCGTTGAGTTTCGTCCATTCCATTCCGTCCAAAGATCCTTCGACGATAAAGCTCCTGGGGAAATCCAAGGGATGGTTGTTCAACAACAGCTCGACCCGCCGGATGTGAACCGGTGAGCCAAGATCCAGCCGGAAATAATCGCCCTGCCTCTGGGGATAGCCGGTCGACCAGCCTGTATCCGCATCCCCGTCAAAGGCCAGCTCGACCAGATTTCTGTTTAAGCTGGCATCTGCCTTCCATTTTGTCCTGTCGCCGACGTCCACCAGCCGCCCGTCTTCAGGCGTCTTCGGAGCGGCCGGAAGCAGCCTGATCAAAAAATCCCCATCCGTCTGGACGACGAGCTCCACGCGGCTCATGAAATTCCGGAGCCGACGGACAATGTCCCTCCCCTTTTCAGGACGGAATCCCCGAGTATGGACCAGGATATATCCAACCTCCAGGTTGTTCAAAAGCTCGAATGTGGATTCCGAGGGGAACTCGTCCATGGCCTCCCGGATGACGCGGTATCCCGGCGGAGCATAGCCGCTGTAGCCGTTGACGATATTTCTCCAATGGTAAATCGAATAATAAACGGCCGCGGCCTCCTCGAACTCCTCCCAGTCGTGGGCCGGCATGGGAAGCTCGATGAGCGATGCCTCCTTGGGCAGCTTTCGGACGGCCGCATAGATTTTTGGGATTTGGTTTCCGACATTCACTTTCGCCAGGGGCATGGGCACGGACGCATAGTCGGCCAAGACGAGCAGGGCCAGGGCGGCCGGCCCGATCGTTCGAAGCCGGGGCCGCTTCCATTTTTCCGATAAAAAGACAACGCCCCAACCGCTCAAAACGGCCAAGCCCAGCATCATGAGAACGGCGAAGCGGCTTGGGACGCGAAGGTTTTGAAAACCGGGCATCCAGCTGTAAAACAGGCTATAGAGCCCGCCGATGACCTCCCGGCCGAGGAGCCTGACGACGGGTCCGAGAGAAAGCAGCCAGGCGAAAACGGCCACGAACAGATAGTATTTTTGGGGCGGGCTGGCGGCGCGGAAGAAATTCAGCCAACCCAGCCTGAGATTTTTATCGAGAAGGATCCTCAATATCAGCGAAATCAATAGGATGAGAATGGGATTCTTCAGCTGATGAACAGAGACGCCGATCCCGGCGAGTCTCCCCGCGAATCCGCCCGTGATGCCGACGGTCACAACAAAGATGAGCAGCAGGATGTTCACAACGTCCCAGCCAAAAAACCATCTTCTTTTTGCGCCGGTCTTTGGCGGCGTCTCTCGCCGGACTTTTTTTATTCCCAGCCACCACGCCAGCGTCAACAAAACGGGAAAAACGCCCGGACAGAGCTGCCACTCTTGGGCTCCCAGCTTCCCCGTCAGCCATCCCCAAGGCACGTTCCAGGCGGGGACGGACAGAAAGTGCTGGAGCTCCGCAGAATAGAACTTGACCTCCCACACCGGTCGGGCAAACAGCATCCTAGCGTGAAGCTTGAAGTACGGATAAAAATAGGGAAAAAGCACGGCCAGGCAGGGGACCGCCAGCAAGGCCATCCGCGACCAAAAAAATCCCTTGCGCCAATATCCATGCTTCAGGGCAAGATAGAGGACCAGAAGTCCGGCGAAAAGCGTAAGGTATTCGCCGTAATAGCTGCAGCTCATAACTTGGAGCAGGTAAAAGAAGGCTATGCCCAGCGTATTTCGAACCGTAGGCTCCTCAAAAAAGCGGTGGATGAACAAAAAGCAGAGCGGCATCCAGGCGAAATAGAGCAGCTCCAGATGGCTGATATGGGCGAAACGGTAAGGGAAAAAGGCAAAGATCAGCCCGGCCATGAAAGCCGCGGTTCGCGACAGCGTCAGGTGTCTCACCAGCAAGTACATGCCCAATCCGCAGAAAAAAAATGACAGAATGAAAAGGATATTGTAGGCGAGAACCGGACTGAGGCCGAGGGCCATGAACGGAGACCCTAAGACGGCCAAGGCGGGAAGGCTGTCGGCATAATAGAGGGTGTCACGGTGCGGATAAAAGATGTTGGCGTCTGCAAATTGGGAAAATCCGGATCCTGCGGCCCGGACATCCCAGGCCAAAACCCATATCGTGTAGAGAGGGTCCCTGAGGTCGGAAGGAACATGATCGCCCATGTGCAACAGAAGAGGATAGGTCATGGCCAAAGAAAGAATCGCCAAGAGCAAGAAGACGGCCAAATCTTTCTTAACGAGCTTCAAAGCCGTCTGTTTCATGGATGATGACGATCGCCGAGTCCGACAAGGCGCTCGAGATGCATGATCTCGGCATGTTTCAACAGCCTCCATTGGCCGGACGGCAGGTGTTCAAGCCGGAGGCCTGCAAAAGCGACTCTTTTCAGCCCGACCACGCGTTGGCCGACGGCTTCGAACATCTTCCGGACTTCGCGCTTTCTTCCCTCATGGACTTCGACCAGGAGGGCGCTTTTGTGAGGGGTCTGCTCCTGGGCGACGATCTTGGCCGGCGCCGTTTTTCGGCCTTCCAAAAAAATGCCCTTCTCGAGCCTGGAAATCTCCGAGGACTCGACTTCTCCGGCGATCCGGACCAGGTACTTTTTCTTGACTTCGTATCGGGGATGGGTCAGGCGAAAAGCCAACTCTCCGTCGTTGGTCAAAAGGAGCAGACCTTCGCTGTCCTGGTCCAGCCTGCCCACCGGAAAAACGCCCTTTTCGAGTTTCGGGATCAATTTCCGGATCGTCGGTCTCTGGAAAGGATCGGAGAGCGTCACCAGGTAGCCTGAAGGTTTGTTCAGCATGTAATAGACAAACGTCCGCCCGGTCTGGACTTTTTTCCCGTCCACGGCGACCCGGTCTTTGACCTCATCGATCTTCACCCCTAGGTTTTCCACGAGCTGGTCGTTGACCGAGACGCGACCCTGGGCGATCAGTTCATCAGCCTTCCGGCGCGATGCGATCCCCCGTTGGGCTAAAAATTTATTGAGCCGGATCTGCATTCAAAAATAGATGTTCAGGCCGGCGGTCAGGGTGAAATTCCCCAGCCCGATATGCAGCTCTCTAATATCAACGGCCACATGATGATACTTTCCTTCAGCCAGGAGGGAAAATTTCCTCCCCAACATAATCTCCAGCCCGGCCCCGAAATTATAACCCCCTTCGCTGTCCTTTTGGATATTTTGGATATCAGCCGTGTAGTATCCGAAGCCGGCCGTGAGAAAGGGATGGAGAATGGCCAGCGAAAAAATGTATTTGAGGTTGAGACCGATATAGCTGTAATCATTCTCCAGCTTGCTCAAATTGAAAAGGAGATAATCGTTCGGTTCGATATTGTGGCCGGCCACGAAATAATTGAGCTCCACGGCGAACATCATGAACCGGACGCCGGCTCGAAGGCCGTAGAGGAATGTCGTGTTCGTGTCGAATTGGACGTCTTTAAAACTGGGCGTTTGGGCGGAGGTGCCGCCGTAGCCGCCGAAATAGATCCCGGCCTGGGGATATGCGTTCGAAGAAAGCCCAGCCAAAAAAACCAGGGCAAGCACGGGAATGGCAATTTTTTTCATAGAATACTCCTTTGGGGGAATTCTTTCCCCTTTAGATTAGTCGAGGCTTGGCCAGGATTTCCATAATCCTGAGGTCGAAAAACGTTTGCGAGTTCGCCGGCCGGAGAAGGACGGCCGTATCGGCGCCCTGGTCGGTCCCCCCGATCGAGATGCAGGCCTGTCCGGTCGGAACGAGCCCCGCGTCGGCGGCCATGAGGGAAATTTCCACGGCCACCTTCAGCCCCTCCCCGAAGATGCGCAGGGAATAGGCGATGATCTCTTCCAGTTCGTAGGTGGCCAGCTTTTTGCGGACGGCCCGGCCGACTCCGCCGAAGGCATGCTGGCAGGTCAGAATCTTAGCCCCCGCCTGTTCAATGGCCTTCCGGTGCTCCGGATCAAGCTCCTGGTAATCCGGCCGGGCGAATCCCGTGGAGTGGGTGACGACAACCAAATTTTTCCCCTGGAAATATTGGACGGCCAGGGCCCCCGTCTTGCCCGACGTAGACGCCACGAGAATGTGGCGGATGCTGAGCTCTTCGACCCTTTTCGCCGCTATCTCCAGGGTGGCTCGTGTATGATCCTGGCCGGGATAGGCAAAATACGTGCAGGCAACGGGCATTCCGGAAGGCGGGGATGACTTTTTGATCGGCATCGCTCTTCCTCCTCCTCCGTCAGGGATGGACATCCTGAAGGCCCTTTCATTGTGTTCACTTCCTCTCCTCTTGTCAAGAAAAGGAAGCGACTATGTGATTTTCTTCCGGTGCCGTATCGCCCCCAGCCCCCTGGGAAACCAGTCCCGTCGGTTCCCCCCGTCGAAAAGTCGACGGGACCCCCCTCCGCTATGGGGGCTTCGGGGGCGATACGGCACCGGCAAAAAATCACATGTTTTCCAAAATTGCCGACAGGGGCTAGTCACCAGTAAAAAGCTTAGAGCATTCCACTAAATATTATGGCAGTGACGAGGCCAGACGGGTGGCGTGGTTCGGGGGCCCCCCGGACACTCTTGGAGGAGGACCCTTTCACAGGGTCCCCCTCCAACGAGCGGCGGGAATACCCGCCCGCCCTGCCACCCCTCCAAGGAGCATCCTCCTATGAATTCATCGCCAAATGCTCCTGGGAAGGAAGGCAGGGAGCGAAGCGACCGTTGATTATATGAAAGCGCGGCCGATAATCATTTAGAATGTGGATGAAGGAGGTATTCACATGTTATATGTCGGCTGTGATGCTCATAAGAGGTATTCGATTTTTGCGGTCATGAACAACGAAGGGCCGGTCGGTGTACCGGTCAGGGTTGATCATGACCGGGTTCTTTTTCGTAGCTACTTGGGCTGCCTGCCGGCAGGGACATCGGTTGCGATCGAAACGATCGGGTCTTGGTATTGGATGGTTGACGAGATCGAGCAAGCGGGGCATAATCCGATCTTGACCCATGCCAGGAAGGCGAAGCTGATGATGGGGCAGATCAACAAGACCGATAAACTGGATGCCA
>Ga0315274_10003072_pt1 | contig 24901 bp, 18 predicted proteins | sample YL17G02_20_MG_FD_203700 | JGI IMG/M metagenome (GOLD analysis project Ga0315274, IMG submission 203700) | Sediment microbial communities from Yellowstone Lake, YNP, Wyoming, USA - YL17G02_20 | ecosystem: Environmental > Aquatic > Freshwater > Lake > Sediment | place: USA: Wyoming | collected...
CCTGACCCTCCCCCCTCAGAGGGGGAGGGGAATTCCCAGGTTTCCGGATGAGAACTAGTTATCTGCGTTCATCTGCGAAGATCTGCGTCCCAACCTATTTTTGATAAAACTCCGCGGCGTCTTGCCGGCAAAGAGCCACACAGAGACGGCATCCGTCGCATTTTTCCGGGTCGATTACCAGTTTCTTCTCGATAACGGAAATGGCTTCATACGGGCAGGCCTCCAGACACTTGAGGCATTTCTGGCATTTTTCCGGGTCGATCCCGGAGGCAAAGGAAATATCCCCGGGGATCTGGCTCGGGGTGATGATCTTGGCCACGGATCGGCCGGAGAAATCGGCGATTGAATCGTAACCTTTGGCTTCCATCCAGCCGGAGATCTGCCGCAGCCATCGTTTGATAATCTTATGTCCGTGGACGATAACCGCTGCGCAGGCCTGGACGGCAGTGGCCCCGCAAAGAATGTAGGAAATGATATCCTCAAAAGTGCCGATACCCGCTCCGCCGATCACGGGTGCATCCAGTTTAGCCTCGGAAGCACGAACGAGCCACTTACGGGTGATGGGGGCCTGCCAGAATCCCCCGTACCCGCCCATGCCTCCCCAATGGATGGGTTTTTCGGTTTCAATGTCCAGGTAGAGCCCCTGGAATCTTCCGGTGAGGACCACCGCGTCGGCCCCTCCGGCGATCATGCACCGGGCGATCAAAATCGGGTCCACCCCTTCGCCGACTACCTTACCGATAATAGGGAGGGGAGTTCGATTGCGCACTCGTTCCAAGATGGAGTAACAGAGCTCCGGGTCTCGCCCGGCAACCATGCCGGTGGGCTGCCCTTTCTCCACGTGGGGACACTGCAGGTTGAGCTCGATCATGTCCGCCCCGTTCTCCGTTACCAGATCGGCAAGCCTGGACCAGGTGTCGGGATCCGTTCCGGCGATTGAGGCGATTACCCGCACGTCGAAATCATGAGCCTCCCGGGCGTAGGCCTTCATCTTTTTTCGGGCATATTCCTCGGGGGGTGTGGGGTTAAGGCGCTCGGTGGAGTAGAGGGAAAAATAGCCACCCTCATCGATGGCTGCGGGATGTTCGATATGAAACCGGGGCCGGGGTTGTTTCTGCAGCCATTCCGTATAACACAGGGTCTTGGTGACAAAGGCGGCGGCTTCGCTCCGGATGCACTTTTTAACCATGGCGGGCCCGTAAGTGGGAGTCCCGGAGCCGATGATAATCGGATTTTTTAGGACAACATCTTTGATTTTAATTCGTAAGTCGGGCATCGAGCATCCTCTATTAGTTTTATTACCGGAGATCGAAAAGAAACCTGGCTGTGTTGGAGTATTTATAGCATAAAATTTTCCTGGAGACCAGAAGAGCCGACTGAAATTCGAATTAGTTGGTCGAATATTTAGGTCTAGAAGATCAGAGGACACCCCCGCCCGTAGGGGCGATTCGCGAATCGCCCCTTAAGCTGTGGCATTGGATTTGAGTTGAAGTATTCGGCCTCTCCATGGGATAATGCCCCCAAACCTGGAAAAGAAAGGAGAGCGGGATGGCCAGAATTCTTCTCATACAGGGAAGCAACATGAATCTTTTGGGAATACGCCAACCGGAGATTTACGGGAAGACGACGACCGTAGAATTGGACCGGATGCTGCTCGATTATGCGAAAGCCAAGGGCTTTGAGCTGGAGATTTTCTACACCAACTCCGAAGGCGAGTGTATTGACCGGATCATCAAAGCCTACTACGACAAAGTGGATGCTCTGGTGATGAACCCGGGAGGATTTACCTATTATGGCAAGGCCATCGGGGATACCATCAAAGGGCTGAAGATCCCTTACGTGGAGGTGCACCTTTCCAACCACTTTGTCCGGGATATTCATTCGGTCATCGCGGGAGCGGCCGATGGGATCATTATGGGCCTCGGGATCCAGGTTTACTTCCTGGGGCTGGACGCAGCTTTGCACCTGGCAAGTAAGAAAAAATGATTCGGGATCCGTAGGGGCGACCGGCCGGTCGCCCCTACTACCGGAGGAGGATCTATGCGTAAACAGGCGTGGAAGACGCAAAAGTATTATCACGGTCCGTCTGGGGCGCATCGCCGGGCGGTTTACAAGGCGATGGGCTATACCACCGATGATTTGAGTCGTCCCTTGATTGCCATCGTGAATACCTGGGGAGAAGTTTGCCCCGGCCACTACCATCTAGATCACCTGACGCGCACGGTGCGGGATGGCATCTGGAAAGCCGGGGGAACCCCCTTAGAATTTTGCGCGATCTCCCAGTGCCCAACAGCCAGCCTGGGGGAGCCCATGATGCGTTACGATCTGCCCACGCGGGATCTGTTGGCTTTCGACATAGAAGCGATCGTAGAGCAGCAGATTTTCGACGGCCTGGTCATCCTGGTCTCCTGCGACAAGGTGGTGCCGGGTGCCCTTTTGGCTGCGGCTCGTTTGGACCTCCCTTGCCTGATCCTTCCAGGCGGCTGCATGGAGGTTGGCCTTTGCGAGGGGAAGCAGGTTTCCCTCTCCGACCTGGATGAGCTGATCTTCGGCGCTCTCCCTCAGGGGAGGGCCGATATAAAGAAGATTGAACTCCTGGAAGACGCGGTATGTCCCTCGCCGGGGGCGTGCCCGATCATGGGCACGGCCAACACCATGCAGTGTCTGGCCGAGGCCGTGGGCATGACCTTGCCTTTCGCCGGAACGGCGCGGGCCGTATCCGCCGAAAGATTGAGATTGGGGAAGGCTTCGGGAGAGGCCATTGTGCGTATGGTTTTCAAAGGAGAAACTGCACGTTCCATCATGGGGCCAAAAAATTTGGAGAACATGCTCCGGGTATGCATGGCCCTGGGGGGCTCGACGAATGGTGTTCTCCATATTCTGGCGCTGGCGAGGGAGCTGGGCCTGGAAAAGCACATGAATATAGGGAGGGTTGACGAATTCAGCCGCACCACCCCCTGCATCTCCAACGTTCAGCCGGTGGGAAAATATTATCTTCCTGACCTACATGAAGACGGAGGCATGCCGGGATTGATGGCGGAGTTAAAGCCTCTCCTGAACTTGCAGGCCCGGGGCGTTGGCGGAAGAACATTGAAAGACTGGATCAAGCTAGGTGCTCCTCGATTACAGAAAGTGAGGAGGTCGATTCTTTCTCTAAAAAAGCCCCTGCTTGCCCATGGAGGGATCGCGGTGCTTAAGGGAAATCTGGCTCCCATCAGCTCTCTGGCCCGGATGCTGAATAACACCATTCCTTCTCACCGGGGACCGGCCCGCTGTTTCAACTCCCAGAAGGAAGCAGTCACCGCGCTGAAATCCGGTAGGATCAGGGAAGGAGAAGTCATCGTGGTGCGCCACGAGGGGCCTCGGGGGGCACCGGGTATGCCGGATATCTATGCTTTGCTGGCAACCGTGGTCGGGATGGGGTTAGAAGGAAAACTTGCGGTGGTTACCGACGGCCGCTTCTCCGGGTTCGCCCGGGGCCTGGGAGTATGCCAGGTTTCTCCCGAAGCCGCCGTGGGCGGCCCTTTGGCTTTCCTGAAAAATGGAGATATAATTTCCATCAACCTGCCTGCCCGTTCACTGAATGCGGAAGTCCCGGATGAAGAATGGAAGAAGCGTCGAAGTCAATGGCGCCCCCTGGAAAGAAAAAACGCCCCTGGAATTTTGGGGCTATTTGCGGTTAACGCCGAACAGGCGCATCAGGGGGCGAGGTTGGTGGCCCATCCTGCACCGTGGGAAAATATCTGAGAATTGTTATTTTTCCTCCTCTCCTTTCTTCACCCCAAACTGAACTTCAAGAACAGATGGGGCTGAGCAAGAGGGTAAATCAAACCTCTGTAATTCTCTGAGCAAAACCCGACCCACGACACGGCTTCTACCAGAAGCACCGCGGGCAGGCCCGGTTTACGATTTCGCTGGAGGAGAGGGGTGAGTTACCGCGGCGGCTTCTGGCGCTTAACTCGGAGTTGGCAAAAAGGTAAAGAGCGCAAGTGTGAAGGGGCGAGCTGACGGGAACGCAGAAATAATCTATTTTACATGTGACTACAATATGATATAATGTAGTTACAAAAGGTAGATCAAGGCATGTGGGGGTAATGATGAAACAAACGAGAGTAAACATACGCGAGCTCAAGAGCAGGCTGAGTCATTACCTGCGGCTGGCCAAGGCCGGAGAGTCGGTGGAGATCCTGGAGCGGGGGACCCCGATAGGCCGGATCATTCCCACAGCATTTTCGATTCAAGACCGGATTGAGGCAATGTCCCAGTCGGGCTTATTGCTCTGGAACAAGCGCAAACTGAAGCACAGGGTGCCTGTCGCGCGGGTCCGCGGAAAACGAACCGTGGCTGAGCTCCTGATTGAGGACCGCCAATGATCGTCTATCTCGACGCCAGTGCGCTGGTCAAGCGATACGTGGCCGAGGCGGGTTCTGCCGAGGTCGTAGAGCTGATCGGTCAGGCCGAAGCTGTCGGTACGGCGGTCATCAGCCGGGCGGAAGTGGCCGCAGCCCTGGCCAAGGCTTCGCGTATTCAGGTTTTGCCCAGGGACGAGGCGGTTTCCGCCTTGAAAGTCTTCAACCGCGAGTGGGAAAACCTTGTCCGCCTCCAGATGACGGAGGGCCTCGTGTCCCGGGCTGCATCCCTTGCCTGGGATTACGGTTTGCGCGGCTACGATGCGGTTCACCTGGCGTCTGCTCTCTCCTGGCAGGATATGATGGGCGCGGCCATTACGGTGGCGAGCTATGATCGGCAGCTCTGGCAGGCGGTAAAGGCCAACGGCCTTATTGCATGGCCGGAGTCACTCCCATGAATATTTGCGACATTCACTCAAGAGCTCTTGCTGGCTACCGCGACTTTGTAAAGACGGGGGACGAAGATGCTGGATTCGTTAGCAGGAAAATAAATAAGGATTCCCATTTGTGTTGCCAAAATGCACACAATGTGTTACTCTGGAAATAGATGAAGCATATAAATTGGAATACGGAAAAGAGCCTGAAACTTAAAGAATTAAGGGGAATTTGTTTTGAGGATATAGTGTATTATATTGAAAAAGGTTCCGTTCTCCATGACTATGAGCATCCAAACCAAAAAAGATATTCAGGACAACGAATAATGGTGATCGGGGTCGATAACTATGCCTACCTTGTCCCCTATGTTGAAGACGAAGAAGAAATATTCCTGAAAACTATTATCCCCAGTAGGAAGGCTACTGAGATTTATTTTGGGGGAAAAAAGAAATGAAAAACAGATTGACTGAAGAAGAGCAGGAAATATTGGGCAGTTTTGAAAGAGGCGAATGGACTCCAGTAAAAGATCTTTCAAAACGGAAAAGAGAGTTAACCCGATACGCGCGAAACACTTTCAAGAAGGATAAGAGATTGAATATCCGGATTTCTGAGAGAGACTTGAATGAACTGCAAAAAAGAGCAGTGAGCGAAGGATTGCCCTATCAGACATTTGTTTCCAGCATAATTCATAAATTCGTTAACGGCAAACTGGTAGAGACAAAGAATTAGCCTGCTAACCACCGCATCGACCTGAAGCGGATGAGCCCCGCCAGGTTTTGGGCATGGCTGATTGCCCGCGCAGGCTATGCAAATCGTCCGCTCGAAGGATGAAATGGATGACAAGCAGAGAATTCATTAACTCGGTGGCCAATGGGAAACTGGATATCATCCAGATGATTCTGGACATTCTCACTGAGACGGGCTCGAGGTACTGCCTGATTGGCGGTCTCGCCGTGAACGCTTTTGTTGAGCCGGTCGTAAGTCTAGATCTTGATATCGTGGTGGCAGTCGAAGATGTCGAGGGCATTAGCAGAGCGGCCAGAGAACGAGACTTGCGAGTTGAGCATTTCGCGCATAGCGTGAATCTCACCAGCAAGGCGTCGGACTTGCGTATCCAGCTGCAGACAGATTCCCGCTACCAGGGCTTCATGACAGATGCAGAAGAACGGGATGTACTGGGATATAAGATGAAAGTGGCAAAGCTTGGAGATGTTCTGCGGGGAAAAATTTGGGCCTACATGGATAAGGAGCGGAGGAGGAGCAAAAGGCAGAAGGACTTGGCCGATATATTGAGGATAATAGAAGCCTACCCGGAGTTCGAAGAAGCCCTTCCGCAAAGCCTTCGGGATGAGCTCCATGAGGGATGAGAAGCAAACAGGTCACTCCAGCCGCCGCAGCTTTCTTTGAAGTGGTCTAATCCGTAATTTACTCGGGTGTGGGAAGCTATGGAAAGAGGGGACATCGTTACCAAATTGGTTTTCTCAAAACAGGGATTGGATTTCTCCACGCACGTTCCGCATGTTCCCCTTCTCTGCCCCTGACCTTTAGAATGGTTGGCGTTGGCTTGGCCCCAGGCGAGTTATAACATGAATCAAGTTCCACCTCAACCAAAGCTACAGGAATCTTCGGCGATGGGGGAACGCCGTGCCCGCTGGGGTTATGGTTATCAGGACAAGATCGCCACAGAGCGTATCCTCAACCTTCTGAGAGAAAACTTTCGGGCAGGTGGTACCCTTTTCGAGGGTGTACGCCTTGCAGACCTCGATGCTGGGCGCGTAGACGATTTCGTCCTTGTCTGGGAAAAGGAGGTCGAGGGAAATTCGATCAAATGGACCCGTGAAGCCACCCCCCTCAACTGGGGAGAGCTCATCGGCGCGAGTGGCCTGCTTAAAGAATTGGCAGATGGATACCAGCGTCTTAAGGATCGATGGCCAGGCAAAGCTGTTTTTGTCCGTCTTCAGTCAAATAGGCCCCCCTCATCTGAAAAGCATCACGCGCAGCTCATTCCTACGTTCAGCGTTACTGAATTTGTGCGGGATCACTGGTCTTCGGGGCCCACAGTTGATGACTCTGTCCAGGTAATGCCGTATGGTTAACAATCTCTGAACACGTAGGTCTAACCGGCGCCGCTCTCTCAGAGTTCGCCAAAGCCTGCACATTCTCCCTTGGATACCCTGAGCCACCCGGAAATGGACCCGACTCACAGGATTGGCGGCACTATAAGAAGCAGTTTGATAACCTGCATAAAGCCATCGCAACATGGCTTACGAACAACCCACACGGTGACTTCATTGACCGCGACTTCTTACTATCCGCACTCGGGTTCCGTGGCTATCGTCCAGAGTTGATCCAAAGATTCCCTCCTCCCAAAATTCCCTATTCGAAAAACCGGGTGTCAGCTGATCAGCTTAAATATTTGATAGAAACGACGGCCGGAGGTTATATCGCCGTTATAGGACCCGCTGGCATCGGCAAATCTACGCTCGTCCAAGACGTGCTTTCGGACGCTCATTACCCATATTTTATCCCCTACTATGCTTTTCTCCCTGAAACCGACGGAAATCGCGATCGTGGAGAGGCACTAACCTTTTTTCAGGATGTCATAGGTAGACTTGATAAATTCTTTAGGCATCGATACAGCTTGGGAATTTCTGATGTTGCTCAGGGACGTGAAGCTCTTCGTGAGCACATGTCTGAGGCAAACAAACAGTATATCATTCATGGCCATAAAACAATCTTACTAATCGATGGGCTCGACCACGTATCACGAGAGATCGGCCTTCAGAATACTCTACTCCATGAGTTGCCCAGTCCCGATGAAGTGCCAGATGGATTCCTGATTATTCTAAGCTCGCAACCACAGGCTTTGATACCCGGCACCATTGCGGCAAAACTAGCCTATGCCGTAGCTCCGGAATCTGATCATAGAATCGAAGTTTCAGGTTTGACCCGCTCCGAGGTCCATGAAATACTTACAAAGATAGACAAAGCGACGACAGGCTCGGAGCGTGACTCTTTATACATTGCCACCCGGGGAAATCCTCTTATCCTCACATACCTTTTGAACTTATTCCTGCGCACCTCGAAGGTTACAGTCGAGCAGACTGTTGAGTTGGCCGGAAACTACGGCGGCAATATTGACGAATACTATCAATCAATCCTGGCAATACCTCTCCAGGACGCCCAGATAAGACAACTTCTGGGTCTTCTGTGCCGTGCCGCACCAACTATTCCCATTGTATGGCTTCAAGAATGGCCGGAACGTGTTCTGCTTGAGACTATCTATGAACGCATACTATCACCGTTTGTTCAAGTCGAGGATGGCAATCTACAATATATTCATAACAGTCTGATCGCTTTCCTGAAATTAGAAACACGATCCAAATTTCCGGGCGCCGACTTAACCATTGATGAGAGAAACTTCTATTCGACCCTCGCTGATCGCTGCGGTGACCGTCCTTGCGCAGATCCGCTCGGCCGAGCTCGAATTTTCCATTTGTTACGGGCGAATAGGGATAATGATCTCTTAACAGTCCTCTCCTCATCCTGGCTAAGACAAGCTTTAGAGGCATTCCTGCCCTACGCTCTGATCCGACCTCTTATCCTTTCTGGCTTAGAGTCCGCATGGGGTCTCGGCGATCCCGGGCAAATTGTCCGGCTGATTTTATTGGACTACGAATTGGGTCAGAGAACCTCCCGAACCGAGGCAGGAGATCTCGCCAATAACTTCCTTTGGCTTGATAAGCCGGAAATGGCTTTCTCCCAAGTTAGGGCCGTTGGCCGGCTACTTGTTGATGATAGCGTGGCGCTCGGATTTGCCCGCAGTCTGTGGAAGTATGCTGACGAGCTTAATCGGCCGGAGCTTAAAAACGCAGCACGGACGTTATACCTGCAAGCAAAGCCAGTCTCTTTTTTCTATCAGAGTGGGCCGATCGACTCTAGACAACATTACGATTACTATTCAATTCTTCAAGCGTGGAGCGATGCAGCCCCATTATTCGAGGTCTGCGGGAGCATTGTCGCCCAAATCGAGATGCTTCATTTCATTGATCAGGAGTATGGAGAGAAGATCGACGAGACAGATGTTAAGGCCGGCCTCCTCTATGCGGCGCTGCTCACAGTTATGGAATTCGAGTTGGGCATAGATAAATGCCAAATGTTACTTGGTGAAATTGATCGATTGAACCGGCCTACGTGGCGGTTTGCGGCGCTCCTTAACTTTGCGAGGAGGAATCCAAGGCACGTTTCATTAGATAACCTTAAAACTGCATATAGTGAATCTGCGCGGGATGATGACATTGATTTGGCATACGCCAGGTTTCTTTACAGCCAGGGGAATAACAATGACGCCAAAGAGGTTGTTAGCCGTCTTTCTCATATTCGATTTCGTGTAACTCGGAGTAATCATAGTTTTGGATTTTCGGATATTTCCTATACGATCACACTGCGATGCCTTCAGGAATTGCTTGGACTTCCGGAAGGGTCTGTCCCTGGTGTGAAGGATGATGATGAAGAAGCAGTCGCTCGTGTCGAAAGGACAGCCAGGAAATTGGGAGTTTTGTTTGCGACAATAAAGAAAAAAAAGAACATTGATAATCTGAATATCTGCATACGTTCTCTCTTGCTTTTCCACAATCAAGCGGTCGCATTTCCTGAGTTTGACTGGCGGAACAAATATGTCGTAGATCAGTCCAAGAAAGAAATTTACAGGCAGGTCGCAAGACTTGCAACTTCACTTGGAAAGGATGGCGTAGAGTCGTTGCGGGATGTCCTTGTTGCACTTGTCAATGGACCGGCTGGTACCCAATTCACCCCTCAACAGCGGAGGCACTTTGCCAAGGAGCTATTACACTACGGGGTGTTGTCGAAGCAACAAGCTGTCGAATTGGGGCTTTCGTCAACACTTGACGCAGATGATGATGATCCAATCCGACGCCAGGAGGCTTGTTTTAAGATTGCGATATTTCTTCACGCGATTGACGAAGACACCCTTTCTATCCAGTGGCTTAAAAGAGCAGGGGAAGTCTCGGCGGGTGCTCGCGACCGCAAGGACTATCACATGTCACACCTTGCCGAGTGGCTTAATCGTTCAATTGGTGATGCAATGGATGGTGGCAAGATACCAATCCTAGAAAAGTTTGCACGCGCAGTAGAAGTTTCAGGCGGAGCTGGCGCTTCGGATGCAGCCGCAGACGAACTCCAGGCGGTCTTTAAGCTTGATCCAATTCGCGGGTCGCGGTTTTCTCTTGAGCTGATTGATCGCGCTGTTCTGAATTTCTCGCAAACTCTTAAAGCCTTGATCTTAGGAGGGACAAAAGTCGGAGCCTCAGGGGAATTATTGCTTGCTTTATACAACGAGCTACTGTCACTCTTCTCCCCCGTAAACACCTCTGAAGCAGCCGTTGCAACGTTGCGTTGTATTCCCATCGAAAAAAGGATTGGGGTTGCTAAGGCAATGATGGATTGCGTTCGAACGAATTCACTTCCTTCGCATCGGATCGAAATAGCAAGGGCGATTCAAGATGAATTACGAGGAAACGGGCTTGGAAATCATTTATTGACACGAGGCCTAAACCCTGGTGAGGATGATTCTTCAAGGAAAAGTTCTCTTTATAGGCTGCATTCCGGCGAGATGGAAACAATAAATCAAGTTGCAGCTCGATTAAGCAATCATGAAAATACGGGTGGTTGGAATCCTAACCCTGTGGAGAATGGGGGATTTGATTGGTGGTCAGCTGTCAGGAAAGCGAAGATAAGGGATATTGCTCACTTGAATGACCTTCTTGCATCCTTTCCGCCTCCCGACTATAGAGAGAGCGATCTGCTTGCTTGGAAGGCCGAACGGTTAATGGAGATTGGAGACCGGAGTACTGCCGTGCAGTTGGCTATGCAAGCCATTGAAAGCTCCAGAGATGGTACGTGGCACCGCTGGCTAGATGGGGCGAAAAAAAGGATTGCCTATACTGCCCTAAAGCGCATTGATCAAAAGGAAGCGCTTTCACAAGCCCGCGCACAATTCGGAAAGGACCTTGCAGCGGGTAAGATCAATAGCGAGTATTTCCTCTATGACATTTTGGATACCTTTGAGTTTCTGGAATTTGATTGGCCTGCCGAAGCGGTATGCAGGGTTATTGACGACTATTTGGATCAAGTCTTGACTGCAAGCCAGGAGGTGCCACCGTTTGAGTCTTTGATTCAGACCTCAGAAGAGGGCTCGGTTGATGAGGCTCTTTGTAGATTCCTCGTCCATCTCCTTGCCTTCCCTGTTGTGGACGTCGGTATAGCCGCTCGAAGGGCCTTAGCTCGATATGTCGCCACAGGTGGAAATGGATTCGTGACTCTTGCTAAGGGAGAACCTTGCTGGGACTCAGTGCAACTTGAACATATTCTGATAAGCTTGCACATTGCTTCGCGGAGAAATAATGTCGCTGTGAAAAGCCTTCGAGATTGGGTCCTAAAGCTGAATAATCATGAATCCGTTGCGGTTCGAGGCATTGCCAGACGCCTCTGCGAAGAGCAAGGCTGGCTGTGGGAGGAGATCAACAGGCAGGCCAAACAGCCTGTGATAGTGCTGTCTGATAATTTGGTGAGTCCAATCGACTACAAAGAAGCTCGCATGTTAGTAGGTGGGGATATTGCCACTGCAATTCAGCCTCATCGCAAAATTTTCAAAATGCTTGAAGAGGCCGGGCTTGACGCTAATGAGCTAAGATCAGAGTTATATCGACTCTTTCAAGAAGTGGAAAAGGGCTATCGCTGGGCAGACGAAAATCGACTTAAACGCTGGATGAGACTAGTTCTCGCCAAGTTTTGGCTTAATCCAAGGGCTATTGTTGGGAGGGAGGCCGCCATGAGGGTTCTTGGAAGGCGGTCGTTGTCAGGGGAGGCTCCTTCAGGTGCCGAGCAGTCCTACGATTTCATTTATCCGATTTACGACCCGGCCCTTGAGTTGTGTCAACCGATTGAGCGGCCGGCTGAATTGCGTGCAATGGAATGGGATATGGGAGATAAGGGTAAGGAAACGTGGCTCAGAGGTGAGAACGCTGAATCCTGGAGCCATTATCCTGAATCCGTCGACGGACTCCCCATTATTGGTGAAAGAACGTGGTTCATTCGGCCAGATTGGGAGTGGCCAAGAGAGGAGCGCCATCGCGGCTTGGTTATCGGCCCGTATGATTCTGACCAAAAGCGGGAATGCCTCGAATCAAGTTACGAGCTCACCTTTGAAAGTTACCTAAGAGGAGATGGACAAAGCGATGGGCAGCTGATCGTATCGAATTCGGAGCGCCAGCTTATCGGACCTGCCTACAGGTGGGCTGCTATCAATTGCGCATTTGCCCGAAGGCTCGGCTGGCACCCATCAAATGATGAACCCTTTGCGTGGGTCGATTCCTCGGGAAACTTAATGGTAAAGTCCGTTTATTGGAGAGACGGTTGGATTGGGCTCGAACCGCCGAGATTCGAATCTCTAGCTGAGGGGTGGCTTGTTTTATCAACAAAGGAGGGAATCAGATCAATTCGCGAAGCATTAAATAATCTCGAGCTCCATTTATGGGTTGAGCGGCACAGTCATGGGAAGAAACCATATGATGGTAAGTGGCACTTATCCAGGAGCATCTGAGGGGGCTGGGGAGCCACAAAACGGGAGCTGTGTGGTAATTATGCTGTGGGAAAATGGGGTACATTAGTTTATAAGTTGACGGCTTCAAGAAGAAATCAGGGGTCTCAACATTTGACATAAGGCGATTGACTATTTCTATGGGAGAAGGAGCGAGAACCTAATCCAGGTTCGTGTCTGAAAGAGGGGATATTCCGAAATTGTTTTTCTCAAAACAGGGGTTGGATCTCTGTACTCACGTTCTGCATGTCCCCTTCTCCTCCATCAAAGCATCCCAGTGATGTGCGCGGTTTAATTGAAGAGGCGATGAAGCAAGGTGGTTAGGAAGTAGCCGATTATTCGAATAAACCTATCTTTAAAGCTCCATTAAACCCTTTCTCACATCGACAAGGACACCATCTTCGGGCAATTTTTCCTTGAAGAGCCATAAAAGCCACTCATCGAGAACCGTAAACGCTTCCTCGCTTATGCAATACGGTGTCGATTCACAGGCATCAGGATTTCTGGCGATAGGTTGGATGTGATCAAGGCGGAGAATAGATTCTTCTGTAGAACTGCTTATGGGAAGTTTGTCCCAAAGGTATTGGGGATATTCACATCTCCTGATTCTGTTGACAAATTCTTCCTTCCACCCTCCTCGGGTCGCAGATGGTTCTGCTCCATAATAAGGAGCAACTAATAGGGTGGGAGCCGTCTGCCATCTCGCTGCACCGATTCTGAGACCTCTCGGAATATCCGGCCCACCACAACTAATCACGAGCACTGGCCTTTTCTTGGCGCGATAGACAGTGCGGATTTCTCCCTGATAAGCGGGTAACGCCGCCACCGGTAAAATCGGCGGCCTTGGCATTTGCTTTGTTTGAAGTGGTTCTAATCTGTAATTTACTCGGGTGTGGGAAGTTGGGTCGTTACGGCCTTCCGGGATGAGGATCATCGGATTTTGATCAACATGTGGAACAAACGCCTTTAATAAACGCCCCCTCTTAATAGCCTGGCTTTCTTCTTTTTGCCACCATGATGAGACAAGAGATTGAAGCGAATCATCAGGGTACATCCGGGTCGCACCTTGCTGGAGATTTCCAGACATTGTCAGAAATAGAAATTTCTCCTTCTGATGATTCAATCGGGCGGCCAGCTAATTCATCAAGCCAACTTTGACCGCTAAAAAATACTTCATCATATCGAGGAGCGGGGGTAGGAGATACCACCCTCTGGTGAATGCGTTCTTTTAGCTTTTTTCTGACTTGGTCCTTTAACCGTTCTAGCTGTCTTTTCCGATTTTTTTTGGCTTTCGAGCTTAAAGCAGGCGTGTTTTCACTACTAACTTCCTCTATAATTTCATATGGCATATGGGATTCTTTAGCTAGGCTGAAGGAAAGCGGTTCGTTTGGGGCCGTACAAAGCATCGGAGAAGTATTGTACACGTAATGTAGGAGGCTGGATGTGTCGTTGCCAAACTTGTGTACGGCCCAATTGATTGCGCGAGTAATTTCCACAGGAAGCTGTCGTTCTAACTGTTCGAAGAGGTCTTCGTCGTGAATTTTATAGCGCACCGAATCGCTGTCGAATTTTTGGCTGGTTAGGGTGCGCTTTTCAGCATCGATTTCAGTTATCACCTCGTCAATTTGCTTAAAGACTTCAAGAGACCAGGGTCCGTAATGATAAAAGACCCATGGGACTTTTGTAAATGTTTCTCCATCGTGGGCCTCGGCATAGGCTAGATCGCCCAAATAGACGTATTTGATTAAATGGATCGGGCCCAATTCCTGATTTCCAGGATCTTCCAAGCCTGCCCCGGCAAGAGCGTATTTAAGGAGAATTCTAATTTTGTTCAAATCCATCAAGTTTTAACCCGGCGAGTTTTGAGGAAGAGTATTAAACCTTATAATAAATCCTAGAATCTTGCAAGAGATAACTGTTTGAGATGCCTCCTTAAATTATAGCTCCCTAAATAAGTTCTTTTCAAATATAGGATTACCGTTAAAGAGAATTCATTTACCCTTTATTCTTTCATCCCAAATCTCGTGGAAAATCCATTTCGTAGTTGATTATTTTTTCGGCAGAATTTTATGGGAATATAAGGTGAAAGAAATTCAAGAAATACGAAACAGTGGAAAATAATTGAGAATTATCATAAGAGGCACAGCAGCCCTCTAGCTCCACTCTCTTTCTTCTTTATCCTAACTTCTTGGAATATTTTAATTATTTATTGCTAGATCTGTTTTTTTGAATATATTACGCCTCCGAATAGTTTGGATACGAATTTTCTTGACAATCTTTCCGCTTTTTTTTAAAATGCACCCAAAAAAGATATATTGCCACAGGTACAATAACTCAGAACCAGAAAAGGAGGCACCCATGAGCAATGGAACTTTTCCAATAAGCATGAGGGATATGCGGTTCATCCTTTACGAACAGCTGGGCATTGAGCGGCTCTGCCAGTTCGATAAATTCAAGGATTTCTCCCGGGAGACGTTCGATATGGTCCTCGATGAAGGGGCCAAGCTGGCGGCGGAGGTGATTGCCCCCCTGAATTCCATCGCCGACAAAGAAGGGTGTGTTTTTGAGAAGGGGATAGTCAAAGTTCCGGAAGCTTTCCACGATGCCTTCAAGAAATACTGTGAGGGCGGATGGATTGCCGCTTCCGTGGATGCGGAAGCAGGGGGGCAGGGGCTGCCGGACTCTGTGGCCCTTGCGGTTGCCGAGATGTTCGTGGGGGCGTGCTGTTCCTTCACCACCTACCCCGGCCTTACCCGCGGTTGCGCGAACTTGATCGAGAGCTTCGGGACGTCCGAGCAAAAGGCGCTTTACCTGGAGAAGATGTACAGCGGGCAGTGGACCGGTACCATGTGCCTGACCGAATCCCAGGCCGGAAGCGCCGTGGGAGACGTAAAGACCAGTGCGAAAAAGCAAGGAGATCATTATGTAATCCAAGGCACAAAGATTTTCATCACCGCTGGGGACCACAACCTGACGGAGAACATCATCCACGCCGTTCTGGCCCGGACCGAAAATGCTCCTCCAGGAACCAAGGGACTGAGCCTTTTCATCGTCCCCAAGGTCCGCATCAACGCGGATGGGTCCCTGGGAGAACCCAACGATGTGAATTGCGGTGGGATCGAACACAAGATGGGACTCAAGGGGTCATCGACCTGCACCCTGAACTTCGGAGATGACGGGAAGTGTCATGGGTACATACTCGGGCAGGAGAATCAAGGCATTCAGCTCATGTTCCAGATGATGAACGAAGCCCGTCTGGGAGTGGGGCTGCAGGGTTTTGCCCTGGGGAACCTGGCTTACCTTTATGCCCTGAAATACGCCAAAGAACGCATCCAGGGCGTGGAAGTTACCAAGATGAGAGACCCCAATGCGCCCCGGGTTCCCATTATCAAACATCCCGACGTTCGCCGGATGCTCATGACCATGAAAGCCTATGCCGAAGGTCTGCGGGCGCTTATTTACCGCAGCGCCTATTACGCGGATTTGGCCAAGGTGGCCACGGACCCGAAGGAGAAAGAGTACTGCGAGAACATGATTGATCTCCTGATTCCCGTCGTTAAGGCTTATTCGACGGACATCGCCTTCCGCATGACCGAATGGGCCATCCAGGTTCACGGAGGGTACGGGTACTGCGGAGAATATCCCGCGGAACAGCTCTGCCGGGACGTGAAGATTACCTCGATCTATGAAGGGACCAATGGGATTCAGGCCATGGACCTAGTGGGAAGAAAACTTTCCCTGAAGAAAGGCGCCCTGGTTATGGGCTGGATGAAAGAGGTCAACGAGTTCATCGAGAAACACAAAGCCCATCCGGTTTTCGGGCCGGCCATCGGGAAACTGGAACAGGCCAAGAATACCCTGATCAATGTATCCATGCACTTTGCCAAGGTCGCAGCCGGGGGAGACCCGCTCTACGCGATGCTCCATGCCACCCCATACCTTGAGCTTTTTGGAGAGGTGGAGCTGGCCTACCTGCTCCTCGACCAGGCGATCATCGCCCGGGAGAAACTCCAAGCGATTTTCCAGAAGGCCGGTGCGGCTGCGGAAGAGGCTCAGGCTGGGGTCATCAACGACCAGCCCGAGGCGGCCTTTTACAGCGGGAAGGTTCATACGGCTGAGTTCTTTGCGAATAACATTCTGCCGCATGTGCAGGGTACCGCAACGACCATTCTTAGCGGAAACCGGAGCGCCCTGGCCATTCCCGACGCAGCTTTTTAGTAAAAACGCAGGATTGAGGGATTGAGGAATTCAGGGATTCAGGAATTAGGAAATTAATCCGCAATCCCTGAATTCGCAATTCCTAAATCCCTAAATTTATTGCATAGGAATTTCCTTTTTTACCCTTCCCCCTCACCCCCGCCCTCTCCCCCGTTTGCGGGGGAGAGGGGAAGGGTGAGGGGGCTTAACTCGTCCATTCCGTTCATTCTTTTTTCTTTCTCGGTTTTCTTTCCGCAGGCTCCTCCTTTTTGGCGGCCGCCTTTTCTTCTTTCTCTTCCCCTTCCCCTTCCTCCTTTGAAGGGCCGGTCATTTTCTTGGTGTAGCGGCACCTGGGGTAGTTACTGCAGGCAATGAAAGGCCCAAAACGCCCCTTGCGGGAAACCAGGGGGGCGCCACATTTCTCGCAGTTTTCGCCCGTAGGGGTCGGTTTCGCCCGCTCCGCTCCACCCGCTTTCGATGAGCCGACTCTCTTGGTATTCTTGCATTCGGGGTAGTTAGAGCAGGCCAGAAATTTCCCGTAGCGGCCACTTTTTACGACCATGGCAGCGCCGCACTTTTCACAGGTCTCGGTACTCGCTTCGTCCTGGGCCACTTCGAGCTGCCCTTCTCCGTTGACCAGCATCTTTTTGGTGTTCTTGCATTCGGGGTAGTTGGAGCAGGCCAGAAATTTCCCGTAGCGGCCACTTTTTACGACCATGGCAGCGCCGCACTTCTCGCAGGTCTCCTGCACCGCCTTCTCCTTGAGAATCCCGACCTCCCCGGCCGCATTGCGCTGGAATTCTTTGGTGTTCTTACATTCGGGATAATTGGAGCAGGCCAGAAACTGGCCGTGTCGTCCGAGCTTGATTACCATGGGAGCGCCGCATTTCTCGCATTTTAAGTCCGTGGGCACTCCTTTGCCCTTCATATCTTGCATCTGAACTTTGGCCCTCTCCAGATCTTTTTGAAAGGGGTTGTAAAAATCTTCCAGTGCCTGCACCCAGGGTAAGTGTCCTTCCGCCACCTTGTCCAGCTCGTCTTCCATCTGAGCGGTGAATTGCACGTCGAGGATGTCGGGGAAATTCTCCACCAGCAAACCGGTGACCAGACACCCCAATTCTGTGGGGTACAGCCGGCCCTTTTCCTTGGCCACGTATTCCCTCTCCTGGATGTTGTCGAGGATGCTGGCATAGGTTGAAGGCCGTCCGATTCCTTTCTCCTCGAGTTCCTTGATGAGCGTGGCTTCCGTGTAGCGGGGAGGGGGCTGGGTGAAATGTTGTTCGGGCGTCAGGTTGAGCAGCTGTAAAACTTCCCCCACCGCCAATTCCGGGATCTTTCCTTCCGGGTCTTCTCCCCCTCCGTTCTCATCGGCGGTCTCGATGTACAGCGTCATGAAGCCCGGGAAGAGAAGGATGGAGCCAGTGGCGCGGAAGAGATATTTGCCGGCCTCGACTTCCACCGAAGTCTGATCGTAGACCGCAGGGTTCATCTGGCAGGCGACGAAACGGTTCCAGATGAGCTCGTAGAGGCCGAACTGATCTTTGTCGAGGTAGGCTTTCACGGCGGCCGGATCATATTTCATGGAAGTGGGGCGGATGCACTCGTGCGCCTCCTGAGCTGTTTTCCGGCTTTTGTACGTATTCGGTTTCTCCGGCAGGTAGTCGACCCCGAATTTCTCGGCGATGAACTGGCGCACGTCCTGCACGGCCTCCTGCGAAATGCGCACCGAGTCGGTGCGCATGTAGGTAATCAACCCGACCGGCCCTTCTTTTCCCAATTCAATGCCTTCGTACAGCCTCTGGGCTAAGCCCATTGTCTTCTTGGCCGAGAAGCGCAATTTTCTCCACGCTTCTTGCTGGAGTTGGCTGGTAATAAAAGGCGGGGAAGGGTATTTCCGGCGTTCTTTCCTCTGGATTTCCTTTACCGAGAAGGGCAGGGCGGCCAAATCCTGGACGATGGTCCGGGCTTCCTCTCCGTTCTTAATCTCGGCTTTGCGAGAATCGATCCGGGCCAGGGTTGCTTTGAAAGAAGGCGGTGCACTGCCTTCCAGAAAGGCGTCGATGGTCCAGTATTCCTCGGCGATAAAGGACTGGATCTCTTTCTCTCGCTCGCAAAGCAGGCGAACGGCCACCGACTGGACGCGGCCGGCACTGAGACCGCGGCGGACTTTTTCCCAGAGTAGCGGGCTGATCAGATACCCGACCAATCGGTCGAGGATGCGCCGGGCCTGCTGGGCTTCGAACTTATCCCGGTTCAAGCGCTCCGGGTGGAGCATGGCCTCGCGGACGCTGCGGGCGGTGATTTCGTTGAACAAGACCCGATGGACCGTTTGGGGTCGGCGTTTTAGCTCTTCGACGATATGCCAGGCAATGGCTTCCCCTTCGCGGTCCGGGTCCGTTGCCAGGTAAATCTCTTTGGCCTTCTCGGCGGCCTTCTTGATTTCCTTCAGAACCTTAATCTTGCCCTTGATGACCTGATACTGGGGAGCAAATCCATTCTCGATGTCGACTCCCAGGCGGCTTCCGGGAAGGTCTTTGACATGGCCCACCGATGCCATGATGATATATTCATCCTTCAGGTAACTGGAGATCGTCCGGGCTTTGGCCGGCGATTCCACGATAACTAATGACTTGGACATCCTATCTCCTTATTTTTTGCCACAGAGGACACAGAGTTCACAGAGTTAAAATAAAACGAATAATAGACAAGGTCAACCATTCACCTTTAGCTTGGCGCTCATGACTCATTTGTTTTAGGGCCATGGAAACAATCTGTACTTGTATTTTAAACGATTTCTGCATTTTTCTCTGTGGCCTCTGTGTCCTCGGTGGCGAAATTACGTCTTGGCGAAGCGCATCCCGGGGCATTGCTGGATGTGCCCCGCGAGCTCCAGAGAGAGCAGGATGGCTGAGACTTTGGCGCTGGTCAGTGTACTCTTGGCAATTACCTCATCAATGTGTATGGGGTCCCGGCTCAGGACCGAAAAAACCCTTGTCTCCTCTTCGGACAGCTGAGGTTGCCGGGGCGCTTCCTGTGGCGCTGCCTCCTGGTGAGGAAGGATTTCCTCCAGAATGTCCTCAGCCCGGGTGACCAGTTTGGCCCCTTCTTTGATCAACCGATTCGTTCCCTCACTTCGGGCCGAATCCACGTTTCCGGGGACGGCGTAAACATCCCTGTTCTGATCCAGGGCAAAACGAGCCGTGATTAGGGAGCCGCTGCGCAGGGTGGCCTCCACCACAGCCACCCCCAAGGACAGGCCGCTGATGATCCGGTTGCGGATGGGGAAATGGTCGCTATCCGGGGGTGTCCCGACGGGGAATTCGGAAAGAACTGCGCCCTGGGCGGCCACCCGATGGAAAAGCTCCCGGTTTTCGGGAGGATAGGTGATGTCAATCCCGCAGCCCAGCACCCCGATGGTTCTTCCCCCGGCAGAAAGTGCGCCTCGATGGGCACAAGAATCCACCCCCCTGGCCAAACCGCTAACAACGGTAACGCCCCGTCCGCTTAGTCCCATGGAGATTCGCTCCGCAGCTGCCCTACCGTAGGTAGTTGGGTTTCGGGAGCCTACCACCGCCACGGCCACTTGGTCCTGGGGGAGAAGCGAACCCAGCATGTATAGAAGGGGAGGGGGATCGTATATATTTTTCAGGTTGCTAGGGTATTCCTCATCCTCCCACGTCACGATGCGCGCTCCGATTTTTTCCGCCGAGCGGAGTTCCTTTTCCACTCTGGACTTCCAGTCAAATCTCCTCAAGGACTCCACGACTTTCGGTCCGATGCCCTCAACCCTGGCCAGCTTTGTTGGCGGGGCCTTAAAGACTCCTTCCGGGCTGCCGAAGCTCTCAGTGAGGCGTTTGAATAGAACGCTGCCGACGCCCGGGGCCAATGATAAAGCCACCCAGTGGTAAAGGTCTTGCACCTGGCCTCCATTTAACAAAAAAGGGATCGTGGATTCGATGAACCCACAATCCCCGTATCATTTTTTCCACCGGCCCGCAGTGCGCGGGGCCGCTCTATGAATTGCGGGGCTTATTCCATGCCGGAGACAGCCAAATCCCCAATGTGGATGGGCTGAGAAGAACGAGTGACCAGCGCCGTAGAGGTCTCCTGCTGAACCGAAACAGCCACGACCTCACCCACTCTGGCCAAGGGGATTTGTTTCATTTCCTCCTTGGGCTCTCCATAATGCCCTCGTAGACGGGGGGGTTGCTGATAGATCGAGAAAAGGTCGCCCACCATTACCCCATCTTGGCTTCCCCGGTCGATGAAGACGATTTCCTTTTCGGAGATGGTCACCGTACTCTCCGGGGAGAACACCACAAACCCTTCAATTCTTTTCTGGGTGCGGATGGGCACGGCCTCGGGGAGGATGGGTTGGGCGGGGAGGATCATGTCTCCCCGCAAGATGGGCGTGAAAGATTTATTAATTCTGGCTATCGCAACTTCATCCCTCCGTTCCAGGATAATCAACTCCCCGGGTGCCAACACCAGGTGACCGAGTATGTGCTTGGTCACGGGGTGGGTCACCGGCTTTCCTAGGCGTACGATGGAAAACCGATCGCCCACTTGCACTTCCTTTCCGAGTTCCAGTTGTATATAAACGACTTCTCCCTCGCTCAGGTTGAGCGCCCCCTCTTTGCTCCGAATGATTGTACCCCAGGCGGGAATCGATTTGGAGGTGATGTAGCCGCTCGCTTGAATGCGATCGCGAATTCTAGGTTGCGAAAGGTCGAAGCTCTGGTTCGATTGGGCATTGCTTTCTGAGAAACCACCAATGATGAACGGGATTGAAAAAATAGCCCACCCGGCGCTTAGGGTTATTTTCTTCCACCGCATCGCCCACCCCCGGATTCCATCCTTTTTGGAATTTAGGACCTCCGCCAGGTCCCTCTCTAACCAGCTTTTAAAAAATACCTTTCAAGTCCGCTATCTGTCAAGGAAAATATTTTGCCAAGGGCAATTACTGGCGGTTTAGAATATCTATCGGAGTCCCTGCCCCTGGACTTAAACCCTATCTATCCGGCTCGCTTCCCCTCCCCCTGAGCCGAGACGAATATGAGAGGGGAAAGAAAAGCAGCGAATCCATGAAAAGTGGGAGTGGCGGATGGGATTGGCAGGTATGATTTGCCCTTGATTTTCAGGAAGGGAGTGATAAAATAGCCCCGGGTTGGGCAGCAAAAAGATCGGGACTTTTGAGGGATTCCAACCTGGAAATTGTTGGATGGGGAAAGGAGTAAAGGGGTGGATTTTGAACTCAGCGAAGAACAGAAGATGATCCAAGAGATGGCCCGCGATTTTGCAGAAAAGGAGATCAAGCCCAAGGCGCCAGAGCTGGACAAAACGGAGCGGCATCCGGCGGAAATCATCCAGAAGATGGCCGGGCTAAACCTTATGGGTATGGCCATCCCGGAGGTTTACGGGGGAGGTGGGGCGGACATTATCAGCTATGTCGTGGCTCTAGAAGAGATTTCTCGGGGGTGTGCCAGCGTGGGAGTGATCATGTCCGTGAATAACTCCCTGGTCTGTGATCCGATCTCCACCTTTGGAACCGAAGACCAAAAGAAGAAGTTTCTCACCCCCCTGGCCTCTGGGAGAAAACTGGGCTGCTTCGGCCTGACCGAACCCGAAGCCGGCTCCGACGCGTCCGCTCAGAAGACCATTGCCGTCCTTAAAGGGGATGAATGGGTCATCAATGGGAAGAAAAATTTTATCACCAATGGGAACGTGGCCGATTATTGTGTGCTCATGGCCATGACGGATAAGAGCAAGGGATACAAAGGGATCAGTTCCTTCATCGTGGATTGCAAAGCGCCCGGTTTCTCCGTGGGAGTGGTGGAAAAAAAACTGGGAATCAAGGCCTCTGGAACGGCGGAGTTGATTCTGGAAGATTGTCGCCTCCCCAAGGATAACCTCCTGGGCCAGGTGGGCCAGGGATTTTACGTGGCGATGAACACTCTGGACGGAGGGCGGATCGGCATCGCCGCCCAGGCCCTGGGGATTGCCCGCGCCGCTCTCGAGGCGGCGGCTGAATACTCCAAAACCCGGGTGCAATTCGGCCAGCCCATCTCCAAGTTGCAGGCCATCCAGTGGATGATCGCCGACATGGGCACGGAGTTGGATGCCGCGCGGCTGTTAACCCTCCGGGCCGCCTTTCTCAAGGATCAAAAACAACGTTATGAAAGAGAAGCAGCCATGGCTAAGCTGTTCGCCTCGGAAGCGGCCAGCCGCATTACTACCAAGGCCATCCAAATCCATGGTGGGTACGGCTACATTCAAGAGTACAACGTGGAGAGGCATTTCCGGGACGCCCGGATTACCGAGATCTACGAAGGAACCTCCGAAGTCATGAGATTGGTCATATCGAGCAGCATCTTGAAAGGGAGATAATAAGAACATGGAAGAACGGAATAATGGAATGGTGGAATGATGGAAGGATGGAAGGATGGACAAAAGGAAGTTTTTTAGACCCAATATTGATGGTCTCGTAAAAAGTCGTCATTCCCGCGTAGGCGGGAATCCAGGCCCCACGAAACCTATTGAAAAGACTGGATTCCCGTTTCCACGGGAATGACAGAAAAACGAATTTACGGACTTTTTACGAAGCCATCAATATTCCATTCTTCCATTATTCCAATTATCTTTAATAGGAAGGGGCCTGAGATGATCAAGACGAAGGAAGATTACATCAGCAGCCTGAAAGAGTTGGGCCATGTGGTCTACTACAAAGGAAAACGGGTGAACGACGTCACGACTCACCCGGCCTTTACCCCGCACATCAACGCCGCGGCCAAGACCTATGAGCTGGCCCTGGTCCCGGAGCATGAAGATTTGATGACGGCCACCTCGCACCTGACCGGCAAGAAGATCAACCGTTTCACTCATATCCATCAGAATCGGGATGAGCTGATTAAGAAAGTGCAGATGCTCCGCCTGATCTCCCACGAGACGGGGAGCTGCTATCAGCGCTGCGTGGGGTTCGATGCCATGAACGCCGTCTACAGCACCACCTTTGAGATCGATGAGAAATATGGGACGGCCTACCATCCGCGGTTGAAAAAATTCGTCGAGTACATCCAGGAGAATAATTTTATGGTGGTGGGGTCGATGACCGACCCCAAAGGCGACCGCTCCAAGAGCCCGAGCCAGCAGGCCGACCCCGACCTCTTCACCCATATCGTGAAGAAGACGGATAAAGGGATTGTAATCCGGGGGGCGAAGGCCCATCAGACCGGGGCCGTCAACTCCCACGAAATGCTCATCATGCCCACTCAGGCGTTGCGTCCGGAAGACAAAGACTATGCCGTGGCCTGTGCGGTCCCGGTCAATGCCCCCGGCGTGACCATGATCTTTGGGCGGCAGACCAATGAAGAGCGCAAACTTGAGGGGGGAATCGATATCGGCAACCCCGAGTTTTCCCTGGTGGGCGGGGAGGCCTTGGTCGTGTTCGAAGATGTTTTCGTCCCCTGGGAGAGGGTTTTTATGTGCGGCGAATATGATTTCGCCGGGATGCTGGTGGAACGCTTCGCGTCCCTGCACCGGCAGAATTACGGCGGGTGCAAAGGGGGGCTGACCGACGTGCTCGTGGGCGCCTCTGCCCTGGCGGCTGATTACATGGGCACCTCCCAGGCTTCCCACGTGCGGGATAAGCTTGCCGAAATGACCCATCTGGCTGAAACCATCTATAGCGGCAGTGTCGCCTGCTCGGCCATGGGTCATAAGACGAAGGCCGGGAACTGGGAGCCGGATACTCTTCTGGCCAATACCACCAAGTACAACGTGAGCAAGAACATCTATGAAGTCGCCCGCCTGGCTCATGATGTGGCCGGCGGGATTATCGCCACGCTGCCCTTTGAAGACGACCTGCGGAGCCCGGAAATCGGGAAGTACGTGGAGAAGTACCTGAAAGGAACCGAGAAGATTCCCACCGAAGACCGCATCCGCCTCCTGCGGCTCATTGAGAATATGACCGGCGGGACGGCGTTGGCGGAGTCTATGCACGGAGCCGGCTCTCCCCAGGCCCAGAAGGTCATGTACATGCGTGCCGGCAATTGGGAACAGAAAAAGAAAATGGCCAAGAAATTGGCGAAAATTTCTGAAAAAGGATAGGACAAAAAAACTTTTTACCGCAGAGAACGCAGAGAGCGCTGAGACAAATATAAAATTGGGGTTACTAAGGAGCTTCTTGCAAAAGTCACTTACTCCGTCATTCCGGCGAAAGCCGGAATCCAGAATTGCTCGAAAATCCTGGGTTCCGGGTCGCGCTTCGCTTGCCCGGAATGACGACTTCCTCTTGCTTTCAAGA
>Ga0315274_10003079_pt1 | contig 24884 bp, 26 predicted proteins | sample YL17G02_20_MG_FD_203700 | JGI IMG/M metagenome (GOLD analysis project Ga0315274, IMG submission 203700) | Sediment microbial communities from Yellowstone Lake, YNP, Wyoming, USA - YL17G02_20 | ecosystem: Environmental > Aquatic > Freshwater > Lake > Sediment | place: USA: Wyoming | collected...
TGCTTCAGCAGCAGGAAGAGTAATATTAGCTAAAAGAGAAGGTGGGTATGGTAATTTAGTTGAAATAGATTCGGGTAATGGTATAGTTACTAAGTTTGGGCATTTGAATAGTATTTTGGTTTCTGTAAATCAAATAGTAGAACAAGGAGAGGTAATAGGAACGATTGGTAATACAGGAAATTCAACTGGTAATCATTTACATTATGAGATTTTGAATAAGAATAAGAGTATGAATCCTTATATATTTTATTAATGAATAAAAATAAAGATTTATATCAGAACATTCTGGGGACGGCAATAGGAGTAATACTTGTGGTAATGCTTTATTTACTTTTTACAGTTACCATCCCACAGGATAATATGAATATATTGCTTTTAATAATTGGTGCTCTTATTAGTTCCTTTACTACGGTGGTTCAGTATTACTTTGGATCGAGTAAAGGGTCAGCAGATAAGGATAAAATTATAAGAGATAAGGAGGACTAAATGGAAAGGATGAAACATAGCGGTACTGATCTTGCTGAAGCCATGGATACGGAGAAAAAGTTGACAACCATAATTAAGCAATTCCTAGTAGAAGGACATGAAGTTTATTTAAACGTAGTATAATATGGAAAGACATAAAATTCCCGAAGGCAAATCCGCAGGAGCTAAGATTGCGAATTTACAAGTTCTCAATGAGATGGTAGGGCGAATGATGCTAGCCACTCAGATGGGATTACAGTATGGAGGAGATCGAGATATATACCAGGCATTAGGATATAAAACTGAGTTAGTCTTTGAGGATTACTATAATAAATATCTACGTCAGGATATAGCAAAAGCCATTATAGACCGTCCTATAAAGTCTACTTGGCAAGGTCCATTGCTTCTTTTAGAATCTCAACAAGCGGAGGATACGGAATTTGAAAAGGCGTGGATAGAACTAGATCGGGAATTGGGTATGAAGAGCCGATTTGCTAGAGTAGATAAGCTCACTAGTATAGGGAGATATGGATTATTATTACTTGGATTGGATGACGTAAAGAAAACCGATGATTTTATCAAGCCTGTTTCTACTACGGGAGAAAAAGAATTGTTATATGTAAAATCATTTGGAGAAAAAACTGCGGGTTATGAAGGAATAGAATTTGAAATAGATCCAAGGAATCCCCGTTATGGACTGCCTAAGATATATACGCTTCAAATTCAGGACGTAGCTACTAAAAGTTTATCTACCATTAAAGTTCATCATACGAGAGTAATACACATTACTCAGGATAATTTGGAATCCGAAGTATTCGGTACGCCTACTTTGGAAGCCGTATTCAATCGTTTATACGATTTGGAGAAGTTAATAGGGGGAGATGCCGAAATGTTTTGGAGAGGTGCTCGCCCTGGTTATACGGGTAAGTTAGATCCAGAGTATAAAATGGACGAACAAACCAAAAAGGAGTTAAAGGAGCAGATTGATGAATACGAAAACAACCTGCGTAGGATACTTATAAACGAGGGAGTAGACCTCCAAGCCCTGGCTCAACAAATCGCCGATCCATCAAATCACGTAGACGTGGTAATACAGATGATTTCCGCAGTTACAGGTATTCCGAAGAGGGTACTTACAGGTAGCGAACGAGGAGAGCTTGCAAGTACGCAGGATACGTCAGAGTGGAAGGAATACGTACAGGCTCGTAGGGAAGATCACGCAGAGCCTCATATCGTGCGTCCTTTTATAGATCGTTTAATAGAATTAAAGTTATTGCCCGAACCTGCCGAAGATTACATGGTCAAGTGGTCTGAGTTATATTCTCAGAGCGAAAAATCAAAAGTCGAGATCGGTAAAGGTCGGGCAAATGCATTGAGGGAATATACTTCCAATCCTATTGCTATGGAAGTTATTCCTCCCGATATATTCAATGAATTCTTCCTTGGATTCGACGCAGAGCAAGTCACGCTGATTACTAAGATGCGGGATAATGCTATCTCGGAAGAGGAATTGAATAAAGCTATTATGGATATAGTTAATCCTCCACCTCCACCAGTAATGGCTCCTGCCCCTGGAAAATCTGGAAAAGCTCCTAATGGTAAACCCGTAGCTAAAACGAAACAATTCTCCAAAGGTACTACAAAAATACCCGCATGAGTGAAGTAGCCACATATACCGAAAAGCAACGTAAGAACTATGATCCTACGCACACAACTATGTTACGGGATGCCTTTGCCCGTGATATGCGTATTCGGTTTAAGGAACTTATGTTAGTGGTTAAGAAATCGGTTGCGGATAACGATTGTTTTGGATTGAGTGAAAAGAAACATATAGTAGTTTTGCAAATGACACCCGCAGCATCTAACGCTTTCGCTTTCGCCCGTAGCGATGCTAAGTTGGAAGCCTTTATGAAATGGTTAAATAAACAGGTAGAGAATGGAATATTAACAGTAGAAGAGGCTACTCAGATAGGAACGGGGTTTGTTTCGTCTTGGACTAATAAATATTTAACTGATTCTTATAAACGTGGCATTATACGAGCTAGGTATGAAATGCTTTTAGCAGGGTACGTCGTTCCTGCGATAGAAGAGAGTGGGGGAATTATGGCGGTAATGGGTTTACCTATGCACGTAGACCGCTTGGGATTAATCTATACGAGAGCATATAACGAATTAAAAGGCGTGACAAATGCGATGGACCAAGCAATTAGTCGTATATTAGCCCAAGGATTAGCAGATGGAGACAATCCGATATTATTAGCAAGGAAATTAGTGGCTACAATTAATGGAGAGGGTTTGGGCGAATTAGGATTAACCGATTCTTTGGGGAGGTATATATCACCTATGCGTAGAGCGGAAATGATCGCCCGTACGGAAACTATACGAGCACACCATCTAGCTACCATACAAGAATATCGTAACTGGGGAGTGTTGGGGATAAAAGTTAAGGGGGAGTGGAAAACCGCTGGAGACGAACGGGTATGCCCTTATTGTGAAAGTATGGAGGGACGAGTATTTACACTGGATGAAATAGAACCTATGATACCAGCTCACCCTATGTGTCGGTGCATAGCATTACCATATATAGAAAATTAAAAATAGGAGGATAGAATTATGCCATGGACAGTCAAAGATGTGGAAAGCCACAAAAAGGGACTTACCGATAAGCAAAAAAAGCAATGGGTAAGGATAGCCAATTCTGTATTGGCTAGGTGTATAGCCAAAGGAGGAACGGACGAATCGTGTGCTCCAGAGGCTATTAAACAGGCTAACGGGGTAGTAAATGCTAATAGTACATATTCTATATACAAGAATAAACGGGTATTGGATTATGAGGTTAAATTAGCGGTACATCAGGAGAAACCCCACTTAGTTATCCCTGTAACTATGATCGTCGAAGGAGTATTAAACGGAAATCAAGGTCCACTGCTTCATTTAGCAGAAGAGTTTGGTCGTATTCCTGATGCATGGAATGGTATTCCTATCGTCATAGATCATCCAGAAGAAGGAGGGGTAGCGGTATCGGCAAATTCTCCAGAGATAATAGATAGTCGTACGGTGGGACGGGTATACAATACCAAACTATCAGAAAATAGTCTTAAGTCTGAGGCTTGGTTAGACGAAGAAAAGCTAAACGAAATATCACCAGGGACTTTGGAAGAGATTAATGCTCGTAAGGCTATTGAGGTTAGTGTAGGCGTATTTACCGACAATGAAGATGCTGAAGGGGACTGGAATGGTAAAGAGTATGCTCAAATAGCCCATAACCACCGTCCAGATCATCTTGCGATATTACCGAATGCTAAAGGAGCTTGTTCGGTAGAAGATGGATGTGGATTAGGAGTTAATGAAGTTGAATTTACTTTTAAAGGAGATACTTTACTAGGAATCCTCAAGAAAGTAAATCGTTCAGGATATTCGGTAAGTAAAATAGGAGCTTTCCAAGAGGATGTCGAGGAAGAGGATGATGCTGATGAAGTAGGGTATAACTCCCTAATGCAAGCCGTTTATTCAGCCCTTAACTCTATGGGTAGCGAGGGACATTGGTATTATCTAGAGGAATGTTACTATGATTATCTGATCTATTCCGAAAGCGGAATGAAGACGGATAACAAAATGTATAAGCAGGGTTACGAGTTCAAAAGCGGGAAAATTGAGCTAACAGGAACTCCTGTCGAAGTCCACAAAGAAGTGGCATACGTGGTCAATAAGACTATGACCAGAAATAAAGTTAATGTTAATTTAAAAAAGGAGGTTGAAATGGCAGAAAACTGCACCCCCTGCATTAAGAAGAAAGTCGATGAACTGATCGCAAACGGTCAGGGTAGATGGACGGAAAGTGACAGGGAATTTCTTCAGGCTTTGGACGAGAAAAGGTTGGATCAACTAGCTCCCGTGGTAAAAGAAGTCGAGAAGATTGTCGAAAAAGAAGTTCAGGTTAATGTGCTTTCAGAGGAAGATAGGAATGCTTTGGCTACCTATAAAGCTGAACAGAAAGCAAAACGTGAACAGTTGATTACTGATATACAGACCAATACTTCGGTAGAAATATGGCCTGTGGAAACTCTCAATGGTATGACCGATGACGTCCTAAAAAGACTTTTCGAGTCAACGAAAAAAGTAGAAGTTGGAGATTATTCGCTAAACGGCGGTATGCCTGTAAATACCAATGCTGGTGGAATTGAGCCTCTGCTTCCTGCTGGAATGGAATTTGAAACAGCTAAATAAGGAGGAAAGAAAATGGCTTACAACACAATTAAACTGAAAAAGTACCTCGATGTAATCGAAGAGTACGCTGCTGCTGCTACCTTATATCCAGGAAATCTCTTGGAAATAACTAGCGCAGGCACCGTGCAAAAGCATAGTGGAGCTGGTAAAACCGCTCCTTGCTTGTTTGCACTCGAAGATGCTCTGCAGGGCAAAACCATTGCGGATGCATATTCTGCTGGGGATAAAGTACAGGTATGGGTTGCTGTACCTGGTGAAATCGTTTATGCTCGGTTAGCCGATGAGGAAACCGTAGTCATAGGGGATTTTGTAGAATCTAATGGATCAGGACAGCTCCGCAAGGTAGCCCGTTCTGCTGAAAGTTGGGAATCTGCCGACTCACAGACTGCTAAATCGTTATACGATAAGCACGTTGTTGGTCAAGTACTTGCCGCCCTGGATACTACGTCACTGTCTACCGATGAGTCTGAGGCTCGTCCTACAGAACAGTTTGTAAAAATAAGGATTGTCTAACGCTAAAAAGAGAATAGAAATGGAAAATTTGAATGTAGATATTGTTGCGAATGGACAAGCCTTTGGAGATGTTGGTCATGTTTTACAGAACAACGGTAGACTTGATCTAGGTAAGATGCGTCCATTCTTGGCACAGGATAAGACTGGTAAATGGGGTGCCTATATGACCGTTTACCGTGGGGGCGATGTTAAGAAACCTGCTAACTGGCAGACCGTTCCCCTGAACATCAACGCTGGAACTCTCCGTAGGGACGAGTGGAAAAAGCTTGATGATGCTGTTTACGAAGTTTCTCGTCAGAGACTTGGCGGATGGGATGATGTAATCTCTAAAGGTCTTGTTTATAATCTTGCTAACGGTATGGGAACAACCATGCTGGAATGGCATGATATAAGTGAGGGTGGAAACGCCGTAATGACGATGGATGGAGTAACGAGAGGTCTGAACGACCGTATTCAGTATAAGTATAACTATTTACCAATCCCGATAATTCATTCGGATTATGAGATTAACGCTAGGGAACTGGCTACCTCTCGTAATATGGGAAATGGTTTGGATACTACTATGGCAGAACGTGCTGCTCATAGGATTATGGAGTTCAAAGAAGATATGCTGTTTACTGATACTACTTATGCTTACGGGGAACTGGACGCTAGAAGTAGGAACAAGATTTACAGCTACTTGAACTTCCCTGATCGTAACACCGTTTCGATAGGAACGCATTGGGACGATCTGGATGTCGATTCAGAAGCCTCTACAGGTGGAAGTAAAATACTGGAGGATGTTTTCAAGATGAAACAGGCTAGTATGAGTGCCTACCACTATGGTCCATGGACACTGTATATTCCGTCTGCTTACGAACTGGTCATAGATAGGGATTATGACAGGACTACTCCTGGCAAAACTATCCGTGAAAGAATGCTGCAGATAGCTGGTATTACTGCTATTAAAGTTATTGACAGGCTTCCTGCTAATAACGTACTTTTAGTACAGTTGACCAGCGATGTAGTTCGTATCGTTCGTGGTATGGGTATGCAGAATATCGAGTGGAATACTGAAGGTAATATGATTACCAAATACAAAGTGATGACCATTGAAGTTCCTCAGTTACGTTCTGATCAGAACGGTAAGTGTGGTATTGTTCATATGGCATAAATAAAATTGTCTAATCAAGACATTTCATTTAAATTAAAAAATTATGGAAAGAAATAGTAGTGAAAGGATTCGTTGGAAAAAAATAGGAGGTGGTTCATTAACATTGCTTGGAAAGTTTATCAAACCTAATGATATATTTACCGCTTATCCTCATCAAATACCTAAACAATTCAGAGATGTTATTATACCTTTGGATGAAATTAGGGAGCAGTCAGTTCCTAAAGTAGAACCTATAAAAACTACTTATAAAGTAGTTCCTAGAGGAGCTAGTAAATCTATGTTTGACGTAGTGAACGAGGCAGTTACTAATGAAGAAGGCATACCCAAACGTATTAACGATAAACCTCTTACAAAAGAAGTGGCGGAACAACTTATTCAAGACTTGGCAAAATGATATGGAGTGTCCCTAGAATGTGGGCAGGAGGAGATGTTTGGATACTTGGGGGAGGTCCATCAGTACCTAAACAATTTAGTATTCCCGAATCGTTGGTACATGCGGTTGTAGCAGGGACTTCTCCGCCAAGCGTCTATTCTCCTTATATGTCTTTTTTACACGACAAACATGTTATAGGGATAAATGTAGCGTATTATATTGGAGATTGGATAGATATGGTATTTTTTGGGGATGGTTCTTTCTTTACAAAGCATAAAGATAATCTCGCTCGATTTCCTGGACTAAAAGTATCGTGTGATCCTAATTGTAATAAAATACCATGGATTAAATATCTAGTGAGAGATACTTCTCATCCCAAAGGAATTTCTATTAAAGCGGGAGCAGTTAGTTGGAATTGTAATAGTGGATCTGCAGCTATAAGTGTAGCTGTACAGGCAGGAGCAAAAAGAATTATACTTTTAGGTTTTGATATGAGTTTGGATAATAATATACAACATTGGCATAATATGTATGGGAAGCCTACTGATCCTAAGACGGTATCAAAATCATTATTAACATTTGCTAGTCATTTATCGGGATTTCCTGTAATTGCACAAGATGCTAAGAGATTAGGAGTGGAAATTATAAATGCTTCTCCTAATAGTACTATTCCACAATTTCCTAAGTTTTCTGTAAAGGAATTGATAAATAATACGTAATGAATACGATACGATTAATGGGTGGATTAGGTAATCAAATGTTTCAGTATGCTTTAGGGAGAGTCCAGCAAGAACATGGTATAGAGGTTCTCTATGATCTTACCTGGTTTGATCGTGGAAGGATTCCTAAAAGATTATATACTTTAGATAAGTTTGAAATTAGTATATCTACTACATATAGAGGTAGGAATGGGTATCATAAATATGTAACGGATAAGAAAAAAGGTATATTAGACCTGGATTTACTTTTATTGGATAATACTTATTTTGAAGGATATTGGCAATACTTAGCTTATTACAAGGATTATTTACCTATATTTGAGAAAGAATTTAGGGTTAAACCAGAGTTTTATTCTAAGGAATATATTTACTGGAGGGATCAAATTAAAACTCGTATTGAATCAGTAGCGATTCATGTACGTAGGGGAGATTACATAGGACATAATGGTTTTCACGAACTTCCTTTCTCTTATTATTTAGAGGCTTTGCAGAATACTCCAGGCAGTATATTTATATTTAGTGACGATATTCCTTGGTGTAAAGATACTTTTAAAGAAAGTTATTTTGATCGGGATGTAAATTTTGTACATTGTAAAGATTATTTGGATTTAGAATTAATGAGTTTTTGTAATCATAATATTATTTCTCATAGTACATTTAGTTGGTGGTCGGCTATGCTAAATAGAAAGGATAATAAAAAAGTAGTTGCTCCCAAGTATTGGATTACCCTTGAAAAAGATAGAGCTACTTACGATAGTAAACTTCACTATCCTGAGCAGTGGATTAAGATATAAGTAATGTATGATATATTAATTACAGTAGCAGAAAAAGATTTTAACAAACTACGGTTTGTTATAAAATCTATTTATACTAATCTAGAAGGATTTAAAGACATTATAGTTATAGCAAACACTACTTTGCCCTATCGTTATCGTATATCTAGTATAAAGTACCTTACGGATAACGATATGTTTTACGTTGATCCCGCATTGTTTGAAGGCTACGCAATTAAAAGACGAGGTTGGTATATACAACAATTTATTAAACTCTTTCAACAAGTAACCTCTGATGAATATTTAGTAGTAGATGCCGACGTTTATTTCAATAGGAAGGTTGAAGTTATAAAGGATGGTATTCCTGTATTTTTATTAGGAAAGGAGCAATATCATAAACCTTATTTTATGTATACTGATATGATGTTTGGTTTTGATAGAGTTTATCCTTACTCGTTTATTAATGAGGTTATGTATTTTAAACGGGAATATATAGAACATATGGTAGCTTCCAAAGAGATGAAAACGTCTGATTTTATAAAAGATTCTATTAATATTATAAATTTTATTAATCACCCTACTTCTAGTTTTTCTGAATATGAAACCTATGGTAATTATGTAACTAAGTATTTTCCAAACGCTTATACTTATCAGTATATAAAAACGCATTCCGTAGGAGTAAAACGTATTTGGGAAGAATTTGAAGTTCATCGTTTTATAAATAAGTTTGAAGGTCAGGATTATGATAAATTAGCTTTACATACATGGTTGTAGTATTGTTTCATAGTGGTAGGGGAGCATTACCTGAATATCAGGAGAGTATGTTTAAACAACTACGGGTGTTTAATCCTACTATACCCGTGTATTTTTTAACAGACACCGAATTTTTAAATGATCCTATGTTTGAGAAATATTCAATAAAAGTAATAGATAAGGAAGGTTATTATGGAGTCAAGGTAGATTCTTTAGAAAGAATGTATGGTAGGAAACCTAATGATTTTTGGATGATAACTACTACTAGGTTTATTTATATAGAAAATTTTATACGGGAACGAGGTTTGATAGATATATATCATTTTGAAAACGATGTTATGGTTTATTACGATATACAGACTTTACATAATATGTTTTCCGCTTTATATCCTAATTTAGCGATTACCGTTGGAGGACCAGATAAAGCTATAACTGGATTTATGTATATTAAGAATTATCAAGCACTATGGAGTATGACACATTTCTTTGTTAATTTATTACGTAGATATGGACTAAAGGCGACTAAAGCCAAGTTTGGTATGGATATGGTAAATGAGATGACTTTAATGAAAGTTTACCATACTATGTTTCCTAAAAGGATGCCTTCCTTACCTATCCTACCTTTTGGGGAATGGAGTAAAGCGTATTTTTATTTTGATTCTATTTTTGATCCTGCTTCGTATGGGATGTTTGTAGGAGGAAATGCTCAAGAGAAAACTCCTGGTTGTAAACCAAAGGATCATTACATAGGACAATTATTAATAGAACATCCAGAGTACGAAGTTATTTGGAAAGAGGACGAGGAAAAGAGAAAAATACCTTATTTTAAGTATAATGGTAAAGAGGTTAAAATAAATAATTTGCATATACATTCTAAGAATTTACATTTATATTTAAGTTAATGGGTTCTTATTTGGAACATACGTTTGTTAAGCATATAGATCAAAAATCTATTAATACTATAATAGAATGTGGTAGTAGAGATTGTTTGGATGCTATTGCTATGAATGAGTTTTATGTTCCTAATATTATATATGCCTTTGAATGTAATCCAGAATCTATATACGTTTGTAAAGAAAATATTAAAGGTATAAAAAACATTAAGTTAATTACCAAAGCGGTACACAAAGATAATGGTAAAGTCGTTTTTTTCCCTACGGATATGGAAGCCTCTTTGGATAAGAATATAGGAGCATCTTCTTTACTTTGGCATAGGGATAATGAGAAAGAATTCAAGCAGAAAAGAATTGAGGTAGAAGGTATTCGATTAGATACTTTTATGGAAAAGCGTAATATATCTAAAGTAGATTTACTATGTATGGATCTTCAGGGAGCGGAATATTTAGCGATAGAAGGGTTGGGAAAACGAATTAAGGATGTGCATTATCTTATTACTGAAGTAGCTTTTCGTAGTTTCTACCACAAGGATAAATTAGCGGAGGATATTGTACGGTTATTGGATCATAGAGGATTTAAGTTTATATCTTCTAATCATGATATAAATAGTCATAGCGGATTTGGAGATGCTTTATTTTTAAATAAAAATTATGGATTGGATACAAGGTGAACGGTTTATAGGATTGGCGGACAATAAGAAAATTTTCTATTGCCATACATACGACGTACCTGGATTTTTACATCACCCACCAAAAGATGAATTTATTCTTATCTCCCATAATGGGGATCATTGTATTCATATTGGTTATAAAGTACCTAATAATTTAATACATTGGTTCGCTCAGAATGTTAATCGCTCCCATCCTAAAATAGAATCTATTCCTATTGGTTTAGAGAATAACAAATGGTTCCCTAATCTAAAGAAAAGAGAGAAGATGGAAGCGAAGTTACGTACAAATAAGCACTTTCATAATCTTGTCTATATGTGTCATACAATAGATACTAATTTTAAAGAGCGAAAAGTTTTATATGAAATGTTCGATGAAACCCCTTGGATTACAACCCATAGGAAGGAATTTTTTGATGATTATTTGGATAATTTATATAATCATACCTTTATGATTAGTCCCGCTGGTAATGGTTTAGATACGGTAAGAACTTGGGAATGTTTATATATGGGAACCTATCCTATCGAGAAACGGAATATTAATAATCAATTTTATACTGATCTTCCAATATGTTTTGTAGATAATTGGGAGGAGATAACTGAAGAATTTTTAGATAACTGGTTGGTAGAAAATGCTAATAAAGAATGGAATATGGATAAAATATATTTTGAATATTGGAAAAATAAAATTTTAAATTATGATAAATGATCGTTATTTAAGGTACGTACAAGAACCGTATAAATTATCCTACATTTCTTATATGAAAGGAGAACCTATTCATGCTTATAGTTCTCACCAACCTGTATTAATTCATATGTTAAATACTATTACCGAAGGGGATGTATTAGAATTTGGTATGGGTCATCATAGTACTCCTATCATGCATATTATTTGTACTATGCAAGATCGTAGTTTATTGAGTATAGATACAGATAAAATATGGTTTCGTAAATTTACTCGTTATATCTATGGGAAGCATACTGCAATGCATATAAATAAAAATGTACTTCTAGAACCATATCACGAATTTTATAAAGGAAAATATTCTATTATTTTTGTAGATGGAGCACCGGCAGAGATACGTCAACCTTTTATTGATGAGGTTCAGAACATAACGGATTATTTAATTGTTCACGATTCCGAGAGTATACCAAACGGAGTAGACGATGCATACCATTATAACTTCTCTATGTTTAAACATGTATTACATTTTAAAGGAGGACTTGCCCCTGGAACATCGGTACTTTCTAATTTAGATAAAATTGATGAGCGAATATTGGAAGTTTTTAAACAATGAATGAGCAAAGGACAATAGTATTGGTTTTACGTAGCGGAGGTGATTTTTCATTTCAGGACGTAGAACTTATTGTTGGGCATATCATTTCTAAATGGAGATCAAAAATACTTCCCCGAATTATTTGTTTATGGGATCAAGCTTCTATGGAATACGATTTAGGGAATATACATTTAATTCCGCTTATTAACAATTTACCAGGAACGTGGGCTAGAATACAGTTGTACAGTCCTGAAATGGAAAAATATCGTCCTTTTCTATACGTAGATTTAGATACGGCTATTATACAATCTCTAGAAAATATATTTGATTTAATTACAGATCCAACTCAATTTATTACTTTGGAAGACTTTTGGCAAAAAGGTAAATTAGCAACTCCTTTAGTTTGGTTCCCTGTTAATTGTGCTAAGATAACGAAAGTTTATACTGCGTTTAGAAAGCCAGAAGGATTTCGTATGGATTACTTTTTACAAAAGCATATTAAGGCTGATAGGTTTTGGCAACAAATGACTAATTTTATAATTGATTTTAAATCAAATAAGAATGATTTGTTAATGGATTTACCTAAAGATACAATATTGGTATGTTTTCACGGTAAACCTCGTATCTATACGGCAGCAGGATATATACCTTGGGTTCGTATTTACGTAGGAACAAATTACGTTGCACCTACACTTGCTAATAAGGTTACGGTAATAATACCCTATAAAATAGATCGAGGATGGCTTAAAGACGCTGTAAACAGTGTTCCTAAAGGAGTTCAACTTTTAATAAGTCAGGGAGAGGGTAATTGGCCAGAGAATTTTAATAAGGTTTGGGCTCAAGTAGAAGGTGAATATATTCGTTGGTTACACGAGGATGATATGTTGACTTCTAATAGTATATCCGATTCGGTGAATGCTATGGATGATCGAGACGTAGATTTTATACACGGCAATGCTATTGAAATATATCAAGGTACCAATAGAAGGAAATTTTGGAGGCCACGAACTCCTTATCCTACTGTAAAGGATATGCTTCAGAGAAATAGATTACATAGTGCTACTATGATGTATCGTAAAAGCGTATTTGATAAAGTAGGGTTATTAGATGAAACATTGACCCTTTCGGAAGAATATGAATTTAATATTCGTTGTTTAAAAGCAGGATTAAAGTTAGGTTATTGTGATTCTTTTTTAGCGTATTATCGTAGGCACGCACAACAGAAAGTACGACTATTAAAAAAACTAGATATATTAAAAGAGCATAATTTACTTTTAAAGCGATACGTATGACAGATAAATTACCTATATTAGTAACTGGTTGTGCCAGAAGTGGAACTAGCTCCATCGCAGGAATAATTAATATATGTGGTGCTTTTGGAGGAAATATGGCCGTGGGGAAAAGTAATAGTCGGGGAATGTTTGAAAATAGTAGAATTAGAAATACTTTGGTAAAACCTTATTTATTACGTATGGGAGCTGATCCAGAAGGGCAATATCCTTTACCCTTTTCTATTTCTATTCCTACTATTTGGAAGCAAGAAGTAGATCAAATTATAATAAGTGAAGGCTATAAGGGGGGTGATTGGATGTATAAGGACACCCGAATGGGTCTTATGTGGAAAGTATGGAATTATGCTTATCCTAATGCGAAATGGGTTATCGTACGTAGGCGTACGGGAGATGTAATACAATCATGTATTAAAACAGGTTTTATGAAAGCCTTTAAGAATCAGGATAATTTAAAAGCAATAAATTTAGATTCAGAAGAAAAGGCGTGGTTATGGTGGATTCACGAATACGAAAAACGGTTTACCGAGATGGTAATGGAAGGGGTGAATAGTAAAATTGTTTGGCCAGAGCGTATGATAGATGGAGATTTTAGGCAATTATATGAACTTATAGAGTGGTTAGGGTTAAAATGGAATCCTGAAGCTATGACACTTATTGAATCTTTATTATGGGGAAATAAACAAAAAAGAAAGGAGGCTACATATGGCACGGGTAACGTCGGATGAAGTAAAGGAAATTCTAAAGAGTTCTGCTTTAACGGGAGATCAGATTGACCCGTTTATACTAGGAGCGCATCTATATGTTAATAAAGTATATGCAGATGATACCTCTATGGGAAAAACCCTATTAAGGGAAATAGAGAGATGGTTTACGGCACATATGATAGCTAGTAGCATAGAACGTACCACTACTGACGAAAAGATAGGGGATGCTGCGGTTATTTATACGGGTAAGTTTGGAGAGGGTTTGAAATCTACACCGTATGGACAAATGGTATTACAACTAGATGTTTCGGGACTAATGTCTAGAGCTACGGGTAAACAACCAGCAAATATAACGGCTATAACAAGCTTTGACGAATGAGTATAGGAACTTTTATAAACGGAGCATGTACCCAAAGAGCGGTCTATTGGGGAAGTCCAGTGGATGACGGGTACGGAGGGAGAACCTACGCTGATCCTGTAGAGATCGCTTGTCGTTGGGAGGATGTGGTTCAAATATCGGGAACCATTACTGCCGTTCAATTAGTAGGTTTTACCGAAGTGTCTAGAGCGGTGGTATTTGTTACTCAGGACGTAGATGAGAATGGGATAATATATAATGGTACTTTAGAATCCCTGTCTGCGTATATGGGAAGTGATGGGGAACTAGTTCCCGCAGACGTTCCCGACACGGCTAATATTCATATTATAAAGCGATTTTATAAAGTCCCTGCGTTAGGTTCGACCACTGAGTTTTTACGGAAAGCGTTTTTAACACCTTGGCTATCATGAGAATAGTAGGAGTAAGAGGCATAGAAAAGGTAATGAGAGGTCTTAATAGAGAGCTACGGACTTTCAAGTATGTCTCTGTAGCAGGACTGGTAAAGGCTACAGCAGTAATTCGTAACGCTACTGAAAGCCAACCACCCCTTACTCCTGTAGATATAGGAAACTTGAAAGCTAGTTGGTTAGTGGTTACTTCTAGAGGAGATATTAGAGTAGGGCGTAGTCCTGCTTTTAAAGCTGCTCGCAGAAAAAGAAAAGGAGAAGGTAGACCTAGAAAAGTGGATATAGAAGCATTACGTAGGAATCATACTATGACTATAACTAATGCACAATCGAAAGCTATGTCATATGGATACCCTGCCGTTACGTTCGGGTATAGTGCTAACTACGCTTCCATAGTACACGATAAGCAGGGAGTAGCTCATTGGAGTAGAGCAGGTTCTGGAGAGCAATGGTTCTTACGGGCTTTGGAACGGAATAAAGGATTGATGCTAAGTAAGATAGCGAATTCAAGTAGAATACCAAAAAGGAGAGGATCAAATAAATGAACGCACCTTCAGTAGATATAGCAGCGATGCTTACCGCCGATTCTAGTTTAAATCTAGTAATCGCTACGAATATGTTCATAGGAAAAGAACCCGTAGCACCTCATAATAGTATCACTATATTAGATATGGAAGGTCGTGCCCCTCAACTTACATACGCTGGACAAGGGGAGGCGTATTATTATCCCTTGATACAAATCCGAGTACGAAATAAAGATTATCGTACTGGATGGAATTTAACACATAATATAATGGAATCGTTACACGGTCGTGCAGGCGAAACGTGGAATGATGCTTTATATACAGTTATCTACTGTTCTGGTGGACCCGCTCTACTGGATTGGGATGATAACGAATTGGTAACTTTTATTGTTAATTTTAACTTACAGAGGCGTCCAAGTACGGATTCTTCTGGTAATTAAAAAAGGAGGTAAGATTATGGCAAGTTTGGCAGTGTCTGGTGTAGGTAGTCAATTTCTAAAGGGATCTGCTGCGTTAGCGGAGATTACTAATATCACTGGACCATCTATGACTAGGGATTTCATCGATGTTACATCGTTGGATTCTGAAGATGGCTACCGAGAGTTTATTACGGGATTTAGAGATGCGGGAACGATCTCTCTTAATATGAACTTTACGGAAGACAGTTATGCGGTAATAAAATTGGACTTTGAAAGTCCTGTTGCACAGACCTACTCGGTTATATTAGGTAATTTGGAAAATACTACCTTTACGTTCCAGGGTTTGGTCACAGAATGTCCTTTAACTATTCCTGTGGATGATAAAATATCCGTGGATGTAACTATCAAAATTACTGGAAAGGTAACTATGGTAGGTGTGGATAGTTCTGGTTCGTAATTTTTTCAAACCTAATCAAGGATTTTTTTTATTATAAACAATTAAATACAAACTAATCATGGGAAATTTTTTAGATCGTGCAAAACTTTTGCAAAAAGAAGAAATTAAAATCTTAAAGGTAGATTTACCGAGTGGAGATTTTGTTTATGTACGGCAGATGTCTGGACGGGAACGGGATCAATTCGAGCAGTCCTTACTGAAATCAGTAAAGAACGCTAAAGGGGAAACAACTTTTGAACAATCATTAGATGATTTTAGGGCAAAATTAGCCGTAGCATCTCTTTGTGATGAACAAGGAAATTATCTTTTAGTCGCTAGGGATATTCCAATGTTGAGTCAGAATATGACGGCTACTTCGTTGGATAAGATTGTAACGGAATCTCAGAAACTTAATAGTATATCAGAAACGGATAAGGAGAATTTAGTAAAAAACTCCGTAGCCGACCAAGTCGGCAATTCCAATTCCGTCTCTGCAGAGAATTAGGTGTAGAGCATCCTGATCGCCTAATAGACGATCAGATAGAGGTTTACCATATTTTTAGTATTCCTTTTATGTGGAAAAAGAAAAAAGGGCTAACTATGGATCAACTCTTAGAATGGGAAGCGTATGATAGATTAGATCCAATAGGTACTTGGAGGGAGGATTTTAGGATGGCTTGTTTAGCATCTGTGATATCAAATTTGGCGATAAGGATTAATACCAAGAATGGTAAATTAACCAACATTGGAGATTTTATGCCTAATTGGGATCAGGGTGATAAGTCCTCTGAGCAAAAACAAACTCCAGACCAGATGAAAAAAGTACTTCTAGACATAGCTAATTCCATAAATAAGAAGATTGAAAGTAAAGAGCGTAAAAAACCTAATACCAATAAGTGATGGCTGACATAGGTACTTTGACAGTTACGTTAGCAGTGGATGATAAGGGACTTATGGCTGCTAGAATATCCTTGATGAATCTAAATAAAAGTATTCAGGGTACTTCAAAAAAGGCTGCTGATCTGGCTACTCGTATGCAAACAATGGGTCGTCGTATGATGAACTTTTATAGTTTCGGTTATCGAGCGACTATGATGCTAACCGTTCCTTTGATATTGGCGGGTAGGGCAGCTTTCAAATTAGCGAAGGACTTCGATGCAGCGATGAATAAAATTGTAGGTTTAGTAGGGATTGCTAGAGAGGAGATGGAGAAATGGAAAGGGGAGATTTTAACAATGGCTCCTGTAGTAGGTAGATCTCCTAAAGAGCTTGCCGATGCTTTATATTTTGTTACCTCTGCTGGTTTTAAATCATCGGAGGCTCTTAAGATAGTTCAACAATCAGCTATGGCTGCAGCAGCAGGTCTAGGAGAAACTTCCGATATTGCACAGGTAGTTACCTCTGCTATGAATGCTTATAGAAAAGAGGGACTAACTGCTGCAAGGTCAGTCGATATTCTCGTAGCAGCCGTTCGAGAAGGTAAAGCGGAAGCACCCGGATTCGCCTCTGCTATTGGTCAGGTAATTCCTATCGCTGCAGAGCTAGGAGTTTCTTTCGATCAGGTAGCAGGAGCGATGGCTTCCATGACCTTGACGGGTTCTAGTGCAGCCAACGCAGCAGTATATTTAAAGGGTATACTCAATGTACTTATAGATCCAGCTACGGAAACAGAGACTTTATTACGTAAAATGGGAACATCGGCAAACCACTTACGTAATACTCTCAAAGGGCAAGGACTTATGGCTACCCTTCAGGAGATACGGGTACTAACCGAGAAATGGGGAACTAGTATTGCCGGACGGGTATTTCCCAATATCCGAGCTTTAATAGGTTATTTATCTTTGACGGGAGAGAATCTAGAGTATAATATGGGTGTAATGGCACGGGTTAAGAACTCCTATGGTGATGCAGCAGTAGCTTTTAAAGAGGCAGGACAGTCTATACAACAGCGTTGGAATGTAGCCGTAGCGAAAGGACAGGTCGCAACAATCACTTTAGGTAAAGCTATTTCTAATACACTTTTACCTATGTTTGAATGGTTAATGAAACTTGTTGCTAGAGTAGGCAAGAGTTTTGATAATTTATCTGAATCCTCTAAAAGACTTATTGTTGTATTTGGAGGAATCCTAGCCGTACTGGGACCATTGAATTTAGCTTTTGCTTTCCTAGTAGGGAATATCTTACCAGGAATTATTCGTGGGTTTGATAAAATAAGTATAGGGATAAAAAGAGTTAAAAATTTATTTGCGGGAATGACTCTGGCTAAATTAGGAGTTTGGGGGTTAATTGCCGCAGCGATTGTGGGTATAGGTATTGCTCTTTCTAAATCCAAAAATAGATTAAATGATTTCCAAGTAGCGGAAAAGAAAGTCAATGGTACTTTATTAGAGGAAGCAGTAGCTCTAAATTATATTTTCAATAGGGCAAAACAAACTACACAAGGTACCATAGAACGTAAGAATGCTATTCAAGATATTAATTCCCGATATGGAGAGTACTTACCCAATTTACTTAAAGAGAAAAGTTCATTAGAAGATATTGCCTCTGCACAAGAGAAAGTTTCAAGATATATGTCTGGTAAAATAAGAATGGAAGGATATATAGAGGCTTTACAGGGTAAGTATAAGGAGAGTGCGGAAGTCTTTACCAAACAAATGGGAGATTTTGCTAGCGTCATACAAAAGACGTATAAGGCAGAAGGTCTTTCCGATTTTATTCAGGAATTATACGATAGGTTAGATACTGTTGTAGAGCAAGGAGGAGGTACTCTTAATAAAAATTCCAAATTATTAGCTCATGAATCCGTGGACATTTGGAATAAGTGGGTAAAAGGAATTTATGAAGCTACAGGAGATATTACATACAGTTGGGATGCTTTTTATAAAAGTCTAAAAAAAGTAGGCATGGTACGTGCGGAGGCTAGTCCTATTATAGCTTTAATGAATGCGGAGATAGAAGCAGCTCGTAAACGTACAGAGGAATTAGAGAAAATAAAAGCAGCACAAGCAGATGCAGAGTATGAAGATCCAATATTACAGAAATGGCGTTTAGACATCCCTACGGAATTAAAAGAAATTGCAGAGAAAGTTAAATACCAAGGAGGGTATTATGATGATGTATCGGAGAGAATCCAGTTATGGGTAGGACATTTGGAAGAGGCTAATATTCGCATAGCCCAAATAAAAGATAGTACGGATTATTTAGATAAACGAGCTTTGGTAGAAATTAATAATAGAGCCAAAGAGTTTGCAGCTAATATATTAGATGTAAAAACAGAGGCATTCGTACGGCAAGTAAAGTTTATAGACGAGCAAGCTAAATTAATGGGTAATGCATTTGAATACAGTGCCGCAAAGTTAGCTTTGGTTGTAGAATACTTGGATGAATTCAAGAAAGGATTGAATACTACAGGAGGGGCAATAAATTATTTGGGTATGACTGGAAAGTTTTTATATGCATACTTACAAGTGTTAGAAGAATTTTTTAAGCAATTTACTTTAGAAAAGATAGTAGAAGAAACTGAGAAGGCGTCAGTAGAATGGATAAATATGCAAAAAGTTTCTGGTAATTTAACGTATTCATTAGAAGAATTAAATGTAAGAATATCTGGGCAGAAAAAATATTTAGCTCAACTTAGTATTTTCTATGCTTTAGGAGCTGTTTCTATGGCTAAGTATAGAGAAGAAGCTGAAAAGTTATATCAATTAGAAAGTACTCAAAATTTAACTACTGCTCAACAGAGTTTACAAACTATTAAAGATATGGCAACTGCCATTGGACCACTAACCGATGGAATGGAAGAATATAGTGCTGTATTGTCCGTAGTAAAGCAAAGACTAGAATTTTTATCTGTAAATAGACAAACAGAGACAGAAGAATTTAAACAGTTAACAGCGCAATATCGTGCTCTTCTTATAGGGGAACAAGTAGCTAATAGGGTATCAGAGGCTATGGGAAATATGTTTGATGTAATTACGGATGGTACTTTAACGGCACAAGAGCGTATGAAGGCAATGGGAGAAGTTATCCATAAAGCAATAATATCACTTTTGCGAGATATTTTAGTAGCTATAACTAAGGCACTTATTCTTAAGGCGGTAATGAGTGCTGTATTTCCTGAGTATGGGGCTACGATGGGAGGAGGAGGAATAGGAGGTATTATAGGAGCAATATTTGGAGGAAAAATGCCGGTTGCTCCTGAATTTGCTAAAGGTGGGGTAGTGCCTCCTGGATACCCAAATGATACATACCAAGCACGACTTACCTCAGGGGAAACTATCTTACCGAAGGGGTTTAATATGGGTCAATTATCTCGTCAAACAATAGAGTTTGAACCCGTAGAGATCGTAATTAAGGATAATACTTTAACAGGATTTTTGCGTAAGGCAACCAAGAAAAATAGTATATACTAATGGAATACGGACTCAAATATCAATCGGATTTTTACAACATTTATGGTAAACTTGTTTCAGTACAAATTGCCAAAATGGATTATGGAGTAGGCGTTACTCAATTACGTACCCAATCCGTGGAGATAGAGGTAAATTATCAGGATGAGAATACTCCTATCATTGGTACGGGAGCCAAGGTAAATATTATAAATACAGGGGCATTTGATTCCTTGGAAGATTTATTAACCTCTACTGAAAAACAATTTAAGTGTTCTATTTTTTATGATAGTCTTTTGGTATTCCAGGGATTCTCTATTTGTGATTTAAACGAACAGCAATTCCTACCTTGGTCAAATATTACTTTACAATTCACCGACTATTTGCATCGTATGGAGAGTGATCTACTGGATTGTTTATCTGCCGTAGGAGAGAGTACCTGTATTATGGAAATGATACAGGAGATGGTTACAAAAATAGATTTAGCTTGTGATTTGTATGTTAATTCTACTTTGTTTGAAACCACTATGGCACAGGGAGCCAGTGATACTTTTGTAGAACAGACGTATGGACAGAATAATATGTTTTTTAGTGATACTATTTCTTATGACAATACATATGATGCTATAAATAAAATACTAAAATCTTTTGGGGCTCATTTATATTTTGCAGACAGTGGTAAATTAATATTAGAACGGTATGATGATGCTACTCGTGATGGGGATTGGGTGTTGTTTGATGATATGTTTGCAAGTGCCATAGCTACCGGAGTAGCTACTCCAAGTTTAAAACAAGAATATAATAAACAAGATGGGGATTTTAAATATACTGAGTCCAGTCAGGTAGTAGAGTATGATAGTGGATTAAAGAAGTTAATCTTACAATTAAAGGATAAACAGTTTGATACTTTTATATTTAATGATTTTAAGATACCTATGCTTACCACTGCACCTGGGATTTATTTCCCTTCCGCTGGATCCTTAGCATTAAGGACATGGTATACTAATTCTGAAAATACCATTTTTAGAATAGGTAATTCTTTTCGTGGAATAGGGAAATATATTTTCTGGAAACATCCAGAGGATGGAACACTTGAATTTTCTGGATTGCATTATTGTTTTAATTTTACCTTTAATCTTCCTGAAAATTATGTGGCAAGCCCTGATTTTGTAGAAAAGGTAACTACAGAATTGACCATATCTTTTACGCAGTCAGGTATGAGAAGTCTATCTAATATAGCAACAATAGTTACGGCTTTTCATTTGATGGTTAATGAAGGAGATTATGCTGGTTATTATATAGGAGAACTTACGGATCCTCAGGGTAATATATTTTGGGGATTATCCGCTACACCGATTGCCATTAGAAATGATTTTGATGTAAGTGTTAATGGTAATAAAGATAATGTTTGGTCAATTAGTGAAAATATAAATTTAACTGATCCTGTTATGGTCCAAATTATACCTGGGGTTGATGGTTGGCAACAATTACCAAGTCTATGGGATCAATTAGGACAACCAACTAAGATGTCTTTTATAATTAGTTTCTTCCCAAGTTTGGCTATTTCAAAAGAGGACAGTTTTTGGTGGGAGCCTAATAATATTATAGGGGATGTTCAGGCAGGTATTACCCAACAAAGTATTCTTAATAAATTAACATACTACATAAATGCTGATTTCGTTAAGACAGAGACGTTAGATATGGAGTTCTTTGACTTATCTAATGAAAATTTTGCTAACGGCTTAGAAATGTTAGGTGACTCTGCTGGAGCCGAACATATAAAAACTCAATTATGGTTGTCTGCGGCACAGGCTGGATTAGAGCCTATACCATTGATGGATATTTTTGCCCGTTATAAATTTGGTAACTATTGTAAGACCTTACATAAGTTAAAAGGAAAGATAATGCATGATGGGTATCTTAAACCTTTCTCTGTATTATCTGATGACAATTTAATAATTGAAGGAAAGATACTTAAATTTTTATTACATGGTTACATTTGGGATTTAAACAATGGCACGTTTAATATAGAAGCCGTTGAATATACAGAGGAAGTAAACTCTGTTCCTGTTGAGGATAGTTCTGGAGCACCAAGTGAAGAAGAACCGCCAGTTACTTATTATGTAGAAGTAGTACCTACTGAATTATATTGGGAGTATGATGAAACAGATACCAAGAGTTTTACGGTACTTACTAATATGCCACGTTGGTATATTTGTACAAGAAGCTATTATGAAGATTATGCAATATCTGTATGGGATGGAGCAGAACAGGTATTAGATGGTGTATTTACTTCAGGGATGGCTGTTCACGTAGCTCCATTAGGGACTAATACAGGGGATGTTAATTTGAATGGTTATATTCTTATTGCCAACGAAGCTGATTTACAGATGGTTAATGGAACGGTAATAGTTACTCAGGGATATGAAGGAGTTAATGATCCACCAGTAGTTAATGGATTTGTAGGAGATGATAGTTTTGTGTTATCCCAATTTGATAGTGTATTAGAAACCTTAAGTACCGGTCTATGGATTCAATGGACTCCTACGGGATATGTAGGTTCAGATTGGACTGTGTACATAACGGTTACAAGAGGAGGCACTACGGTAGCGACAGCTCAATATCCACATAATTATAATGGGATAATAAGAGAAATGTGGATTACAATTAATGAACTTGCTGTGGCAGGAGCAACTTATCAGGTATGTTTTGACACAAGTTTAGCCTAACGAGATATGGGAACACCTATTTTTAAAATCAGTGAGTATGTAAATTGGAATAATCCAAGTGCTATCTTTTCTGGTGGTTATGGAGGAGGAGTAGGAGGTGGTACAGAAGTAGACCTTTCCAATTACTATACAAAAATAGATTTGCAGACACCTGGATTGTCTCAAGTTAATTTTGCAAATATTGTAGATGCTTACCACAATGATTTGTTAGGGTTACAAGGAGGACTTGAATATTCAGATAGTGCTCCACCTGATAGTGATGACAGTTCAGGCGTACCTGATGTAATTCATGAGTTTTATCATTTGAGTGCCGCTGATTATACTCGTCTCATCAATTTGTCTTTCATAGATTCAATCGTAGAGAATTCAGATTTTACAGTTCATCTTGATGGTGATGTCTTTAACCCAGGTACCAATATGTACTACGGTACCGATCTTACTGGAGTTAAAGGTTGGCACCCATCAGGAACTGGTGATAATTACATACAATCAATTACAAAAGACTTTGTGATGACAGAAGTATCCATAACTATATCAGATAATTTTGAAGCATATACAGCAGGTCAGTTAGTAGGAAAAGGCCCCTGGTATGGTAATGGTATAGGAATAGAAGTATATGATGATATTTTATTAGGTAAAACGATAGGATGGAATGGAGAAGGAGAGTCTTATTATGCTATTTTAGATTTAGTAGATTTAGTTGAAACTGCTGGTTTTGACTTTTCATTTGAAATAGTAGTTATGTCCACCAGTAACACTAATTTGATATATATAGGGAATTCAACTTATTTTGAGTTCTATTGTGTGGGATCTACCTATGGGGCTTATCTGTATATATATACTGAAAATAGTAATTACACAATTTGGAAGGATCCAAAATACGTGGCAGGAGATGTTGTAATGATACGTAGAAGAGGTCTGAATATTACTATGTATAAGAATGGGGTAATTGATACTGACTGGTATGAACAATCTTCTGGAGATGGTTCTGGAGATGCCGGTGAATTTGTATTAGGTTCTGATTTTAATTGGGATGGTGATAATCGATTATGGCTTGGTATGTATGATTATACGGTAAGACTGGATAATTTTAGCATATCTTATAACATAGGGGAAATAGCATTGGTTGACGGGGTGCACCTTGTTAATGATGAAGATAATCCAGGTAATCAGTATTATTATGGTACTGATGCAAGTGGAACGAAAGGTTGGTACGATTTACCTTCAGATAGTTTGTGGGAAGAAGATAGTTTAGGAGACCTTAGTCCTATTACTGTTGGAGCAGGGATAACTGTTGATGGTATTACCATAAAAAATAATTTAATCCAATCTGATACATCTCTTACCCTGAGAGGCAGTAATGAAATAATACAAAGTCCTGGGTATGCGTATGCTGGTCCAATTTATTTATCATCAGGAGCTGGTGAGATAGCATATAAGAACCTCTATTTTGGTGATAGTGATTTTGATCAAACAACATTCTATATTGGAACAGAAGGAATTGAGAGTACTGTTAATTTATTAGTTATGCCCAAAGGTTATGGTACCATTACTCTACAGGCAGGCACAGGTGGGATAATGATGGGAGGTACTACTGGTAATAATAATTATATAGAAATTATAAACGGATTACGACCTGCAGATAGTGGTCTTACTCAGGTAGTAATGTATGATGAAATGAATTATAGATTATATTATGGAGATGGAGGAGGGATTGGTGGAGGCGGTGGGGGAACAACTACCAAAAGTATACGTATTGCCCTTCAGGATTTATTATGGATTCCAGGAG
>Ga0315274_10003081_pt1 | contig 24883 bp, 19 predicted proteins | sample YL17G02_20_MG_FD_203700 | JGI IMG/M metagenome (GOLD analysis project Ga0315274, IMG submission 203700) | Sediment microbial communities from Yellowstone Lake, YNP, Wyoming, USA - YL17G02_20 | ecosystem: Environmental > Aquatic > Freshwater > Lake > Sediment | place: USA: Wyoming | collected...
TAGTCCGATGCATCAGAGGGGCCGCAACGTTCCGTTGGCCTTCGCATCTTGAGCTTCCTGAAAGAGAGAATCTAGCTTTCCGGAGGCGGCGTCCACTTCAATCTCGCGGTCCCATTTCGCCCAGTCCCGCTCCCAAAACCAGTCACGCAACACGCTATACTGGTCAGCGGGAAGCGCGTCGATCGCAGACTCAAGTTCCTCGATTCTCGTCATCGCTTTGCCCATCCGGTGATCTCCATGATGCCTGGACGAAAGTCTATGCGAGGGTCTTTGGATTGTCAAGGGGATGCCGTGGAAACCACGGGAATGGCGCGCCAGGATGTCTCAAAGACAGGCCTTGTGGGTTCCTCAGGCGGCATGGGTTTGACGTGACATGAGGTGAGGTCAGTCAAATCTCGGATCATAGGGTCGTGGCGCACAGCCTGATAATCAAAGACCTGATCCCACCTAGCCCCACCTAGCCCTATGAACCTTCCCCACTTGGCAGTTCCTCCAACGTCCTTCTGATGCGCTCAATCTCCGGACTCTCCGGGTCAAGGTGTCGGGTGTAAACGGCAAGGGCGCGATTGCAGAGGCGTCGCGCCTCATCGTATTCCCCGAGCCGCTTATGAACGCACGCGAGGTCATGCTGCATTTTTGCGAGTTCGAGGTTGTCGGAGCCTTCGACCTTCTCTAAAAGCGCTGTGGCTTGCACCATCAGTGTCTTCGCCTGTTCATTCTCGCCCGCACGGAACAATACGAATGCCTTCCCGTTCACGGCCATCGCCATTTCTGGGCTTTCGGCTTCCCCCTTCTCGGTTAACACCGCGATGGCACGATCAAACGAGCCGCTGGCTTCGTCCATCCTGCCTTGCATGAGACGGATGACACCGAGATTGTGCAGGCACTTGGCGTAGGCCTTATTGTCGCAAGGATCCTTGTGCTGCTCATTGAGCGTCAACGCGCGCTGCAACAGTGGCTCCGCTTCGCCAATATCGCCGCTCTTGACGAAAATCTCACCCAAATGGCCAAGATCCGTCGAGAGAAGACTCAGACCATCGTCTCCGGCTGTCTCAACCATCGAAATCGATCTGCGAAGCGCTTCTATCGCATCTGCGCGTCGGGATGGCTCGTCCTTCAGAGCCAAGCCGAGTGTTGATAAGCAGCAAGCGATGTGACAGGTCTCCTCAGGAGCCATACTCTCGAAGATGCTAATCGCGTTCCTCGCTGACTGAGCAGCTTCCAGATTCAACCCTCGCGTCAGTTGCTTAGACGCTGCTATCTCCCAGCCCCAACCTACCCACATCATGCCATTCGTCGAGGCCATCGCCAAACCCGCCACACAGCCCACAACATAGCCATTCGGACAACCCGTGGCGGACAAGAGAAGTAACGACAGAGCCACTGGTGCCAGGCCACGAATGTGCAGACCTCCCATTGCACCCTTGCCCCTAGATTGCTTGGCCAATTCCGATATGAATCGTAGCAGCAGCATATGGCCGCCCTCCGGTCACATGGGGTCACAGCTTTGTGTATGATGGCACTCACGGTGCTGTAATGCAAACCGAGGAAGTCGCCTATCTGCTTCGTGGTGTGGCCTTGCTCAAGATAGGCGAGCGTAGTGCACGCGTTCCCTTGGTCACGCTCGCGGTGCGGGACGCTCACGACTGTTCCCTATCAGGCCTTTGATGGACTCTGCGACGATGAAATCCGCGCCCCGCGTTCCTTGGCCCACACGATCACCCCCGCAAGGACAACGAGCATCTCGATGGACCAAAAGATCATGAGCCCCGTTATGGCCCCGCTTGTAAAGCCGTAGCTGTGGAGGCCGACGCCAAGAAGGTTGACTCCCCACCACGAAAAGGCCACGACCATGCCGCAGATCACCGCGGCGGCGTTGAATCCGAGTTCGCGGATGTAAGCGCCGCGGCGGGCGTGTAGCGTTGTCGTGTTAGGCTGCCCTTCGAGAATCCAGCGGAGCGTAACGGGCGTTGCCGGTTGATGCAAAGTGCAGCGGCGTCAGCGATTCGTGCTCTATGCGTCCAGTGTACCCTGTTGGGTCTCATTGGAACCCGACGAGCCGTTGAGGGTTTCACCAGGTGGAGGTATCATGGGGCGGCACGCTTTGATCCCGAGAGGAGAACTGCCATGAACGAGGAAAAACGATCTGAGGGGAAACCAGGTTTGCAGACGGCGGACATAGCGCGACGGGATTTCTTGACGTTGATGGGCGTCGGGGCCGCGGCGGTATTGGCAAGAGACCTGTATGCCGCCGTCGAGGAGGTGCACGGGAAAGAGCCTAACATCATCCTCATTCTCGCGGATGACTTGGGCTATGCGGACATCGGACTTCACGGCTGCAAGGACATTCCCACGCCGAATATCGATTCAATCGGTCGCCGTGGCGTACGTTTCACAAATGGGTACGTGTCCTGTCCCGTTTGCAGTCCGACTCGTGCGGGCATCATGACGGGCCGCTACCAGGAACGGTTCGGACACTGGTACAATCCTGGGCCACCGGCGCAGATAGGTCCGGACGTCGGCCTGCCTCTTGGTGAGATCACCATCGCGGAGCTGTTGAGGCAGTCTGGATACAGGACGGCCTTGGTCGGCAAGTGGCACCTCGGACTTGACCCGAAGTTCCATCCGATGAAGCGCGGCTTTGACGAGTTCTTCGGATTCCTCCATGGTTCGCACGCGTACACAAAACCACTGGCGGATACGCTGAACCCGATCCTTCGCGGAACAGAGCCGGTGGACGAGAAGGAGTACCTGACCGATGCCCTCAAGCGCGAGGCCGTGGGCTTCATAGAAAAGCAAGGCGCTGACCCCTTCTTCCTGTATTTCGCTCCCAACGCCGTGCATGCGCCCATGGAAGCCCCGCAAAAGTACCTTGACCGCTTCCCGAGCATCACCGACCCAAAGCGGAAAACATATGCAGCAATGCTGAGCGCGCTGGATGATGCCGTCGGCGCAATACTCGAAACCGTCCGAAAGAAAGAGATCGACGACAACACTCTCATCATTTTTCTGAGCGACAATGGCGGGCCTCCGCAAGCCAACGCCTCGTGTAATACCCCTCTAAGTGGCGCGAAAGGCGGAGTCCAGGAGGGCGGCATCAGGGTGCCTTTCCTGATGAAGTGGCCGGATCGGATCTCGAGCGGCCAAATCTATGATCGCCCGGTGATCTCGCTTGATATCCTTGCCACGTGCCTATCCGCCGCGCACGGAGAAGTCTCCAAGGATCGGGTGATCGACAGCGCCGATCTCTTGCCCTATATCCGCGGGAAAACCGGGTCGCCACACAAAGCGCTGTTTTGGAAGTTCCGCCAAAACGCCGCCATCCGTCAAGGAAAATGGAAGCTGATCAAGAACGACGACGGGACGACGCGTCTTTACAACCTATCGAAGGACATCGCCGAGGAACATGACCTCGCCGCGGATAATCCCAAACGCGTCAAGGAAATGTCCGATTTGTTGCAAAAATGGGAAGCCGAACTGAAGCCGCCGTTGTGGGCTGGCGGTCAGCCGGGCGCCCGAGCAAGGAAACAGCAGGCGAAGCCAGCGGGAAAAGGGCGTGCGGCGTCGGCTCGAAAGGCCGTTCGCACGAAAAAGAACCGCCTTCAGTGACAGACAACGCATCGCACCGTGCTGTTCAGCGGATGCGGGGCGCGATACGGATTGTTGAACGGATGACACGGCGCGCAACGCGCCGGGAACAGCCCGAGATCATGCGGCGACGGTTCCGCGGACTTGTGCTCGATCTCCTCGTGGCAGACGGTGCAACCGGTCTCCTGCGGCGGATAATGGCACTGCACGCAGTGGCGGTCGGAGGGCGGCCCCCAACCCCCGTGGTGACTCTGTGGGGCGTTGTGCTGGTGGCAGCGCAGGCAACTGTCCTCTTCATGACACGCCGCGCATCTCTCCCGCTCCCATGTCGCGCGCAATCCGTGGCTCTTCCGACGCCACGTGATCGTATGGTCTTGGGGCGGGTTCTTCCGATGGCACTCCTCGCATGAAGTCTGATCGTCGTGGCACAGCGCGCAGAACTTCGGGTCGTTCTTCGACTGCTGCCCGTGGATTTTCTCCCAAATCTGGGGAGAATCATGCGGGATGCGAACAGGGCCATGGTACTTCGGCCGCACGTTCTTGCTGATCTCCTTATGGCACACGGAGCATTCCGTCAACGCCTGGCCCGTCTTCGTATGGCAGTCCATACAGAACGGCATCAAAGGTCCAGGCACGACGAGTGCTCGTTCGGGATTCGGATGGCATGTCTTGCACTCGATCTTTTTCTCAAGATGCTTAGCATGGCCGAATTTGGCTTCGGGGGAGAGCACTCCGGCGATGGGTTTGACCGCCTGATCGGGCTGGGAATGGCAGTAACCGCATTCCTTCGATTTGGAGAGGTCCGCCTGGTCGTGGCACACGCTGCACGTATCGTGACTCGGCATGCCGGGTTCGCCATTCTCCACCGAGTGACAATCCTCGCAGGCGAGGTCCTTGGCGGGGTGCTTCTCATGGTTGAACTTTAGGCCACGGTCAGGGCGCGTTGCCTGATACGTGACGCAAGCGGCCACCATCAGGCTCAACGTCACTATCACCAGCGCGTACCACTTTTTCCGCAGCAACATCACCCGGTTCTCCTGGGATTTTGGATTTCAGATTTTGGATTTTGGATTAGTGCCCGAAATAAGAGTCTTTGTCAAAGAGCAGTGGCTACGCATGGGATGTCATCAAGTCAGGGCACCCACTACTGTTTCGTAGAGGTCTTCTGCATTCGCACCAATCCAAAATCTAAAATCCAAAATCCAAAATTCAAAATCCCTCAGGCTTCTTCTCCGTTATGCGTTAGAAATGCATTGAGTACTGGGCCTTGATGCGCCAGTACGGCGACTCGGGACTGTCATCCTCCTCGTATGTCACGCCTGCCGTCACTTCTTGATCGTCAGCGAGCGCCCACTTCGTCTTGCAGTAGAAGGAATGGACGTCCTCGTGCAACTCAAGGGCATAGGTGTCAAAGAGGTACACGAGAGGATTGTAGGCCTGGTATTGGCCGGGAATGAGCAGTACCCGCAACTGGTCGAGCGCGTAGGGGAGTGACGTGTATTGGATGACGCGCTCTTCATAGCGGGCATAGTCCGCCCCCACCGTCAAAGCGACCTTTTTCCAGTGCTTGGTGACCTCGCCGGTGACGGCCCAGGTGCCTTCGCCCCCGTGCACGTTCCACCTTTCGAGACCTACTTGAGCGTCGAGGCTCTTGCAGATCCGCTCCGCCGCCAGGATCAGCGCGAAACGCTCATAATCTTGATTGGCGGTCATCCAATCGCTGCCGTTGGCCCGGTGGATCTCCCCCTCAAGAGAGACGGTCAGATGGTTGGTCAGGCTCTTGTGAAGCGCCGCGAAATAGTCGTCGTGAGCCTTGTAGTCACCAAGGATGCGATAGAAGCCGGTCAAGTCGTTGACCCGGTCGCTCAACGTGTTAAGTTGGCGGCGATAGGAAACCTCGTACGTCAGGTCCCACGCGGGAACGAAACCTGTGGCGTTGAGGTAAACCTCGTCACCGCTCCCGTTACGCCGGTCGTATCGTCCGAACAACGAGAGATTCGCGTTCACGGCCTGCCATACGCTCAGCGCCGCTGAGGTATCATCTACGCCCTCGCGATCACGATGTTCCTGCCCGTAGTATGCGTCCAACGCGATCCGCGTCCTGTCGAAGAGGCGAACCGAAGCGCCGCCGCCGGTCACAAAATCCTGGAACGGGTCGTCGTAGATCGTCGCGCGCGCGCCTGCAAAGACGTACCAATCCCACTGGCCGAGGCGTTGCTTGAAGTAAACTCCATCAATCCGGTTGAACGCCGCGCCCTCGAGAATCCGTTGCCGGCCCACTCGCAGCGTGGAGTCGCCCCATACGTCGTCGAGTTCAGCGTAGAGGTACAGGGGCCGCACCCGCAAATGGGAGTCAAATCCGTCATTGATATCCCGGAGAGCGGAATAGCGAGGCACATCCGAACCGAGGTCCTCATTGAACCAGAGCGCGCCGCGGAGATGAAGCTTACTGCACTGCGGGGGGTCGACCTTGAACCGCAAGTACTGGCTGAGGTCGAAATCCGACGCGTAATCACTCCACGCCGCATCCAGCCCTGCGCTGAAATCGCCCTGGAGCCACTTGCGTTTCGCGGCCTCAGCAGGCGCGGGCGGCGCTTCAGGGGTTTGCTGCTGTGCGTCTGCATCCTTCGAGGGAGACGCTGTTTCGGCTCCGGCGGGCTTCTGGCCGGGCTGGCCCCACGCCGTCACGCTGCCGATGAACAGCATAAACACCACCGCGGCCATTGCCAATACACTCTTAGGAAGAGAGGCTAGAGGAAGAGAGGCTAGAGGTTGGCTCTTCCAGCCTCTCGCGTCTCCTCCTCTAGCCTCTCTTCCTCTAGCCTCTAGCCTCATGGCGAACCGTACCATTCTTCAAACAAAGCCTGCAAGAGGAGGTCTGTCGCGCGATTGTCAACATCGAACACGGGCGCCGTGCTGACGGACCCGTCGTGACACCCGGCGATACCCGCGCACGAGTTGGCCGGTACGGGAACCACGCCCGCGTCTATGGCCTCAATCGAACGGAGCGGCGCCACTGTCAAGAGCGAGTGCTCGTGCGAAACGTTCTCGGTGCCGGGCCCGGACCCCTCGAGCGGGACCAGATGGCATTTCGTGCAGCGGCTGGCGCTGGTCCCATCCGGGTCCACGGGATGATGGGTGTGGGCCTCTATTGCCTCGTCGTTTCCGAACCCCCTGGCTCGATGACACCGCAGGCACATATTGTTGTTCACGGCGCTCGGCGCGCCCCTCGCGCCGGCATGCACGTCATGACAGCCGGGACAGGACAGCACCTTCTCCGTCGCGTGATCGCTCTTCTCAAACCCGGTGACTTCCGTTTCATGGCAACGTTTGCACAGGAGCCTCGACGCAACCGTGCTCAACCCGTCTAGATCGTCTATGAAAAGCCCTCCGCGTCCTCCATTGCGCACATGAAGATACCCGGAACCATGACACCCCTCGCACGCTTGATTCTTATGCGGCCCCGTTCGGAAGGCCGTGATGTCCGGGGCGTTCTGTCCGTTGTGGCAAACAAGGCACACATCGTTGGCCACAGAAGCGCCTGGGCCGATATACTGGCACCCCTCCGTGCCGAGAGAACTCGCCGCAACAAAGACAATGAGGCCCGAAAGGGAGAGGAACGTGCCTAAACGATATGGTGGGACGGCTCGGAACGAACGCCCGAATGAATGCCCGCGATTAACGCTCAGCCCTTCCACAGATAAGCCCTCTAGAGACAACGCTCTCTCATTCCTCCGTGGACGAGGATACCCTAACACAAACCGGGTTGCATCCGGAAGAAGAATGATTTGCCGCGCGGGTATCCGGGCAAAATACCGAGGTTGCGGGCCATCGGGTGCGGCGAAGGGTATAAGTGGGGTGTTTTCCCGGATGAAGCGGCAAGATTTCCTGATATATACTTTTTCCTTCCGATCTATACTACGGTCATAGGAAGAGAGGCTAGAGGAAGAGAGGCTAGAGGTTGGCTCTTCCAGCCTCTCGCGTCTCCTCCTCTAGCCTCTCTTCCTCTAGCCTCTAGCCTCCAGGAGAACAGCGATTGCCTGAAATGCCACGGCAACCCTGTACTGAGTAAGACGCGCGCCGATGGGTCTCCCGTGGCATTGTACGTCGACGAATCGGTCTATAAGGAATCCGTTCATGGCTCGGAGCCGTGCACCTCGTGTCACGCCGACATTCAGTCGCTGCCCCACGAGAAAAACCTGAAGCCGGTCGTTTGCGCCAACTGTCATGATGAGGCCGAAGCCTACAACAAGAGCTTGCACGGACTCGCCCTCGAGCGCGGCGATGCTGGGGCCGCCACATGCGATGGCTGCCATGGCAAGCATGACGTCCGGCGATCGTCTGATCCGCTCTCGCCGGTCCATCCGAAGAACCTGCCCGCAACCTGCGGCAAGTGCCACTCAGACCCGGTGCTCGTCAAAAAGTACATGATCTCCGTGATGGACCCGTCTGACAGCTACCTCAAGAGCGCTCACGCTCAGGAGATCATGAAAGGAAACCTTAACGCGGCCACATGCACCAAGTGCCATGGAACGCATGACCTTCTATCGTCAGACGATCCGAAATCCAAGGTCTACCGCAAGAATGTCCCAGCGACCTGCGGTACGTGCCACGGACAGGAGCGTGATCAATACCTGGAAGGCATCCATGGAAAGGCAATGGAACATGGGATAAAGGATGCGCCGACCTGCATCGACTGCCACGGCGAGCACGACGTCGAGCCGCCTTCTTCCGCCGGGTCCAAGGTGAACAAGCATCAGATCGTCAAGCAGACGTGCACCCGCTGTCACGATAACGAACAGATCATGTACAGGTACGGCATCGAAACGGGCCGCCAAGCCAGCTACATGGACAGCTACCACGGCATGGCCAGCGAAGCCGGCAGCGACATCGTCGCAAGCTGCGCAAGTTGCCACGAGGCGCACCGCATCCTGCCCAGTTCAGATCCGAAATCCTCCATAAACAAAGCCAACCTGCCCCAGACCTGCGGCAAGTGCCACGAGAACGCGAGCCCCAGCTTCGCCGTGGGCGCCGTTCACATCATGCCGACCGACCCCGGTCAGAAAGCGCTCGGAATCGTACGGCTCATCTACATCGCTCTCATCACGGCCATCATCGGCGGGATGATCGCTCACAACACGCTCGTGATGGGCCGCCGGGCCGCCATCAAGTTCAGAACGGAACTCGGCGGTGCCGGAACGTACAGGCGATTCACAACCGCAATGACCATCGGACACCTCGTCCTGACAATCGCGTTTATTGCACTTGCGCTGTCCGGATTCGCCCTAAGATACCCTGACACGTGGTGGGCCAGGCTGCTCTTCCACGGCGAAGCCGGCCTGGCGGCGCGGGGCCTCGTGCATCGCGTGGCGGCGCTCGCGCTCGTCGGCGTGGCGGTCTGCAACGGCTGGTTCCTCGTGTTCACGAAGGCCGGACGGAAGGAGCTCGGCTATCTCACGATGCGTTTCCGGGATGTAAGAGACGTCTTCCACAACATGTGCTACGTCGTCGGCTTGGTGAAGAACCCGCCGCGTTTCGACCGGTACAGCTACATCGAGAAGTTCGAGTACTGGGGAATGTGGTGGGGAAGCGTGTTGATGATAATCACCGGGTTCTGCATGTGGTTCGTCAATCTGTTCCTCAGCTTCTTCCCGAAGATCGCGCTTGACGTCGTGGCCTTGATCCATTTCTACGAAGCCTGGCTGGCCGTGCTGGCCATCGTCGTCTGGCACCTCTACTACATGATCTTCGACCCGCACACCTATCCGATGAACTGGTCATGGATCACCGGCCACATCACACTCGAAGACATGAAAGAACGCCATCCACTCGAATACGAGCGCGAGGTTCCCGGGCAGGGTCGGGCTGAGCCTGCCGCGAAGGACGATCCATGACGGCGAATTGACGCTCCCTCATTTGTCCGGGCAAGAGCGACGACACACTTGGGGCGATATGTCGTCAGTCCGGCATGAAATCCTTCCAGACGACCCTTCCTTCCTGAAACCGCACAATCCCCCAGTCTGAATTGAAGGCGCCATCGTTGCTGTGTCGGTATACGACCGAATCCTGAATCCCCAGTTCCCCTGTGGGCGATTCGTACGTTTTCATGGAGATGCCCGTGCCCACTTCGGTCAACACTTGGCGCGTAGTGCTTGGGCCCGCCGGCCAACCTGTCCCCTTTATGTACTTCCCCATCACCGCCTCTACCTCTTCGACGGTCATACCGACACGGACCTTATCGAAGTCGCGCAGGAACACTTTGCGTGAATTCCAGGGCACGGCGTGCAATATGATAAGCGCAGCCAGGAACAGCATGTAGATGCGTATCTTGAGAACGGATGGCCTCCAGAGCAGAAACGGCAACAAGACCGCCGTCCAGAAGAGGCCATATGCAATGAACATCTTTCCTGGGACGCACATGGCTCCCAGGATTTCCCAAAACGCAGCCAGTCCCAAGGCGATAATTGACAAAACACCCACCGTCAGGAAAGAAGGGTGCTCCTTCGAAAGGGAGGACGCGTCGAATAGCCGCCGTCTTGGAGTCATCGTTTCAAGCAGGCCTCGTACACGCTGTCTATCTGAAATCCGTCCACGCCGGCGGCGCGAAGCCGCTCGATATCCTCCTGCGCCAGCACGTTTGGCGCATGAGGCGGGTAGTGAAAAGTGTTTATCGAGACGATCGCGAAAGCGCCGTTCTTGTGGAGGAGTGGCACCGCTTCGTTCGGCAATTCCGCGGCCCAGCCAAACCAGAAACCCCCTCGCAGGGGCACGCGCTTTCGCTTGAGCACCTGCTCAAAATCGTGGCGGCTAATCGGAAAGAGCGAGACCTCGCCTAAATGCTGCCGCAGACGGGGGGAATCCACAATCGCCACCGCAGCGGAATCGAGTCCCGCTTCGCGAATCAACGAGGCCACGCGATCGAGACACGCCGCCGACATCTCCGGCTCGGAAGCCGAGTCGCGGCGAAGCTTGTCTAACATGATCCCGAGGTGGAGGTCCGCACACGCCTCTATCGCCTGCGCAAAAGTGATCACGGGCTGGTCGCTGGCGCGGTAGCGCAGTTCGGTCACTTCGACGCTGGTCAGGTTGCAGACGCGTTCCTTCACGCCGCAACTGATAGACAGGCCGTCATGCATCAGGATCGGCTCGTTGTCCGCCGTCTCCATGACGTCGATCTCGACCATGGCGTATCCGTGTTCAGCGGCCAGTTGGATCGCTCGCAGCGAGTTCTCGGGCGATTCCGGGGTGATGACGCCGCCGCGGTGGGCCACCATGAACGGACGCATAGCCTGCACTTTGTCTAGGTCCCGGACGTCAATCATGCTCTTCCTCCCCGCTTTTCTTTCGCGGATCATACAGGAAAAGAACAAGCCAACGAAAGGGTCATACTGGTATTATGTCGGCAATGCGCCTCAGGGTACGGCTCGGCAGGGGCCTCGCCCTCCCGAGCTCATGGAGAGAACGCGATGAGACACTTGGTGTTGCGTGTCTTGCTTTGTACTGCTGCCTTTCTCCCGAGAGAGTCCTTCGGGGAAGAAGTAAGCCTGCGGGTTGACACGGCAATTGCGCCCTGCGTGAATTGGGGCGTCGAGAAGCTCAAGTCATCCCTTGCCCAAACGGGCTTGAGCGTCGTTGAGGACAAAGGAACGCCGATTCGCCTCGTCGTCGACGCGGCGTCCATCACAACGGAATCGGCGCGCAAGCCGGAGGGATTTCAACTGACTTCGAAGCCGGAGGGCATCGTCATTGCAGGATACGACGCGGCGGGGCTGATGTACGGATGCCTGGAGTTGGCGCGCCACGTTCACGACACGGGAAAACTGCCCGATCACCTCGATATTGCGGAAGCACCATCCATGAGTCTCCGTGGAACGTGCATACTGCTCATGAAACTCGGGCTTTACGATTATCCCGTCACACCGGCTGAGTTCCCGTTTTTCTATGATAAGGATCTCTGGACCCAGTATCTCGATTTCCTCGCTGAGAACCGTTTCAACTACCTCGCCTTTTGGAACGGGCATCCTTTCGATTACTTCGTCAAGCTTGACAAGTACCCCGAGGCGCAAGACGGACTCGAGCCGGGCCTTCTCGAACGCAATCACGAAATGCTCATGTGGCTCGCCAAAGAAGCCGAAAAACGGAACATCTGGTTGATGTTCCAGTTTTACAACATCCACGTGTCCGTTTACTTCGCCAAGGCGCACAAACTGCCGGAACACGGCATCAGCAAGCCGACGCCGCTGTTGAGGGACTACACAAGCTACTGCATCGAGCGTTTCGTGAGCGAGTTCCCGAGTGTGGGCCTCTACATTTGCCCGGGCGAGTCGCTCGAGATTGAACACACGTCCGACTGGATTAACGACGTGATCTTCGCGGCCGTCAAGCGCACCGGGAAGACTCCCCCGATCATGATTCGCTCGTGGGGCATTGATCTCGAGCACATGAAACGCGTCGCCGGCAACTACCCCCGGCTATACACGGAACGCAAGTTCAACGTCGAGATGATCGCGAGCACTGAGATCGATCCTGAAAATGCGGAATGGGCGAAGCTGTCGGGAAATCACGTCGTCAACATCCATTGCCTGGGCAACCTTGAACCGTTTCGCTGGAGTCCGCCCTCTTACATTCAGAAATGCATTCAGAGCTCCATCAAGGCAGGCGCGACAGGACTTCATCTCTATCCGCGAAAAGCGTGGCGGTGGCCTTACGGGTGCGACAAGACACCGGGAGGGCGAGGCCCCCGCCGAGCCGAAAACGAGCCGGAGCTTCAATGGAATCGCGACTGGATGTGGTTTGAGGCTTGGGGGCGTTACGCGTGGAATGCGAACCGCGACGCCAAGTCGGAAAAGTCGTACTGGCTCGAACGGCTCGGGAAACGGTTTGGGGTGAATGCCGGCGCTCACGTCCTGAACGCCTACGAATCGAGCGCAGACGTCCTGCCCGCCATTCAGCGGCTCGTCTGGCTCGGCAATGACAACCATACGGTCGTCGGCGCCGGCGCGCTGCTCGACCAGTTGCAGACAGCCAAAGGAATTCCGTTCCTGGATCTTCCCGACACAATGCGCATCCCTGATTACATGGAAGCCGTGAAAGCGGGCAAGAAGTTCACGAGCAAAGACTCTATCGCATTCCTTGCGGCGAAGACAGACGACGCACGCAAAGCTGTGTGGGAAGCGGTCACCGCGGCCACCCTCTCTGAGGACCACCGCGATGAGGTAGAAGGCATTGAGCACGACATGCAAGCGGAGGAGCTTATCGCGGAGTTCTACCATCACAAATTGCAGGCGGCAGTAGCGAAGGCACTGGTCGATGCCGAGATTGACGTCGACAGGAACGTGAAGTCCTGCGTGACCCATCTCAGCGCCTCTCTCAACGACTTTCGCGCTCTAACGAACCTCACGCTCGAAACGTACGAAAGCATGACAGACGTGCCCGCGTGGAATCCGGTGAAATCCTTGCCCTGTCCCTATCATTGGTCGGACGTCTTGCCGGTCTACGAAACAGAGTTCAAGGAAATCGTTGACCAGTTGAAGAAAAAAACGGATGACCCCACAGGCTTCAAAATGCTGGCCGCCGCGGCGTACCTCGAAGGCTACAGCGTTCCCGGAATGGATACGGCCGTTTCGGACGTGACCGGCAGTCTGATCCTGCCCCTCGTTGCAGCCTGCCAACGGCAACTTGCGGAACCCGCCGGCCTCGATGTCCAGAGACGATCGATACGATCGAGATTGCTGGAGTACTGCGGCATCAAGACCTTCGCGGAACGCGCGCCGCTGAACGCCCGCACCACAGGACGCCTCGAGTATCCGGAGTACGTGCTCGAGAAGGTCATTTACGAGGCATGGCCGGGAATTTCGGTATCGGCACATTTGTACCTGCCGAAGGGCGCCACGGCGCCTCTTCCTTGTGTGCTGTATTCCTGCGGGCATTGGTATCACGGCAAGACTGAACGCGATCCCCGCTCCTTCTGCGTCGGCATGGTTCAGAAAGGGATCGCGGTCCTCATCTATGACCCGATGGGCCAAGGTGAACGATACGCTGAAGGCGAGCATGGCCACTTTTTTCCGATCCTGGCCGGCCTGTCGCAAGAGGGGTTCATGATGCGGGAGAGCATGCGCGCCATCGACTACCTCGAGACCCGGCCCGAGATCGATCCAAAGCGCATCGGCATGACGGGCGCCTCGGGCGGAGGTCTCAACACCGTGTTCACCGCCGCCGTCGAAGATCGCCTGGCCGCGGCGGCCCCGGTTTGTTATCCCGTAACCTATCTGGATTTCATGTGTGAAATGGCGGGACAGAATTGGAACGGGGGCGTAGACCTCTGCAACCAGGTACCGGGCGTGATCACCTTCGCGCGCACCTCCGGCCTCCTTGCCTGCATGATTCCCAAGCCCCTGCTTCAGATCTCAGCCATCGAGGACGCGGACTTTCCCATAGCCGGCGCGCGTCAGACGGCCCAGGAGCTGACGGCCGCGTACCGCGAAGCGAAGGCTGGGGATAGATTCAAGTACATCGAGGTCCAAGCGCCTCACGGATATGACAAGGCAATGCGTGAGGCGGCGTACGGTTTCTTCCTCAAGGCACTCGCGAAGCAAGGCGATGGCTCGCCAAGCCCGGAGCCGCAGATCGAACTCGAACCTTGGGACGATCCCAAGTTGCGTTGTTTTTCCGACGGAGGGAACGTGATTGCAGGCCCGCTGCTCGAGCCGCTCGTACAATCGATGTTGACCGGCCCGCCGGAATTCGGAGCGATTCCCGAAAAAGCGAGTCTCCCTCAATGGCAGGACGCATTGCGCACGCGCATCCGTGACATCTGCGGCGTTCCTGTCGTCACCGAGAATACCGTGTGGCCGTTCCCGGCCCAGAGCATATCGGACGAGATTGACGTCTCAGGATTCTGCATCAGCGGCAGGGAACGCGTGACGGGCCTTACCGGCACAACCGAAAACCTCGACCCCACTCACTTCACTTCGGCGATCACCGTCGTCAAGAAGCGCGCGGAACCGGCGATGGCCTTCGTAGTACTCTCCAGGCGAAGCAGGATCGAAACGCTCACCTCGAAGCTTGTGCGCGATCTTGTCGACAAGAACATGCTCGTGTGCGTGGCCGCATTGACCGGCCTCGAAGAAGGCGCACCTGACGAATTCGAACTGGCAACAAACCTCTGGATGCTGGGTCGAACCCTTCCCGGCGACTGGATGGCCGAGATCGCGAACCTTGTCTCGCAGATAAAGGCGCAACGGCCCGAAATCCCAATGTGCCTTGTCGGGCTTGACGGTATGGCGGAAACAGCGCTGCTTGCGGCCGCCGTAACGCCCGACGTGAGTTCGGTAGTCGTGAACGAGCCCCTTGTCTCCTACCGCGGCCTGATTTCCTGCAAGGTCCGTTGGAGTGCCGGCGAGTACCTGCCGCGCGTCTTGGATCATTTTGATCTCCCACAGGCTATTGCCGCGATCGCGCCAAGAAAGGCCGCCCTCTTCAACCCGATCAACGGTTTCCGCGAAGCTTGTCAGCCTGAAATCCTGCACCGCGCATACGCATTGCCAATAAGCGCCTATGTCGGCGGCTGGACGGCAGGAAGCCGCCTCCGTGACGCGTTGAAGGCGCCAGATGCATTTCGGATTTTTGCGGACACACCATTCGACGCGAAAGCCATCACGGAGGCGGCTTCCTGCCGTCCAGCCGCCGACACGGAGGCGGCTTCCTGCCGTCCAGCCGCCGACTTGGACTCTGTTCGATGAAGCCCTTCCGCAGAATCAGTGGTGGGTTAGGCTAGCAGATGCGAGGGAGGTCCTCGCCGTAGGGCATCTCGACGACACGCTCGCCGCCGAAGCGAGTCTTGAGGCAGGCGGCAACCGACCGCCGCGCGGTTACCCTTCCGATGATCGCGGCGCGCTCCCCTCCCGCAATGGCCTTGAGGATGTCGAGGGCCTTTGCCGCGTGTGACGCGGGCACGAACGCGACGACTTTCCCCTCGTTGGCCACGTTCAGGGGATCGAGCCCGAGCATCTCACATGCCCCGCGGACCTCGGGCCGAATCGGCAGCGCGGACTCTTCGAGTTGGATGGTGACTCCGGAATCGTTGGCGAGTTCCGCGCAACATGCGGCCAGTCCGCCTCGAGTCGGGTCGCGCATCCCGTGAATCTCGATCCCGCCGTCGATAAGAGCGCGCACGAAAGGCCACACGGACGCCGAGTCAGAGCGGACCTGAGTCTCGAATTGGATGCCCTGCCGTTCACTCATGACCGCGATTCCGTGGTCGGCGATGGGGCCGTTTATCAGCACCCGATCACCTTCGCGCAGACCTCGCGGTGAGATCTGTATGCGCCGCCGCCCGACGCCCGCCGTCGTGATGAAGAGCTGATCGGCTTCGCCGTGGGCGACCACTTTCGTATCGCCCGTGATGATCCGGACGCCGGCGGCTTGCGCCGCTTCCGCGGCCGACTCGAGCACACGCCGGAGTAGGGCGATATCGAGTCCTTCCTCGAGGATGAGCGACATGGACAACGCTAGGGGTTCCGCGCCCGATACGGCGAGATCATTGACCGTTCCGTGCACGCTGAGACTGCCGATGTCGCCGCCGCGGAAGAAAAGCGGCTTCACAACGAAGGAGTCGGTCGTGAACGCCAACTCGTCCGCGCCGGGGATGGGCGCGGCATCCGGCAGGGCCTCTGGGACTCCGCCGAGGGTCGGCACGATGATTCCTTCAACGAGTTCGCGGGTCAGTGCGCCGCCGCCGCCGTGCGCCAGGACGATTCTTTCATCAACCATACTTGTACCTCGCGGCACAGGAGCCTTCGGATGAGACCATGCACGGCCCGATCGGGGTGCGCGGCGTGCACCGGTTTCCGAACAGCGGACATTCCGGCGGATGGAGCAGGCCCTTCAACACTTCACCGCAACGACAACCGGGGAGCTCCACGGCCTCGACTTCGGGCAAGTGATAGCGCTCGATAGAGTCGAACTTGCTGAATGCCGGCTTCAGGGCGAGAGCGCTTCCGGGGATGACGCCGAGGCCGCGCCATTCGCCGTCAGCAACGTCAAAGGCCCGCATGAGCGTGTCCCAAGCGCAACGATTGCCGCCGGGTTTGATGGCGCGCGTGTACTGCACGAAAGAACCTATCTCGCCCTCGTCGAGATACTCGAGCGCCATGGCAATCCCTTCGAGCACATCGGACGGCTCGAATCCCGTGACGACACACGGAACGGAGTACTTGAGCGCGAGCGGATCGTAGGCTTCGGCGCCGATGATCACGGACACATGGCCGGGCGTGAGAAAGGCGTCTATCCGGGAGCCGCCGCTGAGCACGGCCTCCATCGCGGGAAGAACGAGCTTGTGCGAGACATAGAGGGAGAAGTTGTCCATGCCCTGTTGGTGCGCCTGAAGGACAACGGACGCCACGCCGGGCGAGGTGGTCTCGAATCCCACGGCCAGAAAGACAACTTCGCGATCCGTCTCCCGTTTTGCGAGTTCGAGTGCGTCGATTGGGGAATACACGATGCGAACATCCGCGCCTTCCGAACGTTCGCGCTCGAGATTGGAGGTGACGCCGGGGACGCGAATCATATCGCCGAAGGTGCAGGTGACAAGGCCGGGCTGTTTGGCGAGAAGCAGCATACGCTCGACGTCGCATTGCGAGGTCACGCAAACGGGACAGCCGGGTCCTGAGACCAACTCGACGTTCGGCGGCATAATGGCTCGCAGGCCGCCGCGCCCGATGGCGTGCGTGTGCGTGCCGCACACTTCCATGATACGGACGTGCCGGCCGATATCGCGCGCGGCGCGGTTGACACGCTCAATGAGCGGCTCCGGGTCAAGGTTCCTCACCGCCGTCTCCTTGCAGTTGCATCATCAAGTTCAGCGTTTCTTCAGCGTCCTCGGGGGACAGCTTTTCGAGGGCGAAACCGGCGTGGACGAGGACCCAATCGCCGACGGTGGCCTGCTCCAAGAGACTGAGATCGGCTTCACGAACGTTTCCCGCCAGGGACACACGCGCGCGCGACCCGGATATCTCGATGATCTGTGCGGGCACGGCTAAGCACATCTGCACCTCCATGCGGCGACTGCCGCCTGCCCGAGGCATACACCCCCGTCGCCCGCGGGCACCAACGCATTTGAGAGTACCTCGAATCCTTCTCTTTCGAGAAGCGCAGCAATATGCTCCAAAAGGTATGCGTTTGCAAACACTCCGCCGGAGAGCGCCACGGTATTGAGTCCTGTTCCGCCGCGGATTCTCTTGCAGACTTGTACTGTCGCATGGGCGATCGAGTTGTGGAACCGGGCCGCACAGACGGACTGTGACGCGCCGCTTCGGAAATCATCCACCATGACGCGGATGATATCCGCGGCGCGGACGAGGCACATCCCCGCGTCGCCCTCCTCGATGGCACACGCGTACATACCGGGTTCATCTCCGGCCTCCCACGCATACGCCTCGAGTTCCATGGGCGCCTGCGCGTGATACGTATTCTCGCCACAGATCCCAAGCAGGGCGCTCGCGGCGTCGAAGAGTCGTCCCATGCTCGATGTTTGCGGACAGTTTACGCGGCGTTCGATCTGCTGGGCCATGATACGCCGCTCGCCGACAGTCAGGTCCGGCATCAGCTCTTCGGCGAGCAGATCGGCCTCCTCGCCATAGGCCTCGCGCAGGTACACGTAGCCCATGCGGACGGTCTTCTTCGACGAGACGTCGCCGCCGGGCTGCGGCACAACTGCCAGGTGGCCTACGCGCTGACAGCCGGCGAGGTCGGACACAAGGAACTCTCCCCCCCACACCGTGCCGTCCTCACCCCAACCGAGACCGTCGAATGCGACGCCGATGACCTTGTCTGAACGTCCGGCCTCAGTGAGGACGGACGCTATGTGCGCGTGGTGATGTTGCACCGCAATGACGGGCAGGCCGGACGCGCGTGCGTAGCGCGTGGACGCATAGTCCGGATGCATGTCGCAGGCGATGGCGCGCGGGGTAACCGCCAGCAGATTCTCCAGATGTTCAGCGGCTTGCAGAAACGCATCGTAAGCGGCAACGTTCTCAAGATCGCCGAGGTGGTGGCTCAGAAACGCTTGCGAACCCCGCGTCAGACACAGCGTCGAGCTGAGTTCAGGTCCAACCGCGAGTATCTCGCGGCCCGTGGTGTCGGCGGGCAGCGTCACGGGAAACGGGGCGTAGCCTCGCGACCGGCGAAGGAATCGCTGTCGCCCTGCAATGACGCGCGCCACCGAATCGTCCGTGCGGATATGAATCGCGCGGTTGTGCGTAAGGAAGAAATCAGCCAAGCTGTGGAGTCGCGCCAACGCGTCCTCGTTCATGAACGCAATCGGTTCGTCAGAGAGATTGCCGCTGGTCATGACAAGGGCTCCGACCGGCCCTTCCATCAGCAGCGCGTGGATCGGCGTGTACGGCAGCATCACGCCGAACGAGTCGCGTCGAGGGGCCACCTCGTCCGCTATGCCGTGACCCAACCGCTTCTTCATGAGCAGAATGGGGCGCTCCGGGCGAATGAGGGCCGCACGCGCCTCGTCCGAGACTTCGCAGATCCGTTCCGCCGACTGAAGATCTCGAACCATGAGTGCGAAAGGTTTCAGGTCGCGCTGTTTGCGGCGTCGCAACATGCGGACGGCCTCCGCGTTGGACGCGTCACAGGCGAGATGGAATCCACCCAGGCCCTTCACGGCGACGATGCGGCCTCGAGCGAGAAGCTGAACCGCTTCTTCGACGGGATCGGTGCACTCGATGGCCTTCCCTTGCACGTCGAGCAGTTCGACGCGGGGACCGCATGCCGGACAACACGCCGGCTCGGCGTGAAAACGGCGATTGGCGGGGTCCTCGTACTCCGCGCGGCAACTCGGACACATGGGAAACTCGGCCATTGTGGTATTGGCGCGATCGTAGGGCACGTCGCGGATGATCGTGTAGCGCGGGCCACAATTTGTGCAGTTGATGAAAGGATAACGATATCGCCGGTCCTTGGGGTCGCGCAGTTCTCGGAGACAGTCCTCGCATGTCGCCTGGTCCGGTGCGATAAGCACCGCGCGTTCCCCGGCGTGGACGCTCTCTCGGATCTCGAAGGTCTTGCCGCCGCAAAGGGGAATCTCGTCCACCTGAATTTCGCTAATACGAGCAAGGGGCGGAGCGGAGCCGTTCAGTTGAGCCACGAAGGCATCCACGGACGAAGGAGGACCCTCGACTTCGATCTCCACCCCATGCGGCTCATTTCGCACAAAGCCCGCAAGACGAAGCCGTGTGGCGAGGCCATGGACGAAAGGGCGGAATCCTACGCCCTGGACCATCCCTCGCACCGTGACCGCAGCCCGTCGCATCATGTTTAGAGGACACCTCTTGTATCGTTAACACTCGTGGCGCCCCAAATGTTGCCGGAGGCGGACGCGCATATCAACCCGTCACGGTGCTTGGGGTTGTTCGCACTCGAGGTCACGCGCGCAGCTTGCATCAAGCGATGATCACGGGCTATGGTTTCCGCAAGGCGTGGGGGGCGCATTGCACCCTCCCAAGTTCAGGGAGACATGATGACACGCAAGAAACTCATCCTGTGCGCGCTAGCGCTTACCATCGTCGTGGTTCCCGGATTTGTCTACGTTTGTTGCGTCCTCTGGCCTTCCTCCCACATGAAGTCGGCGCGTTCGGACGTTCCACGTCCTGCCGTCATCGCTCATCGCGGGGCCTCATACCTTGCCCCAGAGGAGACGGAGCCGGCCTATCTGGTTGCGCGGGACCTGGGCGCCGACTATCTTGAAATGGACGTTCAGCGTACGAAGGACCACGTGCTCATCGCCCTTCACGACGATACGCCCGAGCGGACGACGAACGTGGCGCGAGTCTTTCCCGGCCGCGAGAAGAACGGCGTCGAGGACTTCACCCTGAGCGAGCTGAAACAACTCGATGCCGGCTCGTGGTTCAACGCGCTGCATCCCGATCGCGCCCGCAAGAAATACGCTGATGCAAAGATCCTCACCATCGAGGAGGTCCTCAAGATAGCCGAACAAGGTGAGAACAAACCGTCTCTCTATATGGAGACCAAGTCGCCCGAGCGTCATCCGGGATATGAGAAAGAACTCGTGGACCTTCTCGGAACCAAGGGCTGGCTCGGCAAATTCGATAACGGAATTTCAAAGGTAGTCTTTCAGTCATTCGACGCGCCAAGCCTGCAACGCCTGAAAGATCTTGCCCCCGACGTCCCGCGCGTGTGTCTCCTCGACGAGGACATGGTCAAACGTTCCGGATGGAACAAGCTGATCGCCGAAGCCGCGGCGCTGGGCGAAGGAATTGGGCCCGCGGGAGACGTGTGCTGGCCATGGAACCTGGGCAAGGCCCATCAGGCCGGTCTACTCGTGCACGTGTACACCATCAACGTGAACTGGCAGTTTCGCCTCTTCTCCTTCTGCGGGGCCGATGGCTTCTTCACTGACCGGTGCGATGCCCTGATGCGCTACTACGGAAAGCGGAACCTCCCCAACCCAGACGACATTCTCGCCAGATGGGGCTACTGAGAACGCGTGTTATGCCCGCAGGATCAGTGGAGGGCGCCGATGAACTCGTCGATGCGGTCGCCGCTCTGCTGGAGGTGCTCGACGACGCCTGAGCATTCCTTCTCTTCGAGCCCAAATATGAGGGCCGCCGCGGGGAGAACGGGATTGCATCCGTTGCTGGATTCGCCGAGGCCGGCCTGGTAGGTCGCGTAATCGGCCAAGGCCACGAGGCCCGCGAGGGAACATCCCCCCTGCCCCCCTTCAAAGGGGGAAACTGGGGCGCCAAGCTTCGGCTCGTGATGATAGCGTACGGCGTCGACGACGGAAGGCGGGAGTTCCCATCGTTCGACGAGGATGCCGCCTGCTTCGGGATGGCTCAGCCCGAGGATCTCACCCTCGGTGTCGAGAATGAGACGGCCTTGGTCGTGCGCATTGTGGGCGGCAATCCGGAAAAGCTTGGGGTGGATGACGTCCAGAATGACCTTGCCGATATCATGCAGCAGCCCGGACACAAAGCAGCCCCCCACGGGAACCCTCGCGATCCTCGAGAGGCTCTCGGCGGCCATGGCGGTCGCAAGGGAATGCCGCCAGAGCTGTGTCCGGTCGAAATCGGGATGGCCCTGCGGAAAGCTGCGGAATGCGGTCATCGCCAGCGTCAGGTTCCGCACTTCGTGAAACCCGAGCATCACGATGGCCGTTGTGACGCTGTCGACTTGGCGGTAGTGCCCGTAGTAGGCGGAGTTGACAAGCTTGAGCAGCGTTGCGGTGAGGATCTGGTCCGCGGCGACGTGCCGGCTCAATTCGAGGGCCGAGGCATCGGGATCCACGGTCATGGCCAGGATGCGGCTCAAGACCGCCGGCAAGGTCGGCAAGGTCTTGATTCGCGCGATGGACTCCGCTACATTCGGCCTGCTCACGGACTGGCTGCTCTCTCGTAGACAACCCGGACGAAGCTCAGTACAACGCCCAGTACGGCCGGTTTCTCCGAAACCGCGCCCAGACTTGCGAATACGGCTGCCGAACGCGTAGGGCCCGGTTTCGGAGAAACCGGCCCTACTGGGCGTTACTTGACCTGCACATTTCCGGCGGCATCCTCGTATTTCTGACCTTTAGTCATGCATTGGACGCGGGCTTCGTGGAAGATGGCCTGAATCGCCGACAGAGACCCCGGCGGCAAATGGCTCGCCTCGGTAATGCCTTCGTAAGTCTCCCAGCGGTTGTTGTTTTCGCCCATGACAAGCAGGGCGTCTCGGTCCCGCTGTCTCGAGGTCGCGCTCTTCTTGTAGTCCTTCGTCCGGAGTATCGAGATGAGCCCGCTTCGTGTTTCGCAGGCGTGGCCGGAATCCAGGAACTGATTCACAAGTTCGGAACGGATGGCGCGGGTTCGTATGGCCTGCTTAATGACATCCGTGTTCAGCACGATCCCGCTGCGGTCGGCGATCTTGGGTTCCCTCTCCCCACTTTGCACCGCCTTCTCAATTTCGAGGGCCACCTGTTTCATCGCGTCCGCCGGGAGCTTTGTGTAGTCCGGCTTCGTGCGGATGAACGGATGCCCAATGGATACACATCCCGCGCACACTATCGCCATGGACAGAAGCAAGCACCGTTTCAAGCATTTTCTCCTTTGGTTCTTTGTCGCACCGTCCGATTTGGGAAATCAAACCTACATTGCACCGATTACGACGCGGTTCTTCCCTGCGTCCTTCGCTTCGTACAACGCGCCGTCCGCCACGCGGATGAGCGCCTCACAATCCAGCATCGTCGCGGGGTCAAACACGGCCACTCCGATGCTGACGGTCACCTGGGAGCCCGGTGGCATGCCATCGTGGTTCATCTGGCAGATGTCACGCAACATGCGCTCTGCCTGCGCCTTGGCGCCATCGAGGCCGGTCTGGGGCATGATTACGACGAACTCCTCGCCGCCGTACCGCGCAACGATGTCGCTCTTACGCACGGATTGCAGGGTGGTGGCGGCAATGCCACGGAGAACCGTGTCCCCTTGAAGGTGCCCGTACGTGTCGTTGACCTTCTTGAAGTTGTCGATGTCAATGATCATGCAGGAGAGCGGCAGGGAATAGCGTCGAGCGCGCTCGAACTCGCTTTCGAGTTGCTGCCGGAAGAAGCGGTGGTTATACAGTCCCGTGAGGCCGTCGGTGACGGCGAGGTGCTCCAGCATCTCGTTCGCCTTCTGGAGGCTTTCGAAGAGGTATCCGCGTTCGAGGGCGTTTGCGGCCGCCTCGGCAACGATTTCGCAGAAGCTGATCTCCCGCAGTGAAAACGAGCCTTCGCGGCGCGACGCCCGCAGGAGCAAAGACCCCACGTTCTGGTCAAGCAGGATGACGGGAATCACAATCACCGATGCGATGCCCGATTGCGAGATCTCGTTGGCGAAGGGACGCATCAGGGGGTCGCGGCGGGTGTCATTGATGACGATCTTGGCGCGGGTTTGAAGTGCGCGGCGGATTTCAGGGTATTTCCTGAGGTCGATAATCAAGTCGATGATGCTCTCATCTTCGTGCGAGGCGACCACATGTCCGACGGCATCGCTGCCCCACACGCGCACAACCGAGCAGCGATCGACTTGGACGGCCCGGGCCATCTGCTCGACAAACACGTAAAGAATGTCATGGGCGCGGCGTTTGGCGGACACGGCCTTCAGGATGTTCAACACGGACGAGAGATCGTCCTTGTCCATGGCGATGTCGCGCTGGCGCAACGCAAGCTGGCGCGCAAGCAGCGACATGAGCCGCATGGCGCACAGCATGGTGCAGTCCTCGGGATGGGCGGCCTGATGATCCAAGCGGAAGTCCGGGCCCAATCGGCGCCCCTCGGTAAGCGCCTGTGCGATGCCCGCGACGTAACCGCGGTATCCCGTCCAGGCGCCCCGCAGCCCGTCGGGTCCCTGCCTGCAGATGAGACCAAGACTCAGGGTCGGCGAGAGGGCCAGAATGAAAAGGTCTCTTTCACTGACCGCGCCTGATAGGGGAAGAGCGACGAGATTGGCGGAGTCGCGCCACGGTTCCGGCGGTTCCCCGAACACGAGGACATGCTTCGCCACGACGCGGGCGCCGTCAACCGCGTCGACTTGCATGGCAGTCTGCGCGTCCACGAAGAGGCAGAGTCTGTCACCGCCATCCTCGCCGGCCATGCGCGCGATCTCACTGGCCAGGAGGTAGTAGAGCGGAAACTCGTCAACAAAGACGAGGGCCTCGCGGGGCTGAATGGATGATTGCGCCATCTCTTGCAGCCGGGCAAGAAGCGTTTGTGGTTCGCTAGTCGTTGCAGCGTCCATAGCCACTCAATACTTCGCCTCTCCTGTCGTACCGCTGTCTGGCGAGGCGACGGTTACGCCCTTATCCAATGAGAAGGTCTCCACGATGTCCACCGGGGTCGAGCGGACCACAAGATCGTAGAGCTCCTCCACGTCCTCCGGATACAGCCGGGCACAGCCGTTCGAGCTGTACTGCCCCACCGTCTCCGGACGGATGGCCCCATGGATGCCAAGGTCCTTCGGCAGTCCTTCCTGATCCGGGACAAACGGCATCCATCGCGTGCCGAGCTCATTGGCGGGATCGCCCGACGGAATGGGTCCGACGCCGGGCTTGTGCCAAACCGGGTTCTTCTCCTTGTTTCCGATCTTGTATGACCCCAAGGTCGTTTCATGGCCCGGTTTCCCGAGACCTACGGAATACCGCTTGAAGACCCCGTCCTTGTCAAGCAGGAACAGCCGGCGCCGCGAACGCTCGATGACGATCCGGAAATCCTTCGGAGTGTATATCAGGCGCTGACCCATGCTCAACACGGTGT
>Ga0315274_10003082_pt1 | contig 24880 bp, 27 predicted proteins | sample YL17G02_20_MG_FD_203700 | JGI IMG/M metagenome (GOLD analysis project Ga0315274, IMG submission 203700) | Sediment microbial communities from Yellowstone Lake, YNP, Wyoming, USA - YL17G02_20 | ecosystem: Environmental > Aquatic > Freshwater > Lake > Sediment | place: USA: Wyoming | collected...
TCACCTTCAGCCGATCCCGCTCCCGAACACTCATCGCTATCCGGTCTCCGTTCATCCGCTCTCCTCGCCCCCGGGAAGCGGACATTTCTATCCACCAGGAACCGGACATTACAATCCACCAGCGACATCCTCGATTTCTTGCCAGCAGAACAGGCTGCGTTGTGGTAGAATGGCCATCGGCGATCTCCAGTGCAGGTATGTTGTTGTGCCAACTGCATCATACCGTGCATCGGCGAGATCGCCATTTTTTCTTGGGGTCAATTCCGAAAAAATTCCGGCGTCGCCCCTTTTCCCTGCGCGCCAGGGCCGGTCGCCTGGGGTAAACGAAAATCCCCACCGCCCTCATCCCCTGCAACTACGGGGGCTTACGAACAAGGCAATTGGCTCCCACCATTTTGTGGTATCCCTGCCTAGGAATGCAATATATGGCGAGTGCTCCCTTTGGCTCTGGCCTCTCCGGCGCGCCCCCCACGGCGTAAACACTGACTTGGAAGCCCCGGCACTTGGAAGTACTTCGCCGGAGACGCTGCCTCTCTGTGAGGTTCACCTTCCACCGATCATCTCAAGTCGTTGTCGCGCCTCGCGCTTGCCGAGGCGGCGGACGGCTGCCAGACCCGGCAACTGCTTCTTCCGCGGCCGCGACTTGCCGGATTCCCACGAGTAGATCGTCAGCGCCGCGACGCCCATGAGCTTGCCGAAATCCTTCGCTGAAAGGCCAAGCCTGGCGCGCTGGGCCTTGACGCTTCGCGCGGAGAACCGTACCCCTTTGACCTCTTGAGGAGCAGGCGGGCTTGCCACCCGGCGCTGCTCCTGCTTCTCCAGGAAGGCGATGGTGCGCACGAGGGCTGCCACCTGGCGCTTGAGGGCGGCGAGGTCGCGCCGATGCTGGGCCGTCAGGCGCCGGGTCTTCTGGGTCTGGCCCCTGATCTCGCGACGGGCCAGGCGGCGGATCTTTTCGTTCAAGAGGCTGGCGAGGTTAGCCATTCTTCACTCTCCTTCCGTGGGGCAAGCGGCCCCCCGTCCGATGGTCTGGGCGGGACCTATCATGCCGAAGAAGCCGGGGTGCGGCAAGCATCTTCTTGGGGTCGAGGCCGCGTGGTTGGGTCATGGAGGGCCCGCCGCCGAGCCCCGCTGGAGACGCTGCGGCCGGCAGATGTCTGCAGAATCCTGTGTGGAAACTGGGAAGATCCTACCACGCCGAAAGAGCCTGCCTGGCCGCCTGCAGGATGCCCTTTTCCAGTGGCGAACCCAGGTCCGCAGAGCAGACAACCTGCCTGAAATTCTGCCGCAAGGTGTCGTCGATGTCGTTGGCGCAGTAGACCCGGAAGGCCGCCTGGATGTAGATGGTGGCCAGCTCAGCAGCCTCGTCCCAGTACGCGTCGTACGTCCTTCCCGTGTTCAGGCCTTCCAGGCCGATGTACTTCCTGAAGGCGGCGTCCTCTGGCTTCAGCACGCCGCTACCGTCGAACAGGTTTCTGTAGGCTGTCCCGTAGGGGCCAAACAACCCGTGCCCGAACAGGCTCAGGTGGACGCAGTGCTGTAGCGTGGTCACCGTGCCTTTGATCCAGTGCCCGATGGCCTCCTCGTCGGGGGTAACCGCATGCGCTTCGACAAAGGCTTTCTCGATCAGATGCCGGAACCAGACTGCCTTTTCGGTCCACAACGCGTCAGGCTGGACAGAGCACCATGAGCCGAAAGCCTGTTCCCTGAAGGTGTCGATGGGGAGGCGGCTGCCGAGGGACATGGCCAGGGCGTAAAGGTCCTGGTGCACCTCGCATCGGCGGTGTTCGTCCCTTGCCCCGAGCTTCTTGTAGTACGGCCCAGCAATGCTGTTCACCACCGGATAAACGATCTGGTCGGCCGCGAGGTGCGTCAGGAATCCGCACAGGAAGGCGAACTTCATCCGGTCCGTCTCGTCCCAGTCCTCCGTGTCGATGTCGGTTTCCTTCCAGGTGATCTCTATCATCTTGAGAGGAAATATGTTGGGCTCCCTGGAGTGAAGCTGGTAAGACCAGGCGTCCACCCCCATCGGCTTGTCCGACTGATTCAGGAAAGCATTCCACAGGCCTTGAGCAGGCTTCCGTAGTATGGCAGATCAGGCCCGAGGGAGCCCAACTCCATGAAGGCCGGATACTTGTCCAGCACCTGGGCCAGGAATTCCTGCAGGGCCGGGTCGGCGTGCTCGTGCAGATTCTTACGGGCCGTACGCGAGATCAACATATGCGCGATTGAGGCTGGCATGGGCAGATCCTTATCGCTGGGCAACGTTGCCGGTATTTGACTGCGCCGGCAATGCGGGCATTATCCTGCTTTCGAAGGAACCTCGAAATCTCTCGCCCATGCCGGGAAGCAGCCGATTGAGCTCGGACTGGTCGCCCTCTAGGACCAGCGCCGCCAAGCGGATATATCCGGCGACCTCTGGTAGATGTGAATGCAGAGGGAGGTGGCTTACCACCGCTTTCCACGGAGACACGAAACGTCTTCGAACCATAGACCTCGTATGAGCATCAAGTTCGCCGATTTCCGCCAGGATCCTGACTGCGTATTGGGCTTGGTCGAGGCCCAGATTCGTTCTCTCCAGAAAAGACCTGATATCATCAGCAAGCGATTTAACGTTGAGGTGTTGCAGACAACCGAGGATCTTGAGCGAGCCAACGGCGTAGAATGTCTCTTCTATTAGAGCGCGCCTGCTGCAAGGCTCCCCGAATGGTGCTGGGTGCTTCTGGTGGGACATGATCCATGCGGCTGTTGCCTTTCTCCTGGAGTCATCGAGGTGTTGGCCAAAGCCAGCGAGCGCCGTCAATGCCCAGTAGGTCGGCGCGAAGCGCGGAGGGCATTGTGGCCAGAAGCCAAAGCCTCCCTGGGGATGCAGGCAAGAGGCGATGAAGCCCGCCATCCCGGCCTGCGCACGCGTCGCCATCCCTGTCATCTGACAGCACACTGCAGCATTGTAAGTTGTCTCCATGCATGAAAGATGCCCGCCGGTTCTTAGCGGGTATCCGCCGTCACTCCCTTGATTCTCTAACAGGAATTGCTCCAGTGCCTGTTCGGACTCTTGGGGAGGGCTGCAACCGAAAATACACAATGTCCCAAGACACTCTCGGGCCAACGCGAGTCTGACACCAACGCTCTTGTCGAAGGAAGCAAGGCGGTAGAATACTAGATAGGAAACCAGCACAATTGCGAGCACCACTTCGACAGGTATGACAGGTACTTCTGTTGTTGCCACGGCCACAAGGGCGAGTTGTAAACCTAAAGCCAGTGCCGCCGACGGAATTGTGAGTACTGATACAGAGAATAAAGTCATCAGGAATATGGCACGGGGACTCCTTGAAGGCCGCTCAACATTGGCAGATAAGCCAAACGCGCCGAGTGCAAGCACGCCATCGACAGATTCGTGGACTTCCATCCTGCGGTGCAGCAAGAGGAAGCTAAGAGACAGACCCACGGTGAACCCAATCACGACGCAGAAGGGGTGAACGACGAAAGCCAACAGGACTAGAAAACCCAACGAAACCACGAGAGGCAGTATCCAGTAGCGCAGCGAGACTCGTATGGTCCGTGTGCCAACAGCACCAGCGTATTTCGGATTATCTGACAAGAAGGCAAGAACGGTAGTGATACCAAAAGGCATGATGCCCACAGAGCACAGAATTGCCGCACACTGATATAGGGTGTCGCGCAGTGGGCTGCCATTGATGAAGATCAACCGCAGTGCAGCATAACCTAAAGCGCCTCCCAACACCACAGAGAGAAGAAGACTGACAACTTGCCTTGCCAGTAGGACGAAGAAGTCGCGCAGGCCCATTGATGGCCTAGCCCCGGAGCTTCTTGCTGGCAGAGCAAATGCAATTCCGGGATATATGAAGCACGGCAAGCAGAGAATGATTGCGGCTATGCGTGCGGTCTGCTGCGTGTTGTCGGAGGTGTAGTTTGGGCCCGTGAGAAGGGCGGCAATGGACGTTGCTCCCGCAAACACGGCGAATACCGCAATGAACTGAATCTGGAAGGCTGCGGACCAAGACGGATAAGGGGCATGCCTTTCGAGATGTGTCTTAGCCCTGAGACACAGGATCCGCTTGCTGAGTGAGGGGTGACCATCGAAGAGGAGTCTAGGGGGTCTATGCACCCAATGTGAAAAGGCGCCCAACCGCAGACCGCTACCCAACGACAGCCAGTTCCTAAAATGTTGGCCAAGTTGCCATCTTCGGCCGGTGGGTATACGCGACGCTGTGCCAATAGCTCTGGACATTGAGAGACAGGTGATAAACCGTTCGAAGGGGGAAGTGCCCTGTGGCTCTGTTTGTATGCCGACAATCCGTCCTACCTCCAGTTCGGAGAGGTACAAAGAGGACCGGGCGTCGGCCAGAAGTTCTCGGTGTCGTGCAGTGCTTGCCGCAACCGCGTGTAGCAAGATGGTACCGAGAAGAGAAACGGCAAAGCCCAGCATTGCGGCGAAGTGCAGCGGCTCGGCTGGGGTCGTAATGAGACATACTCCAAGCAGGACCGCATAGGCTGGCATGGCAACTCCCAAGTCCCGCAAGAAGATAGCTACCCAGGCCATGAGCGAACAGTCTCCATTCTTGATATGTGCTAGTTCGTGTCCCAAGATGAAACGGAGCAGTCCCTTCGTGATGTGCGGCCTTTCGCTACTGGCAATGTCCACGAGACATAGAAGATCGGTGGGAAGGACTAGACTCACGCGGCTCATGCGCCTGCCGAAGCAGAAGGGGGACACGCCGGGCAAAGGGGAAACCAGGATGGCAGGCTGCCTGGCGAGTTCCATCTCCTCCGCCAATCCTTTCACTGTCTGGACAATGCCCGCATAGGCAGGTAAGGCCTCAATGGGAAGCCACCCTCCATAGGCCCTGGCGTACCTCCATTCAAGGGTTAAGTAGGAAAAGGCGGCAGCAACCATCGGACCGAGAGCTGCGAAGCCTAACAACAAATTGCCCAATTGTCCCTGGGTCAGGCCCGTTTCGATCAATCGCATTCCGACCACGGTGTTAGCAAGAACGAGAGTTGTGCACAATACGATGATACCCAGAAGCCGGAGCCTTGTTTCGGACAGTTCAACTACGTCACGCCTGCGTTGAAGGGAGAAGATGAAGATGGAGATTAACATTGGAAGGGCCACGCAACTAACTAAAAGACCCCACGCGAGAATCGAATAAGTTGTCATAGTGGTGACGCCATTCGAGAGTCGAAGAGGATAGCTGGCTGCGACTGCGGCGGCATACTCTTCAGCGTGCCTCGTGTTTGCCCGCGTTCCTGGGGCCTTACTCAGGAGACGTGTGGTCTTATGCCTCTGTGCACATCATTTCGTCCCTTCGCGGCTTTGGCTGATCGACTTGCTTCTTGAAGATAAGAAGTCCGCCAAGTTATCAGCAAGCTCTCGTTCGACACGAAACTTTCTTGCGAATCTGCGAGTCACATCCTCGACGTACTTCGGGTCGGCCGCGCCGTGGAAGGAAACTACAGTCGCCACAGCGGCGATGGTAAAAGCGCTAGCCAACAAAGCCATCTGTTCAGGATCGGGCAGGCCGGCCGCAGAAAGAGCGCCACCGAGTTCGGCTCTCCTGCCAATGCGCCATTCGTCAGGCGCGCCGACCTCTGGACTTGAGACGAACCTATTTACCAGAGTCTGCACGATGTCAACGTAAGGCGTGAACTGAGACCGAAACTGCTCCACGAATTCTCGTATGAGGACCGCTATGTTTTCGTGAAGTCTTTCACGAGTAAGTCCCTCTTCGGCCAACCCCTGTCGTATCGTGCTGCAAAGCCTCGTGCATGGCTCGCACGTCCCGAGGTGTCGCTGTTGATCATCCGTGAGCGGGACGGCTGAGAACACATGCCTGTAAAGGTCCAAGAAAGGGATACACCCCAATGCCGTGCGTGTGATGGTGAGTCCTTCAGCCGAGGGCACATCTGCCGTTTCCGGTTTTTGCTCGCCGAGCTCAGCGAGAGCCAGGCATGTCTCCCTGAGGCAGGTCCCGCAGGATTCCAGGTGGCGGGTTACCTTCTCGAGAGATTCTCCTGTCAGTCGCCCGGCGCAAAAGTCCGCAAATTCCTCCACGGTCAGGCAATCGGGGCCATGGGGAGCCCACGACATGGGCTTGCGAGCCACTTCCCGCAGTAGTCGTTCAATGTCCTTCGTCGGCTTCCGGCGCGTCATAAAGGCCTCCTGGACCTGGTGCCTTGTGTCACACCCCAGTCCGACAGTTTGTCATTACGCCAGAGTGATACAAACCATAAACTTTATAAACCTGGAGCACCATTATCAATTGATTCGTATGAAGAGAACAGATGCGCTTGTGGTCACGGGCTATCACACGAAAGAGGCGGCGTTTGGGCGCGACGTCACAGAGCACTACCAGAGCCGAAGACTGAAGTCCGGCAGGCATATTGACTTCTACGCAGTGAGCGAAGGCTCCATCGTGGATGTGGCCAAGGGCAAGTTTGGCTTCCCTGAGCCGAAAGTGGATGATGAGATCCGTCGCTGCCTCGCGAGAAGGGAAGCACCAGACCTCGTCTTGAACATTCATGGAGGTGAAGCGGAAAAGTGCGACGATTATGACCGGCGCAGCGGAAGCCGGCATGGCGCGGTTGATCTCGCGTGCGCGAAGGTTCCCGCGGCTGTGGTGTGGAAGCTCTCCAAGTTGATGGGAGAAGAGTATGTGTTTAGCGATATCGTTCCCCCCACAGAGGAGGCCCTGCTGGAGGAACTGCAAGGGCAGTCGGAACTGTTGGCACAGTACGAAGAGAGAAGGCCTCAGCTGATTGATACAATTGCTCAGACAGGACTTCCCACCATCACTGTTGAGCCCTACCTTTTCAGTGCATCGTTTGGCACGAAGGATGGGCACTACTGGCGGCGCGTCGGCCAGACCGCGAGGCTCATTAACATGCTCTACGATACGTTCGAGACTTGCCGGAGCCAAAATCAGCCTCCTGGTTCTTGTGATGCCTCAGGCAAATAAAAGCTGCCTATTCTCCAACACGCCGGAGTGCGACATCCTGGCGGAGTTTCGCCATTCCCCGTTTGTGTCGACCCAGGGCGGCGCTTGAAGAAATCTTCAAACACTCGCGGATGCGAGACCAATCAATGTCATAAGCTTCGTGCATGATGACCACAATTCTCTCTGTGGCAGGCAGTCGTGAGAGCGCCTCATGGAGGATCCTCTCTTCTTCTGCGCGTTGCAAAGGGTCGGCGAGAGTCCCATGATCATGGCCTAAAAACGTTGCCAACTCCTTGGCTTTCTCCTCGTGGGAGGGTGTCCGAAAGTAATCCGCGACCACATGCCTGGCTATCCCAAAGAGTAGTGGCGTCGGGTCGGGGCACTCGTATCGTTTGGCAAAGAACCGCCTGAAAACCTCTGAGGTCATGTCGTCAACCTCGCGTGGTGGAGCTCCCACATTGCAGAGGAACTTGGCCACTCTCGAAAGAAGATCTCTGTAGAAATCCTCGGGGGAGTCCATTTTCCGCGCCCCAGTTTGAGCACCTCGCACGACTACAGTGCTAGAAAAGGATGACGAGGGCAAACGGGGAAGTCAAGAGGCGTCTGGGGCCGTCGGGGACAAGAGACCCATGCCGAACAATCAAGGCTACTGGTGTCTGCTGTAACGAGGCGCCGGCGCTCTCCCGGGAGACGCCGGCGCCGGACTTTTCGCCGCGAGCAGCAGGCGCGAGCTTTTGGTGGAGGAGAACGGCAGAACGTGCCCGTCCGAAAACGACCTGCACGTGAGGTGCAGGCAAAGACAAGGAGCAAGCCATGCAAACGCGCAAGAGTACGGAAGGCAGTTCCTGTGTCGTGGGAGTTCCGGGGCCGTTCGAGGGGATCCTGCTGATCGAGGTGGCGCGGAATTGCGGGTACCCGGCGCGATTCCGGCCCGGCAGCCTGACGAGGATCGAGGTCCGGGCCAGCGAGGATCAATTGAACGGGATGGCCGACAAGCTGGCGTTGGCGATTCACCTGTTCGGCCTCCGCCGGTGGGAAGCCGTCGCCGAGGCCGTTCACGCTGTCGGCGGCGAACCGACCCAGAATCTTCTGAAAGTGCTCGCCAGAGCGCGGCGGCGGGTAGAGGCGTTCTCGACCACCGCCGAAGAGCGAGATGAGCAAGCAGACCCGAGCAACAACTAGTGGGTGGCGCTGTTAGACGCCACTCGGTTTGTCCGGGAGGGACGCGGCTTCTGCGAGTGGACGACCGACAGCCCACGGGCGCTTGCGACGGAAGGACGAACAATGAATCGGACTGAGGCGGTAACCCGTCCTGGTATCTCAGACTCGGCGAGTTGTCCCGACAACAATCTGGCACAAGAGGTGCCCGGGTCCGGAGAAAATGGCAACCAGGCTCCGGCGAATGTCTTGACGGTCGAGGCGGTGTACGACTACGCCTATGTCCAGCACTCTGCCCGGAGACTCGGCTGTCGCCGTCCTTCCCATGATCTGCTCATCCGTGGGGCCATGGAGCACTTCGCCAGGCGTTTGGGTAGCGCGGCGGAGAGCAGTTGCGGGCCTGGAACAAGAGGGACCGCAGTGCCTGCGGAATGCAAACCGCGAGTGGCTTGCCGCAGGGTCTGGTGTGTTGTTGCTGAGCCGGTGAACGTTCATCCGGCGGATAAAGAGCGCCTTCGGCGCCGGAGGAAATGGCTGGCTCACCTCGGGAGGCGCTTCGGTCTTACCATGTTGCCCGTAAGTGTTGACTGGCACGGGTTCCGCCTGCGTGAGGAGGACCGGCGCAACAGTACATCGGAGACTGAGCGACAGTGGAAGCCCGAGGACAAAGGAACCGACGTAACCATGGCGATGCACCTGCTGAGGCGCGCGGAAGCCCCCGACCACCCAGACGGCCTCCTCGCGGTTACGGGCGACGCGGACCTGGCGCCCGCCCTGCAGCAGATCCAGAAACTCGGGCTCGCCGTCCGCGTGGCGGTCGCCGGTTTCGGGCACTCTTTGTCCCGGGTGTATATGCGGAACTCCACCGTAGGCTACGTCTGGCAAGGCGGGCCGATCATCTTGGATTCCTATCTGCCTCCCAAGGGGCGAACTGAGAAAGAAACTCCGGCTTCGTGCCGGACTGACTCTGCGGGCGAGGGTGCCCGAACAGTGGAGGATGCGACCATGAGTCCGACGAATGGTGATCGAGACGGAGCAAAGAAGGCCGGCCAGCACGGGGCCGCGCCGAAGAACCACAATGCCGACCCTGACGTCGGCCGCATCGTGGCAGCCTGCCCGAAGCGCGGCGAGCTCCAGGTCTATCGGAAAGTTGATGGCTTGATGGGGGCCAGGGTGTTCTGTGAGGACGATGGGGGCAAGTATGGCGTTTCGCCAGGCGTGAGGAAGCAGTTCCCCAACGTGGGCACTTACCGTGGCCTGGCCTACGTTGACGAGGGGCGGGGCCTGGTCTTCAAGTTCGTCGCCGGCGACACCTCGGCGGCGCGCGAAGCCATCCTCACCATCAGCGCCGCGTTCGGCCGGGTGTACGTTCCCGGGTCGCTCGTGCGCGGCAAGTCTCTCGAGCACGGCACACTGGTCGCGTTCCACTGGCGCCTCGAGAACGGCAACGGGGACGGCAAAGCCAGGCGCAGGGCGGAAAGCCTCTATCCGCTGGACGGGGACCACCTGCCGCTGATTGCCCGGCTGATTGCCAACGGCAAGCTGGTGTTCCCCGCGCATGCCGGCGCGCTCGACGCGTTCCTTGGCGGACTGGCATCTGGCGATGTTCCACCCCAGGATGCCGGCAGGTTCAAGACGGCCCTCGACAGGCTTGCCGATGATCCGGGCGTGCCGAGCAACCTCCAGATGATGGCGCGGGCGGAGCGCGCGCGGCTCGTGTCGGGTGGGCCTGAGACGCCTGCGTTGACCGCGCAGCAGGCCCCGCCTGCTGTGACACCTGATGGTAAGACGAGAGGCAAGACCAGACGTGCCGGAAAGCCAGGCGGCTACAATCCCGCGACCGGGGACGTTTCGTCCCTGGACCTGCAAGTGGATTGAGAGGAGCCCATGGAAACCCAACTTGAACTGAACGTCCGTGCAAAGAACCCTCTGATCTGGCTCCACAGCGTGGAGGAAGACAGGTCGGTGCCGCGCGTCCAGGCGGTGGCCGAGAAACTCGGCTACGCAGTCTTCCAGTGGAACTGCATCGCCGGGTTCGAGCAGCTTTCGGCGGGGCAGTTCCGCCAGCCCGGAGACGGCCGATGCACCAACGTCGATCAGGCGCTGGCCGCCGTCGGCGAGTACAAGCACCAGCGGACGCTTTTCGTCTTCCGGGACTTCCACCCCCTGACGAGGCGGATGGACCAGGCGGTCGACTACGTGCTTCTGGCCCGGCGCGTGAAGGACCTCTACCGGACGCTCAGGCAGAACGGCAACGCGGTCGTGTTCCTGGCCTCCTCTCCGGCGACGCCGGCGGAACTGGACGAGTGTCTGGCCCTCGTGGAGGCCGCGCTGCCCGACAAGGACGAACGCCTGGCGATCGTCACGGCCTGGATCGCGGCGAACGCCAGGGGCCTGCCCTGTGACCTCGACGAGGCAGGCATCCACCGGCTCATTTCCACGACCGCGGGCATGACCTCGCGGCAGATCCAGTCAGCGCTGGCGATGTCGGTGGTGAACCGCAAGGGGTTGACCGCACAGGCGGTGGACGACGTTCTGGCGGAGAAGGTGAAGGCGGTCAAGGCCAGCGAGGTGCTCGAATGCGTCCCTCTGAAGGAAACGCTGGACGACGTGGGCGGCCTGGCGGGTCTGAAAGAGTGGCTGCGGAAACGCGAGCTCTCCTTCGGCCCGGCGGCGGTCCGTTACGGGCTGCCGATGCCCAAGGGCATTCTGGTGCTTGGGCCTCCCGGCGTGGGCAAATCGCTCACCGCGAAAGCAGCGGCCAACGTCCTCCACATGGCCCTTCTTCGTCTCGATACGGGCAAGATCCAGGCGTCCCTGGTGGGTCAGAGCGAGGAGCGGATGCGCCGGGCGCTGGCCCTTGCCGAGGTTCAGGCACCGTGCGTCCTCTGGGTGGACGAGATTGAAAAGGCGTTCGCCGGTGCGAGAGGGCCGTCGGGAGACAGCGGCGTCACGCAACGGGTGTTCGGAAGTTTCCTGACCTGGATGCAGGAACGGAACAAGCCAGTCTTTATCTTTGCGACCGCGAACAACATCAGCGACCTGCCGCCCGAGTTCCTGCGGAAAGGGCGATTCGACGAACTGTTTTTCGTCGACCTGCCGACGCCGTCGGAACGCAAGCCCATTCTGGAGGTGCTGCTCCGCAAATACGGCCAGAAGCCGGCGCGCCTGATCACCGACGCGCTCGTGAAGAGGCTCGACCGCTACACCGGCGCAGAGCTCGAGTCCGTGATCGTCGAAGCGATGTACGAAGCGTTCTACGATAACCAGCGCCCGCTGACCGCACAGGATCTGGAGGCCGCGACCACGAGGATCCTGCCGCTCGCGGACCAGATGCGCGACGAGATCGAGGCGCTGCGGCGGTGGGGAAAGGCGAACGCGAGACCCGCATCGTGAACGAATTGACGAAAGGAGCCTGACCATGTCCGGACCCAAACGCGGCACCTGGCGTTTCGTGTATGACCCGACCCCGCAGCGGCTGGCGGACCTGGGCCAGTTTGCCATGCGACAGGACACGTGGCTGGAACGAAACGGTTCTTTCGTCGGGCGCTACCTGGGCAGCGAGGCGCTGGCGCGCGCCCGGGTCGCGCGCGACCTCGTTCACCAATACATCACGCTGGGCGATCCAGACGCCGGCTTCGATGCTTACGGCCAGGCCTGGGCCCTGTTCAACCAGCTCTACCGTGACGCCGCCGAGGTCCAGCGGCGCCGGCGAATTGGGGAACAGACAAGGGTCCAGCGGGCGGCAGAGGGTCTGGTGCAAGAGTGCCGAGAACTCTGGCAGGCGCCCGAGAACCAGGCGCTCGTTCAGCGGTGGGTGGACGTTCCCGGGCGATATCAGTTGGCGGAGACCCTGACATCTGTCGGATCGGGCACGGCGCGGGAGGTTCAGGAAAAGACCCGCGCTTGGCAGAACCGGTTTGCGCAGGCACTTCGGTTAGCAGGGCAACGGGCGGCGGAGAACGCGAGGGCGGTGAAAACCTGCGTGCCCGCGCTTCGTTCCGCAACGCAGGCGATGGAAGAAGTGAACGCGGACGTGCTGTCGCGTCCGGAACGCCGGCGGTTCGAGGACGCCAAAGCGCGGCTGCGAGACGAGGGCGAGGACGCGCTGACGAGAGAAGACCTGCAGGTCCTTCGGAACGCGGTCGCGGGAATGAAAGCCTTGGTTGCCGAGTACGAGCCGAAGATCAGGGCTGCGCAGCTGAAGAAGGCAACCGAGGTCTGGCGGTCGGCGCTCGCCAACTGCGGCTACGGAGTCACGCTCCGGACCGAGCCGGACGGGACGATGGTGATCGAGGCCACCAGCTTCCCGATGAAGGCCGTGAACGTCCGCGTGCGGCCGGATAGCGAGGAGGTGAACCTGGAGGTCAACGGGGCGCGCGACCATGCAGCCTGCGTCAAGGACGTCCAGTCGCTTCAGGCGGAACTGGGCCGTCAGGGCGTGGCGCTGAAGATGACCGACTGGGGCGGGGGCAAGCCGGGGGGCGTGATGCAGCAGCAGGACGCCAGAATCTTGGTGGGAGGTGCGAAGTGAACCAACCACGGCACCATGCGCTGTCACGGCCAAATGCCGTGAACGTCGCGTATGTGGTCGAGAGGTGTCATGTGCTCGGGCCGGGCGACCGGTTCGTGATATGGGTCCAGGGCTGCCCCCTTCGCTGCCCCGGCTGTCACAACCCGGATTTCCTGCCGTTCGTGGACGCCACGTGGATGACGATCGGCGAACTTGAAGGCCGCATTCTGGCCACGACGGGCATTGAAGGCGTGACGTTCGTCGGGGGCGAGCCGTTCGCGCAGGCGCGGGCCCTGGCCGCGCTCGCCCAACGGGTTCGGCGCGCGGGTCTGAGTGTGATGGTCTACTCCGGCTTCATGCTGGAAGAACTCCTGTCCGGGGTTGTGTCGGACGCGACGTGGCTTCTGTATTCGGCGGACCTCCTGCTTGACGGCCCGTACCGACAGAACCTGCCGACGCAGAAGGCCTGGCGCGGCTCCGATAACCAGCGGCTCATCGCTTTGACGAGCCGCTACAGCGGCCAGGTCGAGGAGTGGAACCAACCGAGGGGGCAGGATTTCGAAGTCCGCGTTCGCGCGGACGGCACGCTGGAGGTTCTGGGCATTCCGCCCACGAGTCTTGTCGCGCCGCCGAAGGCAGTGCCTGCGGCCGGCGTTTCTGGCGTCGACGGGTGCGGAAGGGAGGCGGGCCATGGATGAAAAGACGCGCGAGGAGCTCCTCGACCTGCTGAGCAAGTGCAACCCCCGCACCCGCAGGACGGTGATGCGCGTGGTCGAGGGGAAGGTCTCGCAGGACAACGCGGCGTTCATCCAGGAGCAGCTGAGTTTCGTCGAGCCCGACCTGACGGTTCGGACCGTGGATTTCATCAGCAGCCGGACCTGTGACTTCGGGCACCTGCAGGACCAGCAGACGCGGCTCGTTGCGGTGTGCCAGGCTTGCGGCCTGCACACCTGCTCGACGCCGGGGTGCGGTTTCACGTGCGTGCGCTGCGGGGTCGCGCTGTGCCGGCAGCACGCGCGCGTTTACGGGGAAGGCGAGGCCTACTGCGCGAAGTGCCACCCTGTGGTGCTTCTGCGCTGGCTCGTCCTGGGCAAACGAAGATAAGGAGGAACCTTCATGCTCTGGTTGCTGATCCTTGCGTCCGTGCTCGTGTTGTTGATCGCGCCGCTGCGGCGGGGGTTCTTCACGCACTGGCGTTTCACCATTCCGGCTGCCGGCGCGCTGGTCGGCGGGCTCGTGTTCGCGGGCTTTCTCGTGAGTTTCGGTGTGCCGGCCTGGGCGATGCTCATTCTTCCGCCGCCGCTCGCGCTGCACATCGGCGCTGCGTGCAAGGCGTGGTTTGATCAGAATCTCGGACCCCGAAACGAGCAGGGTGGCCAGGAACATGGCAGAAGAATGTGAGAGCTGCAAGCACAACGCACGCTGCCGCAAGTTGCGCGGGCCGAGCGATGGATGAGAGGAAGGAATCGCCGAAATGCTGAGCAAGGAAGACTACATCCTGGCGGAGCTGCTCGGCCGCAACTTGCCGGAAGTCCGTGCGCTTGTTGCCGCGGCCGCGAATCCAGACATGGCGCCCGCAGTCCATGAGATGCTGCGCAGCCTGGCGAGGCAGCGCGGCTGGAACCCCGACGACCCGCCGCGCTTTGCGCTGCCGCAGGGGATGTCAGAAAGCGATTTCATCGTCGGCACCGCCATGAGCGGCGATGTAGCGGGGGAGGATGTGGGGCTGTCTGAAGTCGACCTGCCGTCGCACATCGGCGTCTTCGGCCAGACGGCGGTCGGGAAAACCACGTTGGTCAAACTGATCCTGCTTGCGTTTACGGGAGAACGAACGTGACCCCGAAACCGAAACGCACCTTCTTGGTGCTGGACATTCACGGCGAATACCGCGACTTGCTGCCGCTCTACGCGCCCGAGGAACTGGTCTGGCTGACCGCGGACGAGTTGGGCCTGAATCCGTTTGAGGTGCCGACGGGCGAGGACGGCAAACCAGTGATGCCGCCCGACAAGTGGATCAACAACATCCGTGAACTGTTGCGGCTGGCCTGGTTGAACGAACCCAGCCTCAACCTGCTGTGCGAGGTCCTGCGCGACGAGTACCGCCGGCGCGGCGTCTTTGAGGGAAGCGGCGACTGGCCTTCCATCAGCGATGTGATCGAGGCGCTCCAGCGGCTCAGCCCGCCCCGGGGCTCTGACCGCGCGAAGGCGAAGGACAAATTGCTCGACCGCCTTGAGTCGCTGCGCGCGCTGCTGCCGGGCTTGGACGTGCAGAAGTCCCGCGACTTCAGAAAATTGATGGGCAGGTCCGTGATTCTCGACCTCGTTGAGGTGAAAGACATTGCGCTGCCCGTGTTGTTCGCTTTTCTCGTGACGCTCCTCCGTGAAGTCTTCCGCTCTGAGGGTGAGCGGGGCATCTCCCGCATGATGGTGATGGAGGAGGCGCACGAACTGCTGGGCGGCCAGACCGACCGACGGACCGCGGACCTGAAGGAGAGCGCGCCATCGGGCGTTTTGCGCGATCTGCGGAAGACAGGGACCAGCGGCGTGGTGGTGTCGCAACTGATCCAGGATGTGACTGCGTCGGTGCGCGGCAACCTCGGCACTGTGCTCTGCCTGCGCCAGGGCCACCGGCAAAGCGTCAGGGAAGCGGGGGCGGCGCTGAACCTGAAGCTCTGGCAGGAGGACGAGATTGCGAAATTGCCGAACCGCCACGCCATAGCGCGGTTCAGCCGGTACGGCGACCCGGTGTATCTGGCGGTGAGGGATGCTCGCGCCCTGGGGCTGGGGGTCTCGCCTGCCCCCGGCCGTGAGGAGGCAGCCGAAAGGAGCAGACCGATTTTAGAGGCGATACCCTTCGTGAAGAGGAGCGAGCCACCCACAGCGGCTGAGGCAGCGGCTGGGATGGGCGCAGGTGGCGCTGCGGCAGACGGAGAGATGTCTGCTGGCGCCACAGCGGCCGATGGTGGGCTGCACCCCAGGGAGATGAGGGTGTTCGCCCGCATCACGGAGCGGCCCTGGGAGCTGATCGAAGATCGGATGGACGCGCTCGGCCTGGACAGGGAAAGCGAGGGGGAGGCGCGGGCCCAACTGGAGGCACGCGGCCTGATAGCCTTCGCTGGCACCGTGGGCGCCAAGAACCGGCTCTTCGAACTGACGGCCCGTGGCCGCGCGTTTGCCGAGGAGCGGAATCTGGCGGTCGCGCGAGGCGGCAAGGGCAGCGTGGTGCACGAGGCGATAGTGGAGTACACGCAGCGGTCCCTGGGCATGCATTCTCCTGGCTTCCGCTTCCTTCGAGCGGGCGTATCCCCGACGACAGGTGGTGTGCAGCCCGACCTGCTGCTGCTGACGCCGGGGGGCGGTCGCATCCCCATCCAGGCCTGCTACCGGAACCACGCAGGCGATGAGGCAGGCGCGCTGATGAGGCTTCACGCTCTCGCGCAGCTGGGGCCCGGGGACGCTGGTCGGGTGGATTTTGTGATCGCCGTGGCGGCCAACAAGCGGCACAAGGCCGCGCTCGAGAGGGCCCTACAGGAGAAGAATGGCGGCAGGATGCCGGCCAGGCTCGTCCTGCTGGACTTTGACACGGTCACTGACCCTGAGTTCGATTGGGCCTCGGTTTTCGAGATCTCAATCTGAAAGGTCACGCGATGGATGGCGAACTGGCAGCAGGGTGGGGCAGAGGACGGGCGGTGGAGTGGGCCGCTCATGCCCGCGCGTGCCTCTCGGCGCGTTCTGACAGCGCCATCACCTCCCTGCACATGGCGGCGGCGATAGCTCTCGACTCGCCGCGCGTCGCGGGCGAGCCCTGCGGGGTTTCGGCTGGCGCCGAAATCGAGGCTAACTCCGCCGCCAAGGTGGGGGCGAGGTGATGTGGTATGTCAGAACTTGACACAGAGGCCCGCAGAACGGGCATCGCAGCAATCGTCGTGCTGCAAGTCAACCTGAAGACCCTCCAGTCTCGCCTGCACCAGTTTGCGGCGGAGCTGGCTGAGGTCCAAGGATACGTTGGGGAGGCCCAGCTCGAAGCAGCCGAGCTGCGGCAGCTCCTGGAGAAGAGGCAAGGAGGTGATGGCCATGGAGGTTGAGTTCTTCGACTCGCTCGAAGCGGCGGAGGCCCGCCTCCGCCAGGTAATGGAGGCGGCCGACGCCCGAGTGAAACCGTGGCAGGCGGCTGTGAAGGTCGGCGACTGCTTCATCGCCGACGGCGGCGAGGAGGACCTCGTGGTCTTCGGCGAGGTCCTCGAAGGCTACCAGGAGGCGCACCTGCGGCACTACCGCTTCTGCCGCTGCTTCTCGGTGGCCTGCCCGGAAGGCGAACTGGGCGACGTACACGTCTCGACCATCCTGGCGGTGGTCAGCCGCGCGTTTTTCGAGGCGATGCGGCAGGCGGGCTGGCAGATGGAGGCGGGGCAACGGCCCCGCTCCTCCTGCCGAATGGACGAAGGAGGCAGGTCGGCCGCAATCAAGGGATCGCCGCAACCCGCAGCCACCCGGCCGGCGCCTGCCCTGGTGCAGTGCGAGCCGCCGCGCCAAATCACCCGCGCGCGTGGCTCGACCCATAATTCTCGCTTGCGGTCTTCGACCGCCGGGGCGACCCCAGCGCGAAGCGAGATAAAAGGTCTTCGCCAACAGGCGGCTGAGGTGATTTGGCATGAACGGCTCAAACCATGCAGCGGGCAGGCAAGGCCCGGCGATGGCTCTGGGACTCTCGCCGCTAACGGCCGCCGAGGAGGCTCTGCTGGAGGCCGCCTTATCGGGCCTCGAGCAGCGGATGTGCCTGCTCTGCCGGCTGAGGCAAGAGACCACGGCCTCTTGCGAGCGGGACAAGAGGGTCATAGAGGTCCTTCAGCGTCGCCGCGTGAGGCCGCTTACCCTCAGCAGGCCCCCGTGCGTCGTCTGCAAGGACTGCTGCATCGCGGCCCTGGATGGCCACGGATGCCCCTGGTGGGACCTGTGCTGGCGGGACCAGGAGTCCCGTAGGGGAGGGTGCGAGGGGTCCCAGGGGGTCCCCTTGGGGGAAGGACGGCCTGGAGGCCGTGCGACATGCGACTTGCCGTTGGCGCGACATGCGACTTGAAGGAGGGACGGCGGCACGTGTGGGAACTGGCCGCCAGCCTGGTGAGGGGTGGAAGGACCCCATCGAGGGGGTCCTTGGAGAGGAGCCTGTGGGCGGCTCCTCGGGGGTAACACGCGGTGTGCGGTGTGTTTTTTCATTTGGTTCATTATGAGTTGGTGAGAAAACGGCCCTAATGAGAATGAAATAGGAGGAAACGGTCGTGGATGCGCCACTGGATCCCCTGGCGACTGGGCCGCCGGACGTTCCTGCAGATGACGCCGTGCAGCCGGCAGCGGCCAGCAACGCCTATCCTGACCCGCTTTGCCGCACCCTTGACCGGCTGGAAGCGTCGATCGAGCAACAACGTCTGCCTGCGTATGTGGATCCGCTTTCGACGCTGTTAGACCAGGTTGAGGCTTCGGTACTTCGGAACAGCCCCTCAGCCCCGCCGACCGAAGACAGGCGTTTTCTGTCAGCCCTGGACAGGCTTGAAAGAGAGACCGAGCAGCAGGTGGTTGGGGGACCGCGTGCCGGCTCCAAGGCTGCGCCAGAAGACACTCCTGCATCAGCGCAAGACGGCCTTGTCAGACGTTCGGGGGAGACGGCACGGCTTCGCTCCGAGCCGCCTCGTCCCTGGGACGTTGGCCCGAGGGACAGCCCATTCATGAGGCAACACCCCGAGCCAGGTTATCACACGATGGGAGGGGGGGCAGGCATTCGGGGCGATGGGCCCGAATTGAAGGGGTATTGCCACCTCCGGAAGGAATGGGTACGGGCAGACGACTGTGCCTCTTGCTCTGATTTCGAGAGAGAGGAAGAGCAATCTGGAGACCAGGAGGACCGTTGTCGGCACATGCACGCTGACTCGGAGGACGAGGAGAAGGGGGACACCGAGCCGAGCGATCAGAGTGACGAATAGGATCAAGTCGGCAAGGTCAGGAACGGGAACGATGCAGGTCGTTGACAACCACGACGGCGATTCGCGGTGGCTCACAATCCAGGAAGTGGCCCTGCGCCTGCACGTTTCTCGGGATACGGTGGAGCGATGGATCAACGCCGGAGACCTTCGTGCGGTCAACGTGGGCAGCCGACAGAGTAAGAAGTCATGCCGCTCTTCGTGGCGGGTTAGTTCCCAAAGCATGGAGGCATTCCTTGAGGTACGGGCGAACCGCCCATTCAAACCCCCGCCGAGAATCCGCCGGGTCCGCTCTCCCGGTATCATTGAGTTCATCAAGTAGCGGGAGTTGGCGGTCGCATGCGGAGTGCCCAGAGAGGCTGACTGGCAGATTTATGCTGGCAGAATTTGCTTGCAAAGAACGATCATCAGCATGACAATTCCAGAAAAGACGCGACATTTCAGAAAAGATTGCGTACTTTCGTGTGGGCGAGGCAATAGCAATGATGAGCAAACTTCGCAAAGTTCGAGAGCGCAATGGTTTGACTAAGACCGAACTGGCAGCGGCCTCGGGTATAAGTGTAAGAACCGTTGATCGAGCCGAATGCGGGGTGTCCATTACGATCGTTACATGGAACAAAATACTTAATGGCCTGAACTCGCGGGCAAGTGGCCACAAGTATTCCTTGAGGGAAATCAAGGATTGACTGGCGCGCATATAAATGCGAAATGTCAATCTTGTATGGAGGCAAACATGAACCTGCTCGACGAAGTTCAAGAAGAGCTTCGAGACCCGCGCCAAAGCAATTGCGTAAGCAGGGCCGGCGAAACGGGTCTTCGGAGCGAGTATTGGTATGTGATGCGTGGATTCCTTGGGCTGAAACAGGTTGAACGGGCCTATGACTGGCTTCGTTCAAGGGAAGCCGCGGACGCCCTGAATGTGCATCGCGGCGAGTGTGTATTGGTTTCAGGTGAAAGCATTGTGGGCTATGGTCATACTTGGCCGGAGGCCAAGCAGATGGCAAGAGCACAGGAAGTTGACATTCGGACGTGTGTCCGCGTATTCGAAGAAGAAACCCCGCGCACACTTTTCTGATTTTGGGCAGCGTCAATGGCGATGGCGACCATCGGTTACTGGTGGGACGTTCCTCCCTTAGAGATTTCTTGCGCTCAAGATACGAGTTTTCTCAGACGTTGCCGACTCATTGTGGAGATGGCACTTGCAACCGAGGGCGAAGGGCAGGTCTTTCCAAGAGCCCTTTTGGACACGGGCGCGCCCGTCTCCATTGTTAGCAAAAAGCTGAAAGAAGACGAACATGTGAAGGTGATACCCCTCGGCAACGCCCCGCTTGGCTTCTTAGGCCAGTCAGAAAAGCAGTATGACTTCGGTATAATCGAGTGCAGGTTCAGGTGTATAGATGGCCCGAAGCTGTGGACCGAACCGTTGCGGTTGCCATGCCATATAGTCGATGACAAAATACTTGAGGGTGTAGGAGAAGTGCTTCTTGGCTTATCCGGGTTTGCGATCTCAGAACGTCTTTATCTCCCGGGCAATAAAGAAGAGATGTTTGACTTTGGCGTACAGACCCTGGGCATAACGGCTGCTGGCGAAGGACCAGTGAAATATGAAGCTGCCGTGTATATCACGGGTGGGTTCAGCATAGAGTACGGGGATTGGAGATGGATGAAATAGCTGGTAGCGAGGCCAGGATGTGTGCGGTTGAGGACGTAGACTTGGAATTCTACTTTATTCAAGTAGAGCCGGGCCAAGAGGAAAAACTTGACGAAAAAATACTCGGTTACGAAACCAACCCACCTACGGTTAGGGGGGTATCAGGTTCTCGGATAACGCGCTATAAGGGTTTGGGTAAATATGACCTGCTTTGCATGTCAGAAGCGGGCCTGTTTCAGAAGGAGTGGCTTGAAGAATTCAGTATTGATTTTGAGCAGGTTCGCTGTTTTGCCTGGCAGGGCGCCAAGAGCAATAACCCTTTGGAGTTGGTGCGGCGTTGGGAGGACAAGTTTGATTGGATAGGTATATGCTTCACAAAACTAGACCCTGAGTACCTATGTAAGAGCGGAGGCTGGCCTGTCGTCGCCGAACACAGAGTGACCGAGAGTTTACGCAGGAACTTGCAGAGTGCGAACACCGAGAGCCTGGTTTTGGGTGGCTTTGGGTGGCACGAAGTGGTCATCTTAATTGGGGGAGATGATCTGGCCGAGATAGCGGAAACCGTTCTTCGGATACCTGAATACGCGCGCACTGCGAATGACAATTGGCCGGTAATCAAGACTTTTACGGTTTTTGGTCTCAGCTTCGACTACCTTCGGGTCCCGGAACTGAAAAGGGTTAAGGAAAGAACATGGGCAAGACTTAACAAGAAGGGTGCCGCGAATCTCTGTTTCGAAACCTTTATTACCTGTTCCAGTTTGCCTGCCACAAGTCTTGAACGTTTTCTGGAAAAGGATCGTGAAACCTTCTCCGTATTTGGCAAAGAGGATTTGGTTTCTCGAACAAGGCCCGACGGTGCGCTGGGAGATTTCTTTGAACATCTGGTTGAGATACGCAGGAGAACGGCTGACGAGAAATCTCTTGCTAACGTTTACTCGACTTCGACGGTTGTGGAACTGCAACACAAGAAGCCGTCGGGTCCCGACAATATCGTAGGGAATCAGGGGAATAGCGGTTTTCTAGGAACTGAAGTTGCATCTCTCCTCGATAAGGGAGTTGGTCTTGGGCCAGGACCAAGGGAAGGTGGTGGCACGGATGGAGAGAGGCCATGTGCGGCGGAGGTGCGGCGATCGAGAAAACAGCTTCATCTGGTGCTGCGATCGTCGCTCAGAAACAGAATGACCCGTGATGCCTACCTTGACATGATCTTTTTGCTCGCAGAGTTTAAGAGACGAGTCAGCATGGCAGGCGAACACTCTCTTAGCCAGAACAGCATCAAGAATCTCTTGGACTACATAAGCCTTGGCTATCAGGAGAGGTGTCTGGGAACTATGAACGCCCTGTGGAATGTAGGCAATCCTGCGCCACTTTTTTACAGAGGGGGTATGCAAAGGCTGTTGTGGGCTGCGGAATCGCTTCCGGTTTTCTTGTTGGGAGCGAGAGGTTGTCAGTGGGCGGGTTTCGTTGTGTTTGGCCTGACGACGGACTACCTGAGGAGCACTTTGGGCGTGCTGAGCCTGCCACACCGCGTGATGTTTAACCCGGAAGAATGGTGGGGCGTGTTTCACGAGGTTGGGCACGAGTACGCTTATCTGAAAGGACAGGACTTAACATCCCAGGGCGGTTGGCGAAAAATAATACAAGGAGTATATCAGCTGCCGAACGAGCCGTACCCGGGACAGGAACACGTAGAGACTGTCTACGCGCACCTGACATGGGAAGTTTTGTCAGACATATTCGACTTGGTGTTTGGATTCGGTGGTTGCTGGGAGTTGTATCAGCATACGGTGATCGAGTACCTACTGAATTTCTCCATTGTAGAAGATCTGCCTCACAGCGTTGATGCGGGCTACTCGCTTGGTGTAGGGTCAAAACTGCGGGACAAGATTGAATCCTATGTGGTCCGGCTCATAGCCACAAAGTGTTACAGCATGGGATGGGAATCGTCGGAAGATGTGAGAATTGCCGACCTTGTGCAAGAGGTAAAACCACTGTTTGAAAGAATATTAGCGGGGATTGCTCTAAATGCGACAGAATCTGACGAGAGCCGGAAGGAGCAAGTTGATAAGATTCTCGATCCGAAGAATCTGAAAGCATGTTGTGAAAGAGGTGGGTTATGGCGACTGATGTTTTCCGAGCCAGGGAAGGCACTGATAAAGAACTTTTTTGAGCGTGGGGAGCATGCAAACTGCGAAGCGGACAAGGAGTTCGAACCTTTGAAAAGCGGGTGTGTTCTTCCATCGCTTACGAAACCAGCCGCTTTAGTCACATACCTGTTGAAACTTCGCCGTCAGACAGGAGGGGCACTGGCTACCAACGTGAGGATAGCTGCAATACTGAGCCTTTGGAACGCATATGCGGCAGGATTGCCAATGAAAGTAAATGATCTCGCCAAGTCGTATGCTGTGGACGAAAAGGTGGACTGAAATGCGGACACCCTATCACTTCGCGGGAGAGCCATAGTGATCACCTTCCGGCAACCGAACCTGGTTGTCCACAAGGTCATTGCACAGTAGCCCCGCTCCCTTCGGTAGTGTCATGACGTTCGAAGACCTTACCGCGAACGTGTTCCGCCACAGCCCGAAGCCGGTCCAAGGAGATCTCCTCCACATAGATGCCGGACATGCCGGGGATCGTGTGCCCCATGATCCGATGGATGGCGTGCTGGTCCCGAACCTCGTCCGCCCAGGTGCGGAAGGTGTGCCGGAGAGCGTAGAAGCCGATGCCTTTGCGCCTGAGGTCGAGTTTCTTGAGGAGTTTGTCGAACTCCTGGTTGACGCCGTCTACAGGAACGATTTTCTTGATGCCATTGTCGGCTCTCCGATGGATGTTATCGCGGACCCAGGGACGACCGAACGTGGTGACGAACACCAGATCTCTGGCTTCCTCGTCCACCGGCTGGGGTCTCCTGGCGATGGACTTGCGCAGGGCGTCCAGTGTTTCTGGCCACAGAGGAACGACGCGCTCGATACCGGTCTTGGGACGATTGAACTCAATGACGGCCCGTTCGAAGTCTATTGTCTTGATGGGTAGTTTGGCGCAGTCGGCGTTGCCGAAGCCGCCGTTGATTCCGAGTAGAATCATGGCTCGCAGAGGAACGTCTGCGGCTTTGAGCATGGCTCGGATGGCACTGGCGTCGAACAGACGTTTGCCGTTCGCCAGGTCAGCGAAGTTGCGACTCTTGCGCCTGAGTTTTGCGGAGGGTCTCTCGAACGCCTTGCCGAACTTGAAGGGTTTTTCCAGGATGTCCATTTCGTAAGCGTACTTGAACAGGCTCCTGATGATGGTGATGGTCCTGGTGAGGGCGTATACGCCGAGGCCCCGGCCCCTCGCGGGCACGCCGGAGCGTATCAGTTTCTGGCGGTACTGTTGGAAGTCGCCCGGAGACAAATCGTGAACGGCATGGTTGTGGCCGACGAATCGAGCGAAGCTCTCAACCGCGTTGCGGTAATCTTCGAACGAGCGGGCGGTGATCTCGCCTGCTTCAAGTCTCTGCACCTGGAACGTCAGGTAGTGATTGCACACGTCCTTGACGGTGCAACCGTCGGCCGATACAGTCTGGTTGGGCGTTCGGCCTGCATGAAGGTCGGCGGCAACCTCTAGGTAACGCTGAAGCGCGGCCTCGGGGTCTGACCAGACACCGAAGAAGTGAACCCTGCCGCGGATTTTCTTGCACCACTGGCCGTTGTTGTGCGCTGTCAGCGGAAAAGAGGAGTACGGTTTTGCTGGTTTTCGCCGCCGTCTGGGTCTTGATCGAGGTGCGACCATGGTGATCCCCTTTACTGTCGCCAACGAGTTGTCGTTTGCCAGGGGTAGTATAACCCAGGCTGCGGTTGTCGTCAAGGTTGTCGTCACAAAATCCGCCGGAAGGACGAGAATCGTAAGTCATTGTAAATACAGCAGGTTGCGCCCGTAGCTCAATGGATAGAGTCGCGGACTTCGAATCCGAAGGTTGCCAGTTCGAGTCTGGCCGGGCGCACCAACGTAACTCGCTGTAAGAACGGCACTTATGAATCCTCCGATTCCGGCCTTGGCCCTGACAAAGGCCGAAAGTGGGTCAGAAGTGGGTCAGTCGGGTCCGCTTTCAGGATTTCCGACTGCACCCGCCGCAGTTTTGATCCACCCTTTACACGCCGCCAATCACGGCCGAGGGAAGGGGCCGTGGTTGAAGGCGGGCGCAAGAAGCGGCGAAGGAGGGGGATTGGCGATGAGCCTGGCAACTCCTGAAAGCGCGAGAGAGGCTGCAGGCGGCGCTTCACGCCAAAGGGCGTGATGCCTTCTCCAAGAGCCGGATGCGGGAAATCCGCACGTCCGGTTCGATGAGCGATCTTCTGGAAACGGAAGCACGGTCGGGCCAGTGAGGCACCGCCAACCGAAAGGGACGGCCAATGGATATGCCTGACCTACCCCATCGCGCCAGACCTCGACTCTACCGCCGAGGGCTTAATTGTACCACTTACGCTGAAGACGTACAGTCCGCTTTGAGGTGAGTGACCCCTTGCACACGGTCGCCGAGGCCCTGACTGTGCCTCTCTATCCGGTCAATGCCGCGCCCGTGATCGAGGCCGTCAGGGCCGATCCCGATCGCCTGACCTGCCGGCAAGCGAAACGCGGCTGTTGGCCGCCA
>Ga0315274_10003083_pt1 | contig 24866 bp, 24 predicted proteins | sample YL17G02_20_MG_FD_203700 | JGI IMG/M metagenome (GOLD analysis project Ga0315274, IMG submission 203700) | Sediment microbial communities from Yellowstone Lake, YNP, Wyoming, USA - YL17G02_20 | ecosystem: Environmental > Aquatic > Freshwater > Lake > Sediment | place: USA: Wyoming | collected...
TATCTGGGCGTCGGAGAGCGAGCTGAATATTATGAATATGAAGAACCACGTTACCATGAATATGACCATCGAGAGGGCCAGCAGAAGCTTCATATGAATATTTTGTCAGAACCTGATAATAAGAAACCGGGAAACCGTGGATGTCAGGACTTCTTCTTTGCTGCGCGCGCTGTGCGGGCCGCCTTCTTCTCCCTGATGTAGGGATAGCTCTTCTCCTTCCCGCACGAGAGGCATTTCACGACCACGGCCTGCCTGTCCCTGACCGTGCGCACCCGGGAGGTCTTTCCCGGAACCAGATAGGCAAAGCATGAGGGGCAGAACCTGCGCTTCAGGCTGGGTCCAAGCCGCACGTTGTAGCGCATCCCGATCCTGCGGGCGAGCTGGATATACCTCTTGCTCCTTTCCGGATGTTTGCCAGCCTCGCGCTCCGCGAGGGAGAAAAGTATGTCTATCCGCTCTTTCGCGATCTTCACCCAGTTCTCGGGCTTTTTCCTGGACCTTGAGTCTCGCCTGTCATGCATTCTTCGGCCTGCCTTCATGTAATAAAATTAAGAAAAAGGGAATAAAAGGGTTGAAACATGGGTTAATGTGGTGTACTTGCAGGTGCTCCCTTGTCTCCTTCCTGTCCCATCCAGAAGACAACTATCGCCAGTATCGCCACGAAGAATAATATCGTCCAGAAGTCCGACGTGAGCGGAAGGTTGAAGAACATTCCTCCGCCGGCTCCGAAGAAGATAAGTATTCCTATGAAGACGACCACAAGGATGGTTATCCACTTGGCCTTGTCGTTCTTGAACAGCTCGTCCATCTTGAATCCCGTGAGCCCGAGTAGTATCAGTACGAACAAGATTCCCGAGGCGACGATGAGCCACGTCCCCGAGATGTTTGCGAAGAACTGCACTATCATCGTGTTCCACGATGAGTACAGCATCACGAAGAAGGATATGACCAGTGAGATCACTCCCATCGCTGACTTCGGCAACCTGTCTCTAAGGGTAAGGGACATTACTCCGTATAATATCGCCAAGGCTAACAGGAACGGAAACAGGAACTGGAAAAACCCCATGCTTTGCATGTTCGCTATCAGTTGATCGAATCCGCCAGCCATGATTATAATATGGCCGTATCACCTTTATAAGCGTTGGATGGCGCATGAAAAAGGGCAAAAAACTGAACACCGGACAGGGCTTGCTTCTGCCTTTTTCCGGCCTACTGGGCCTTTATCTTGAAGAAGGCATAATAGAAGAGCGCCAGGACCATTACGAGGCCGGCTATCCATACTATGCTCTCATTACCGAGAATGGTGCCCTGGGTGTAATTGTAGAGCGGAGAGGATGGCGAGGCCAGCTGCGCCAGAATGAGCATGGCTAGGCCCACTATTATAAGGATGAGCACGGGGTCTCGTCCCCCTCCCTGGCCCTGCTGTCCGGCCTTCTTCCTGAACGGCTTGGTTATGAAGCCTATGAAGAACACTATGACGAAGAAGATTGCCGCGTAAGGCAGGATCTGGTTTATGAAGCCGGTGACCTCGGAATTCATTATTGAGAAGAATGATATGCATAGTGCTATTATCGCCTTAACTGCCTTGTTCTGGAAGTACCCGGAGACCTCGAGGGCTCCGTAGGTTATGGCGAATATGAACAGGAAAGGTATGAGCGTCTCCAGACCCGCAAGCTCTAATGCCATAAAAGCGCCTTATTTCTTCAGATGATCCCACTGGCTTGATACATGCTGGAGCCTTTTCATGAGCTGGTCGTATTTGCCCCTTCCCATGGTGATTCCGCCGCCGACCTCAAGCATCTTCCTGTACTCCTGCAGCGTGGCGGTTGCCCGCGAATACATGTCGGCCCATGCCCTTATCAGGTTGTCTCTGTTTGTGCCCTGGCCTGCCCCCCTGTAATCCTGAAGCATCTTCTCCATGGCATCGAGCATGGCCGTTGCCATCTTCTCCATGTCACCGGTTTCATGGGTGACATCCCTCTTGAGCCTGTTCACCATCCCTCCGCCGAGGGTTTCGAAGAACCCCCTCGAGCTTGCCTGGCCTCCGGACTGGACTGCATATCCTCCCTTGGTTCCGCCGCGGGCCCAGACCATGTAGAACACGCCGAGGATTATCAGCAGGAATATCCAGAACTCGCTCAGGACCACGAACCAGTTATAGAAGCTGGTCTGGGACTGCATGGGCATGAGTATGAGGAATGCATAGATTGCGATTGATACCAGCATCTTGAAGCCCTTGTGGATCGCTATCGGCCCGCGCGAGGTCAGTATCCATATGAAAAGTATCACGAAGAGGCTTGGCAGGAACAGCAGGAAGAATATCTGGTAGATCGGTCCTGCGGATGCATATTTTCCGGCAACCGTGGGGTCTATCCTGAAGAACTGCACGATCAGGTCCGCGAAGTCGGCCATGTTTTATATTGCGCTCGGCAGGCTTAAATACGGCAGAAAAGCCCTGCAATAAGCAGGCAAAAGTAAAGGGAAATAAGGCTGTCTTTAAGTGTAATGATCCAGAGGCTTCCTGGGCTGCCAGATCCTTCTTGTAAGTTTCATCGATGCGTCTGCTTCTCCCTGTAAGTATGCCTCACCGGTTGTCTGTGAGCTTCCGACAAGAGGGGTGACGAACATGTTGTAAGGTATGTCCGCGACGTTATAGACTAAGCTGCCAAGACTGTGGAACATCAGTTTCTTCAGCCAACCGGGATCACCATATACCTTAATCTTTGCTTTGGTCACGCCTGGAGGCAGCTGCGCCTGGGGTATGGAGGTTTCCTGCACTATGGGGCCGCTCTGCTGCATGAGATACAAGTCCGCTCTCGTCAGGCGGTTTCTGAATATATTCGGTTCCTTGACGTTCTTGATATCGCTGTTCGTGAATCTGATCTCTGCCCCGCTTTTTGCCCATAAGCCATTATAAGACTCATGCAATATTGCCTCATTGATGGTGTCCGATGCCATCGGGTCTTTAATGCAATCGATTGCCAGTTTGTTAATATCCACATCTGTCGATCTATGACGGCTTGTCCTTGAATTTATGAAAACCGGATTTTCGAACTTCTTGCCGCCTCTCTCGAATTCAACAGTTATGTAGTTTGCTATGGTGCTCGAACCCTTTGAAAATACATAATGATGATAAAGCCAGGGGAAATCATTTTTCATATGGCCCTCAAAATTCTCCTTTGCCAGTTCCTCGAAGGAGCCTTTGATTCCGCCCAAAACACCTCTTTTAGGGTCTATGGGTATCGATTTCATTATGCCGTAAAGTGCAGTGGCTTTCATGGCATCATACAGCTTTTCCAGGAATCCCGGCCTCGGGTCCTCGAGTGTCATGCGGCCTCCGGCAAGCTGGGAATAGAACACAACCCCCTTCGCGTCAGAGGGCACGTCCATGAGGATCAATTTTTCCGGTTTTTGGGGATTGGCCGGCCCTAAGCCTCTTGCGGCCGTCTCAATATGACTTGAGCCACCCTCGCCGAACAGCTCCATTCCGCTGTATTTTCTATGAGCGATCTCTATCCCGCTTGGGAGGTCAATATTGGGGTCCATGTCCCTGAGAACGAGATCCAGCGCTTCGTCTAACCTTGAATCGGAAACTATTCTCCTTTTCGGCTGGACTGCGGTTTCTGTCATTCGAATCTACCCCTGGCCAAACGCTGTTTTCAGCCCTCCTGAAGGACGACTTCCACCTCAGGTATGGCAGACTGCACCAGTTTATCTATCACTTCCGGCACCCTGTAGAGGCTGGAGACAGCCCTTGAAAGGGAGTCGGAAGCCCTTCCTATCCTCGAAACTGCTATGCCTGATATGTAAGCATTCCTCGCTCTCCTGCTCACATCCCTGTTTTGGGATGTCTGCCATATGTATCTGAGGGCATCCAGAGTCCTCGTTTCCACTCCGAAGTGCCTCTCAAGGTTGCCGTCGTCAAGCGCCCCCGGGGAAACCAGCTCCGAAACCTCATGAGCATAAAGGTAATCTGCAAGGAATTTGGGATGCTTCCTGTTCGTGTATATGGTCTGGCCGTCGCCATCTCTCCTTGAGACTGCGAAAAGAGGCCCTTTGTGCGTCTCTCCGCCTGGCGTTTTGTATGCCTTGCGAAGGCCATGCCTGTCAGTCCTGACGTGCCTCACGGGCTCGTCCCCTGAAAGGTAGCGCTCAAGCTTGCCCACGAACTCTATGTCAGAATCCTGTTCACCGGAATCGTAAGACCTGGAAGCAGTGCCGTAACCGGTCCTGCCCCTCCTGGGAGAGGGGGCAACCACTATCTCGGGACCGCTAAGAAGGTCCTTGAGGAACTTGTCTATTCCCCTGCCTATGCTCTCAGCGCCCTTTTGGGTTATGCCCCAGATCTTGTCATTGACCTTGCTGGAAACATATCCAACGGGGTCGCTAAGAGGATCAGAAGTTTCAATTCCCGGATAGTTTTTTACCGTCATTTAGATCACCCACATGAGGCACTTTGTATTGCTAGATGTGTTACCTCTGATAAGTAATTACTTTGCCTACTTATAAAGCTTTCCGTGGGTCGGTGCATATCGGTTTTTCGCTAAAATAGGCTATTTTCGGGGTTTTTGGTGGTTTGGGCAGGCTTAACAGTCAATCAGGTAGCTTTTTGCCTCGGCCGCCATTTTAATATGGTTTATCTTAACACTGGTCATTTCAGGACTAATGCCGTGGAAGTTGCCCTGCTCCACGACCTCACCGTTTTTCGACCTGAGGCCCCACACGATTTGCATGCCTTTGCCAGTATGGCTGACCATCACGTCAAGATGGTTTCCGTCAGCAAGCTGATACCTCTCCAGCCCGAATCCGCCCTTTCCGTCGGCCCCTGTGGAATGCGTTCCCCTGGCAACACTGCAGACCCGCCCCATCACACGCTCTGGGATAGTTGGAACGGCAGCCGGGTATGTCCCCTCAATGACCCTTAAAACCCGTCCCTCCACGGATTCACAGGTCTCAGGCTTTATGTATCTTTTCATAACTAAATCATAGTTAATCTATATATAAGCTTTGCTTTAGGCCGGATTATTACCTTCGTCCTATAACAGCGATATATTTTTGTAATCCGGCGAAATCTTTATAAATCAGGGAAAGAATATTAATTCGATTTTATACCGTTTGAACTTTGGGAGAATTAGTTGATCTCTTGCAGCCTCGGGGGAAGTTGCAGTTGATCTCAGGGAATTTTTGAATCAAAGTCACTTGTTAGTCAATAGTAGTATTTTTCTGGTTCTGTGATTCTGAAAAAAGATTGAATCCCGGACATAAAAAGATTTCGGCGGTCGATCATATATTTTCGAGTGCCGAAAATGGAAACTGGAGAACCGGGTGAAAAGGAGGATTTGACACATACGAAGTATGTGTCTTTGCATAGAGTGAATCTATGTCAAAGGGGGTTGGGTAATATGGCAACGAGCTTGATTGATCAGGCATTCGATACGGTCTGCCCTGAGGGCAGCGAGAAGGATGTGTTCCTTCAGAGGGTTAAGGAAGAGTTCGACCTCGACATGATGAGCGCCAAGATCATGGTCATGGGCGCTGGCGGGGCCGGAAACAACTGCGTCACGAGGCTGAGCGAGATCGGCGTCATGGGCGCGGCAATCGTGGCGGTCAACACCGACGCGAAGCACCTTTCGGTATCAAAGGCCGACAGGAAGATACTGATAGGCAAGGAGCTTACCAGGGGTCTGGGCGCTGGCGGCTACCCTGAGGTGGGCAGGAACGCGGCGCTCGAGAGCGAGAACGAGATAAAGAAGGCGCTCCAGGGGATAGACATGCTCTATCTTGTGTGCGGCCTCGGCGGCGGGACGGGGACAGGCGCGGCGCCGGTGATAGCAAAGATAGCCAAGGATATGGGAGCGATAGTGATATCTTCCGTGACCATGCCCTTCAAGGTTGAGGGAGCAAGGCTCGGCAAGGCAGAAGACGGGTTATACCACCTGAGGCAGGTGTGCGACACCGTCATAGCCATAGAGAACGACAGGCTGCTCCACATAGCAGGAAACCTTCCACTGAAACAGGCGTTCTGCATAGCGGACGACCTGGTGGCCAACATGATAAAGGGCATAACGGAGACGATATCCATGCCCTCGCTGGTCAACCTGGATTTCGCCGACGTGAAGGCGATAATGCATTCCGGAGGGGTGGCTACGATAGGTTTCGCAGAGTCGGATTCGAAGAACCGCGCGGAGGAGTGCATAATAAAGGCCATGTCAAATCCGCTGCTAGAGGTGGACTACCATGGAGGGACCGGAGCGCTCATACACATAACGGGTGGCGAGGACCTGAAACTTGAGGAAGTCAGCCTGATAGGCGACTACGTCTCCAAGCAGCTGGACCCGGATGCCCAGGTAATATGGGGCGCAAGGATTGACCCGTCGTTAAAGGGCAAGCTCAAGGTCATCACGATAGTGACCGGCGTGCAGTCGCCGTTCATAATGGGGCCCGTCCCGAGGATGGCGAAGCCGCAGATGAACGTGATGCACGAGATTGGGGTCCCGATACTTGCATAAGCGGCCGGGCCTGGAATCGACCAAAAGATCAGGCATTTCCATGCTTAATCATCAGATCCAGACATGCGCAGGTCTGCAACCCCCTTTCCTGTGCAGTCTGTCTTTTTTTATTTTTTTCTTATTATTTCGCTTAGCTAGAGCAACGGCGCTTCTTTCGCTTCTTTTATTATATTTTGAATTAAACTATTGATTATGGGGTGCGCGGGGCGTAGCAAAGCCCGGAAAAGTGGTCAGAAGAAAGGCCAGCTGTTTTTCCTTGGAGTCGTATTTTTAGTGGGCCTGATATTCGTGGTCCAGCAGATCCTCATGGGATACACAACATTCGACGCATCCCAGCCGCCCAACAGGGCCGAGAGGTTCTCTGCCGAGAACATAGTCAGCAGCGTCAAGTCGGCCGTTGCCGAGGCCCCCAGCTGCCAGGCAGGCACTGACAGCCTGAAATACAGGATGGACGAGATGAAGCAGGTGATCGAGAGCAGCAAAAGCAGCGGCCTCGGCTCCGTATCCCTGTACTATGTCATCGACTGCTCAAACTGGTCCCCGGGCGCCAACGTCCTTAACCTTACTGTGAGCACTGCAGGAACCGGATCCGAGTCCCGCGGGTTCTTCATGATGGCAAGGCCAAAGCCCCCGGAGGTGTCAATAAGCTCTGACAATTACGCCACCCAGGGGAGCCCCGTGGACATACCCGTGCGGCTTAAGAACGAATATTACGAGGTCTCCGGCCTGGAGTTCACACTGGAGTTCTTGCCCACCGTCCTGGAGTTCCAGGGAGTCTACGGGGCCGGGAAGGGTGTCGGGTTCATCGTGGAAAACGGGACGATCGACCCCGGGAAACAATACATAATGCTTTATCACCAAATCGGGCAGGGCGGGATAAGCGAGGGTGACGGGGAGATACTCGACCTCAGGTTCCTTGTCAGGGGGATGAAGGACCAGACGAGCGATCTGAATATCTCGAATCTCATAGTCACGGACATGGACGGCAACGGGATACCCGGCGCCACAGCCAGGAACGGGTCTTTCACCGTGAGGGCAGGGCCGCCGACGCCAATTCTTTCCGTCAGCCCGACCACGCTCCCGTTCACTGCCGTTTTTGGAAATAATGAAAAGTTCTCGGGCACGTTCTCCGTAAGGAACATCGGCGGGGGCTCAATGGCATGGGAGATCACGGAAAACACCCCATGGCTGACCGTGAATCATGAGAACGGAATCAATGATCAGACTGTGACCGTAAATGTTGATTCAGAAGGGGTGCCGCTGGGAATGAACACGGAAACGATCACCGTGACCTCTACCGGGACCTCAGGGAGCCCGAAGACTGTGACCGTCAATCTTAATATTGTCAGGTCCGCGCCCATACTTGACGTTTCCCCGCCATCCCTGGTATTCGATGAGGTGCAGGGCGCCACATCTGTGGGAAAGGACTTCCTGGTCAAGAACACAGGGCCCGCTGATAGCTCACTCGACTGGACCGCGAGCCCAACAACATTATCAGGAGGGAGCTGGCTCTCCGTAAGCCCGGACTCCGGGACCGGTATCGCAGGGAGCGGCAGCCAGGTAGTGAAGGCCGCGCCCGTCATAACAGGACTCTCCCCCGGGACTCACAAAGGCTCAATCACTGTCACAGAAACAGGCGGGCAGACAAAGACCGTTTCCGTCACGCTCAACATTGCATCCGGCCCGGTTCTTAATGTTACGCCATCGTCAATGTCCTTCATAATCGTGTTAGGTAGCACTATAATGCCTCCTCCGAAACAGTTCAACATCACGAACATAGGCGCCGGGACGCTCGACTGGACTGCCTCCCCAATCACGGAAACAGGGGGCAACTGGATGGCTATCAACCAGAGCTCTGGCACCGCCAACTCCACCGTCAATGTTTCCATACCGGGGATAACAGGGATAGCCAAAGGTGAATACAGGGGCAATGTCACGGTAACGGCAACCACGCCGGGAGCCTCAAAGAGCCCGCAGAACATGACCGTCACGCTCATGCTTATTGACGGGCCGGTGCTTGACGTTTCCCCGCTGGTGCTTTCATTTGCAGGGCTCCAGGGGCACTTCGCGGCATCAGACTCCCCGAAGCAGCTGAGGATAACCAACACCGGGATAGGCACAATGAACTGGCGCGTCCGGACAGTCACCCCATGGCTTGTGCTGGGATATGGCCCGACAAGCGACAGCAGGGATATAAGCGGGAGTGTGGACGCTGATAAGTACGCCGATATAGTCGTTTATACGGTAAACGCGGATGCCCTGCTTCCCGGAATCAACCCGGGCTCTATAGATGTGTCCGCAAACACGTTTTTATGGGCATACGACTCCGAGAATGTCCCGGTCACCCTCACCATAACGCCTGTGGCAAGGCTTTACCTGCCAAAATATGACTGCCAGGTCATTGAACAGATTGGCGGCGCGCTTATGTATTTCGAGGGCTACCAGGGCGGCGCCACGCAGCTGACAAACACATTCACGATAAACAACAGCAAGAGCGGCTCGATGGCCTGGACCACCTCGAGCAACGTCACATGGCTGACGGTAAACCCGGCGACTGGAACTGACAACAAAACCGTGACTGCAACCGTGACAATCCCGACCACTATGACCCCGGGAAACCATTACGGAAAGGTCACGGTTAGCGCAACCACGCCAGGCACAGAGAACACGCCAAGAAGCATATGCGCGCTGCTGAGGCTCAACCCGCCTGCGGTGGCCCCTGCGCTCCAGGTCAGCACGAACTCGATGACACTAGTGGCGGAACAGGGCGGACAGGCCTCGCAGCAGTTCACGGTCACGAATGCGGGCACGGGAACCATGGCATGGACCGCGAGCGCATCAACATTATCAGGAGGGAACTGGCTCTCCGTGAGCCCGGCCTCCGGGACCGAATCTGCATCAGGAAGCCATGCCGTCACCGTGACTGTGAGCCCCGGAGGGCTTGCCGTGGGCGATTATCTGGGAGCCGTCACCGTCACCGCAACCACCACCGGAACCTCGGGAAGCCCGAAGGTCATAAACATAAGGCTTACCGTTACGCGGGCAATCCCTGTGCTGCAGGCCTCTCCTGGACAATTTTTATTCACCGCCACCTCCGGCGGCTCCAGCCCTGTCCCCCAGACGCTCTCGATATCAAACGGCGGGAGCAGCTACAGCTCGCTGACCTGGAGCATAACTCATGATATGCCATGGCTGACGGTCACGCCATCGACATCCGGCACAGGCAGTGCGACGCTTACAGTTGCTGCAAGCACCGGCACGCTCTCTCCCACAACGTACACGGGCACGATAAGAATAGACGGGTATGGAGCAACCGGAAGCCCGAAGCCGATTGCTGTAACATTCACTGTCAACCCGCCGGAACCTGCGCTGGGCGTGTCCCCGCAGGCTCTTTCATTTGGCGCTACCGTGGGCGGTTCAAGCCCTGCCTCGCAGAGCTTCACTGTCAGCAACACGGGCGGCGGGAACCTTCTATGGAGCGCGAGCGTTGCCAGCACCGGGAACTGGCTCTCCGTGACGCCGACCGCGGGAATGGTCGGCGGGGGGATGAACATGCCGGTCACCGTGAACGTTAATTCGGCGGGTCTGGCTGCGGGAACGTATACGGGAACCGTCACCGTCACCTCGAACAATGCGGCCGCGGGGACCAGCCCGAAGACTGTTTCGGTCACGCTTACGGTCGGCCAGCCAATCCTTCAGGTGAGCTCATATTCGTTCTATTTCTCCGCCAACCAGGGAACAAGCCCTCCTGCACAGAGGTTCACGATCTCGAACGGCGGGACAGGGGATCTGGCATGGACAATAACAAAAAACCAGCCCTGGCTCTCCGTTGACAGGGCGTCAGGAACCGGGAATGCGGACGTAAACGTGAATGTTGACACAAGCACGCTCTCCCCGAGCACTGACTATTATGTAGGCACGATAACGGTCAGCTCCTCCAATGCTATTGCATCGAGCACGCCGAAGAACATAATCGTATATCTGATGGTGACCTCCCCGAGCACACTGCTGTCAGTCAGCCCGAACTCCCTGAGATTCGATGTGACGCAGGGCGGCACGACCACCATAGGCAAAACCTTCACCGTCACCGACAATGGAGGGGGATCGACGGTCTGGTACCTTTATGATTATACAGACTGGATAACGACTTTTATCGGGTCAAGACCTGCAATGGGATACGCAAACATGGGCACGCAGACCGTGGGGGTTTATGTGCAGAACTACGCCAGCCTTCCTATGGGAACGTACTACCAGAATATCGACGTATCTACCGGCGACCTCCTCAGCACAAAGACCGTACAGGTGGAGCTGAACGTCGGGGCAGGCGTACCTGCACTACAGGTCATTCCCAATCCTGATTTGAACAGTCTTGTTATCGATGCCTTCAGGGACGGTCTGAATCCGGTCTCCAAACCGTTCAGCATAAACAACAGCAGGGGCGGCCCCATGGCATGGACGCTTTCCGAATCCATGGACTGGCTGACCACAAGTGATGTGAGCGGAAACGGAAACACCACGGTCAGGGCAATAGCTACCATAAACGACGGAATTCCTCTGGGCAGTTCTGTAAGGAGAGGATATATAACAATCACCGCTCAGGGAGCCACAGGAAGTCCGAAAAACCTGGAAGCTGTCCTCAATGTCTACTCGCAGCAGAACGTGAGCGCAAGCAACGTTTCTGTCCCGGCCCGCACAGCCACGGTAACCGTCCCGATAAACATGACGAACAAATATCCGGTGGGCAATTTCTCCGCAGAGATATGGTACGATACGACCGTGCTCACCTTTAGCAGTGTGCAGGCCACCGACAGGTCAAACCTCATGACGATAAACTGGAACCTGATACCAGGCAGCGGCAGCATCAGAAAGCATAACATAAGCATCACACAGCCGTTCAGTTACAGATACATATGGGACGGGGCAGGCCCGATAGCCAACGTTGTTTTCACATTGTCACCATCAGCACCCTCCGGCAGCAGGACATTCGCAAACCTTTCCCTCACGATGATAAATTCGACCGGTCCCGGCGATTACATAAAGAACTTCAGGGTAATCAACAGCACCGTAAGAATCGTATAATCCTTTCTGCAAAAAAAACAAAAGATAGCCCGGCGCGGATTTGAACCGCGGTCGCCGGGTTTCTTCTTTTCACGGGCCGCCCTCCGGGCGGCCTCAATGCTTTGGCGTGATCCAAAGCCCGACATGCTTGGCCATTGCGCCGAGCCTATGCATCACTACTGAAAAAGGCTCGCCTACACCACCGGGCTGTATTTGACCTAAGGACGCACACTCTTGTATGCGTCGAATTCTACTATAAGTTAGAATTATCGGCGCGGGACTATTAAAGTTAGGTCTTTAGTACTCTCATGCCGTCCCTGGTAAGCGCATAGCAGTAGGAGCCTATGGTGTTTATCAGGCTCACGTAACCCAGTTCCTGCAGCTTCTGCACCCTCGGTATCCCGTCCTCGACACCAACCCCTTTCATGGCCCTGACCAGCTCCTCCTTCCTCATGAGTGCATTGGCGCTGAGTATCCCGAGAATCTGCTTTTCCTTGTCACCCAACATGTATTATTATTTGTCACTGCCCTTTTTTAAGCCTTTCGACGGATTACAGAAATATTACAAGGAAAATAGTTATATTTTGTATCGGAGAACTTGACACGCCATCAGGCGTGTCTTTAGGTAGTTTACCTTCTCTTCCTGGCCCTGGATGCCACGTATATCCATGCGAGGCTTCCCGCCAGAAGGAGTACGAAGCTTCCGAATATGGACATGAACGTGCCTGTCGGGTTGAACCTGGCCATGTCAAAGGCGCCGCTGGCCATCCAGAACGACAGCATGACGAATATGCAGCCCACTATCCAGAAAATCATCAGCTTCATGTCAGATATTCTTTAAATCAGCTTTAAATTCCTTAGCCTTCTCGTAAAGTATCCGTGCGGCCTCGGTTATTATGTACTTCGTGTCGAGCCCGGAGACGGTCTCCACCCTGAAGAGGAACTTGGTCTCGTCATTCTTTATCACCACGTTGCCTTCGGACACATCTTCGGCCATCTTGCATTCGTCCGCCCTGAAGGGGTCCTCTATCTCCAGCTTCCTGTTCCTGACCGCGAGGACGCCCTTCGGGCATGCCTCAACCACATTGTTCAGCTCAGTGAAGCCTTTCTTTACATCCAGTTCAGGGTAAAATACGTAAACAGCATTGGCGGCCTGCCACTTGGCATGCGCCCTGCCGGTCCCCAGCCTTGCAACGGCCTCGAACTTTATCCTGTGGCCCCTGAGGAGCTGCACTATGGGGAAATCGTCAGAAATCGGCTTTACATTCTTGTCGGAGGACTTCATGTCCCCGGAATGCAGTATGCCGGGGCCTTCCTTCTCCGCGGAGAACACGACCTGGCAGAGGGGGCATCCTTTCCCCTCGCACTTGCATTCCTCAGACCTGTTGAACTTCCCGGGATCAAACCTGAGCGGGATGTTTCCCACACGGTTGGCTATCACCTCGTCGAACACGGCAGAGCCATTGTCCTGGAAGTTGATAACGTCCATTGCCATGGTCGGCACTTCGGATATCATTATCCTCCTGAGCGCGTTCGCAAAGGCGGGGGCGGAGTCCTCAAGAAGGAACTTGCATACGTCGCCTTTCTTTTCAAGCATCTTTATCTTCAAGCAATCACCTGACATGTTTAAACATGAACTAAATTACCGAATTATTTAATTAATTGTTTTATCCTTATAAAGTATAACGGTTTTAAATAGGTTTCTGAGGCATAGCCGGGCTGCATGATATTCAAACCAGCATTATGGGCCTCAATATTTTGATGCTATTTAATCTCTTTTTGAGGCCTGAACGTATGCTGCTCCATAAGCACTCCGGCAATATAATGCACCACTGCCTCATCACTGCCTTTGTCGCCTTCTTCGATCGCCTCGTAATATTTCATCTTGTCCTTCATCTCCACGTAAAACATCGGGAAATCGCTCCTCATCAGGATCCAGTTCATCACAACCCTCGAAGTTCTTCCGTTCCCATCAGCAAACGGGTGAATTCTTACCAGTTTATTATGCAGAATTGCGCCCAGTTCGGCGGGATGCAGGCTTATTCTGGCAGAATAGTACCACTGGAAAACTTTCCTCATGGCTTCCCTGACCTTTTCATGGGAAGGCGGGACCCATTCAGACCCGGAGATCCTGACTTCATGATCCCTGTAATCGCCGACAATTTTGCACTTGGTGTTCTTTGTGAGAAGTTCATGAATCTTCAGCAAAAGCCTCTGGTTGAATTCGCCTTTATACTCCTTCATGAATTCGTAGCAGTCTTTTGAGTTTATCGCTTCGTTATAATCGTTGGGCGTTGCACCGGCAGGTATTATGTTCTCGGTTAAAATCATGCTTGTTTCCCGAAGGCTTAAGCGGTTGCCTTCTATGGCATTCGAGTTGTAAGTAAACCTGACGATAAAGTCATCTTCATATTTTTTTCTCTCGACGGCGCTCAGTTTCCCGTACCATTTGTTAAAAACCTCCTTCAGGTCCTGCAGCTTCTCCGCCTCTTCATCACTCAGATAGTTATACCTGGAATCAGGCTTCATGAGACCCATTTTTATTGCCTCTACTTCGATCTCCAATATAGCCTTCCTAGTCTGCTCTTTGGAAGGAGGCCTGTCGCCGGCATACTTCCTTATTTTCTTCCATTTTTTGCCGCCCGCCCTGAAATTCTTTGTGATGTAATAGTATGCCTTTCCTTTCCTTTCAATCCTCTCCAGATAAACCATATTAATTGTATGGGCACAATAATATATAAAACTATCTATTTTTGTCAAATAATGTGCCCGTACAGGATTTATTGAATCTCCAGAAGAAGGTCAAGTCAGTTTATGTATGTCAGGGAAAATGCGGGAGCAGGGATTCGAACCCTGGAAAGCACTGCTCGCCGGTTCCGTCATGGACGGAAAATGGCCCTAAGCTACTGGGTCCTTAGCCCAGCCCCTTTGACCGCTTGGGTACCCCCGCATGGATGATAATAAATAGAGATAAGGAATATAAATTAGCTTGCCCGCGGAAGCCGGTGGCGTTTTTGGAGATTTTTAGCTATCCGTAATAATTGAGGTATTTAAATTTCATCGACCCATTAAATATTCATGTATAAACCATCTGGGCGAGACATAATAGCATTTGAATCCGAGAATCCACTATTTGAACTTCCAGACCTTATACCTGGAGTTGGATTTTTAACAAGCCTCAACAGGCATCTTGAATACAATGGCCAGACTGGTAGAATCGGAGAAGGCAGCACAGGGATTATCAGAGAAGGGGTCAAAGCGCCTTTAAATCCGGATTTGAGAGACATGAAAGCTTTACTGTCAGCCAGTGCCATGACTTGCTACCATCTTGGAACGTTAGGCCCAATTTTATATAAATTATTCTTCTAAGTTTGCCCATCTGCTTTACCTGTTCAGTTCGAACCACGCGAGCTCCACGGCGCCGTGCAGGCCTATATCCTGCATCCCGGTGACCAGGAACCTGGTCTTCTGCTTGCTCAGGTCGCGGTTGCAGAACCTGATCGTGTCCTTCTCGAGCTTCTGGATCGCCGCCTCGACCAGCTTCGGGTTGTTTAATGCGACCGAGCCGAAGATCTCCACGTACGGGATGACCGGATAGCTGCCTATTATGCTCGCGAAGGCGTAGGCCAGGTATGTCGAGGTATCATCCACTATCTTTGCAGACAGCTTGTCCCTGCCATTCGTCTTCCTGTAGGCGGCAAAAACGTCCTCTGCGTGGACCATGTTTATCAGCGTCTGCGGCCTGACATCCTTTCCCTTCTTCCTGTAAACCCTCAGCATGGTCTCCCTGAGTATGGGTTCGTGAAGCAGCTTCTTCCCTGCAGGCCTGGACCTTTCAAGAAGCATGTCGATCGTGCGGGTCCTGATTCCCGCGCCGCTTATGTAGGATTCGATGCAGCCTCTTCCGCCGCAGCCGCAGGAGGGAAGGTATCTGCTGTCCGTATTGAGCTTGGTGTGGCCCCATTCCAGGGACTCATTTCTCGAGTTGAGGAGGAGCGTATCCTCGTACATTATGGCGATGTTCGTGCCCGTGCCTATGGTCATCGCCGCATCCCAGCGGGGCACGAGGTTGGAGAACTGCTTGCCATATCCGATCTTCCTCGCGGCGTATACGGCCACGGCGACGTCATTCCTCACCCAGATGGGTATCTTCAGTTCCTTCGAAAGAATCCCGGGAAGCTTCATGCTCTTCCAGGGGCAGTTCGCAGCGTTGTGTATCATCCCGTTGGCCTCGTCAGGCTGGCCCGCAGCGCCTATCCCGAGGCCGAGAAGCTCGCTTATCTTCGTGTCCGCCCTCTTCGTGCAGCGCCTTATCATGCTGATGGCCTGGCTGGCGATGCCCTGGTCCCCGTGCGAGAAATCTATGGGCTCGGAGATTATGTAGTAGAGCTTCCGGTGGTCATCCCCTATGCACACGCGGATCATCGTCCCGCCTATCTCCATCCCGAGAACGTACTTGCGCATAGCTTCACCCAATCTCGGGCAGAGAGCCCGAGGATTTGACACTCCCAATCTCAGACTCGAAGTCTGAGCGTTTGCTCCACCCGATTATATATTCGTGAAGCGCGCTAAAAAACAAAATGGCGGCAAAAACCCCGCCGGAAATGTCCATGCCAAAAAAATCCTGCGATTCGCAAATAATATAAAGGTGCCCGCTCATATGATATGCATGAAAAATCTGAGAGAGCTATTTCCGAGAAAACAATATCCGGATCCGCTGACGTTTTTCAACGGGGACGACAATCCAAAAACTGGATACTTGATATCCGGTGGCCCCGATATGAACGGAGGGATTGTTCTTGAGATTGATGACAACGGCTACCGCAGAACCGTGACGAGTTTCACAAGAATAGTGTACGGGAGAAGGAATGTGAAGGACCAGGTAATCAGGGCTATCATATGCGCATACGTATTGTCTTTCGCCTGCACGCTTCTCCCCCAGGCCGCGCCGCTCCATGATTTCACGAACCTGTTTTTCTTCCGCAAAGGGATAGGATTCTAGCTTGCACAAGATTCTTTTTATCCGCCGCGCGCCAATTATCCTTATGGGCGCACCTGAAATGATCGTCTTCATGAAGAAGGCAATGGAGCTGAAGAAGGTTAAGCGGATCGGCTGGGTCAGGAAGAAAGTTAAAGACCCGGAGAGCGTCGCTGACCACTCTTTCTCCCTGGCGCTGATGGCTTACGTCTATGGCAGGAAGCTCGGCCTTGATGCCGAGAGATGCATGAAGATGGGCCTGATCCACGACATGTGCGAGGCGTATACAGGGGACATACCGGGCTGGTCGAACCCTCCGCCGACCAGAAAGAAAATGATGATGAAGCAGCGCCGCGAGCGGGCGGGCATGAGAAAGATTGCTTCGCTGCTCCCGGGTGATCTGGATTCGGAGGTTCTCTCGCTCTGGGAGGAGCTGGAGGCAAGAAAGACTAGTGAGGCTCGTCTGGTCAAAGACCTCGACAAGCTGGAGATGTGCATGCAGGCGCTCACGTATGCGAAAAAGGAGAGGAAAAAGACGGATGCCATGACCAAGTTCAGGCAGTTCTTCGAGGACGGGGACGTCAACATACGCACCCCCGAGGTAAGGAAATTGTTCGAGCCACTTCTCGCGGAATATTTAAAAACAATCAGGTAGAATAATGGTTATGATTGATTTCTACGTAGCCTCCGTGGCTATTTTCGTGGTGATGCTCGCCATCATCGTGGTGAAGGACAGGAAGAACTTCACCCGCGAGTCGAAGGTAATCCTTTTGCGCAAGACGCAGAAAGGAAAGAAGCTTCTGGTTTCGATTACGGAAAGATGCCCGAGGTTCTGGAAGTGGCTGGGCACCATCGGAGTTGTAGTGTCGCTGGTCGCCTCCGTCTATGGCGTCGTGATGCTCCTGAACCTCATGGTAAAATCATTCTTCGTGAAAAAGGCAGTAGGTGGTCTCGCTCTGCTCCTGCCGACGCCGACGGCAACGCCGATCATAGCGCCCGGACTTCTCGCGGTGCCATTCTGGTACTGGATAATATCCATAGGCCTGCTCGTGCTAGTCCATGAAGGCCTGCACGGGATAATGGCCGTGAGGGAGAAGGTCCCTGTGAAGTCGATGGGCTGGGGCCTGCTGGCGGTGCTGCCTTTGGCTTTCGTCGAGCCGGATGAGAAGGTGCTTCAGCGGAAGAAACCACTTCCCCAGCTGAGGGTATTCGCAGCCGGCTCGTTCGCCAATTTCATCCTTGCCGGAATCGTGCTCATTCTGGCTATCAACCTAAGCTCCGGGCTCATGGTGCCCCACGGAGTCGACTATCTTGGCAACACTGTAAATTATTCTGCGTATAAGCACAACATGACAGGCGTGATAATCGGCGTGAACAGCTATGACATAAAGACGGACCAGGACCTGAGCGACGCGATGGAGGCCATAGGGCCTGGAAAGGAGGTCTGGGTTCTTACAACCAACGGGACCGATAACAGGTTTTTCATACTTAACACAACGGATCCGCCCAACGTAACATACCATCCCGACTTCACGGATACGGTGACCATGTGGATGGAGCATGTAATTCCCGGAACGGTTGATTTTTCCGAATGGGCCGGGGAAAAGATCTATGAATTCGGGGGCGGGCAAAAGATCGTTTCGTGGGGCTCTATAAAGGACCAGATAAACAAATGGGAATACATAAACGCAACGTATCCAGGACTGCGGAAAAGGTCTGAGTCAAAGCTCTCCTCTCTTAACGCGGAACTGGCGAAGCGGAATGATCCAGGATACCTCGGGATCGCATACGTCTCCCAGAATTATGAGATAAGGGATGAGTTCAAGCCTTACAAGAGCCAGATAAACTTTGCCGGAGGCCTGATGTTCTTCCTCATAATCATAAACTTTGGGGTGGGGATCGCGAACATGCTGCCGATAAAACCGCTCGACGGCGGAAGGGTGTGGGAGATTATTTTCCGAAAGTTCTTCGGGAAGAAACTGGCAAAGAGGCTGACGAACGCACTCGGATGGGCCACGCTGCTCCTCATAATCATGGGTTTCATACTACCTTTTGTTTTTTAATCCTCCATTCATTATTTTAATAAAATCATAGTTAGGAGAGGTGATTCGGCGTGACTGAAAAGCAGCAGGTTAACCTTAAGATAGACCACAGCGAAGATGGGTTTTACTCCGACAGCATAAGCGTTATCTACAACCCGAGCAAGTTCGTCCTGGACTTCAAGCAGATAACGCCCAAGATAGACCTGATAGAGGGGAAGGGCCAGCAGACCCTGGTCGTGAAGCACAAGACCATACTGCTGGACGTGAAGTTCGCGAAGATATTCCTTGACACGCTCAAGAACGCGGTGGAGGGATACGAGAAGAAATACGGGAAGATCCATCTGCCGAAGAGGAAGCCGGAGAAGCAGGAATCAGTGGTCGTGACCAAGGAAGAGAGCTACATAGGGTAGGGCAAAAGCCCTGCCATTATTGTTTTTTATAAAAGTTCTTTGTAGCCGAGCTCGGGTATTTTTTCCATGATCCGAGGGAAAAGGCCTGACTGCGCCTCGGGAACATAAACAGAACTGGGATTATACCTTGTGAGATCCACGTTCTGGCCTGAATGAAGGGACAGAGCTGTCTGGAGCTGGCCGAATTCAACCTCGGTTATATCCGCCCAGTCATTTTTCCCAAGGCACAGGCGTTTCTTCACGTCCGCTGGCATAGCATCACGTTATTGTCTTTCGGGCAAGCTTTAAAAATGGAGATAAGTGAAATATGCGCGAAGATAAATAGAAAAGAAAAATAAAAAACAGTTTTTTTCGGTTTCAGAGTTCTGAATTTACAGTTCCGATACTTTGTTGGAGACAAATTCCCTGATGTCCTTGTCGTCCGGAATTGCTATTGATCTCTTGAACCTCTTTGTGCCGTCAGGCAGGAAGAAGCCTCTCGAAATCGATATGAACTCGTTGTCTCCCTGTTCAGAGGTAGCCTTTTTCCTGGCTATCTCAAGGAAGTTGTTCTTTCCGAACTTTATCTCTTCTGCGCTTACAGTTTCAAATTGTACCATTTTATCCCTCCGTTTGTGTTTATTGGTTAACTGAATATATGGAATATATATAAAGCTAACGGGGCGTTTAAACGGGCGGAAAACATGCCGTATAACGCTTTTTAAGCTTTTTTTCAACTATAAACATGACCGTATTTGTTCTCGGCAATGAAGATGCGAAAATCATGTTTTTTGATGCGGCGGAACCTGATATGTTATCTCCGAAACCGATATCTTCTTTCTGAATATTTATTCCCACACTTTGGTGTGCTCGGCCAGCCCCTCATGGGCCATGTCATTGAGCCTTTTCACTCTCTTGGCTGTCGGCGGGTCGGTGTCAAATAGGTTTGAAAACCAGTCGTCCCTGAACGGGTTGACCATCCAGAGCTGGGACGTGGCCACAGGTGAAGGCATAGGATTGTGCTTTGCCACGTCGTTTATCTTGTTGAGGGCTGAGGCAAGCTTCTTGGGCTTCTGCGTGTTGAAGGCCGCGAAAAAATCCGCCCTGTATTCTATGGCCTTCGAGATGGAAAGCCTCAGAACGGCTGCCGCCGGCATGGCAAATAATGCTATAAAAGCTATCATGATGTATCCCATCTTGCTCTTTCTGTCCTTGTAGAATGTGGAGAGGTATATCTTCTGGGCCGGCCAGGAGATGACATAAGCCAAAGCCGTGGCCGCGGTTGCGAGCATCGCGTCCCTCCTCTTCATGTGGCCGAGCTCGTGGGATATCACAGCCTCTATCTCGTCATTATCCAGTGTGAGCAGGCCTTCAGTAACACATACCACAGCGTTCTTCCGGCTCATCCCGACGGCAAGCGAGTTGGGCGCCTCGGTCGCGATCACGTATATCTTCGGCGTCCTTATCTTCGCGTTGAGCGAAAGCTTTTCCATCATCTCTGTGAGCTCCTTCTTGTCAGCGGGCTTGGCCTTGAACAGCTTCAGCAGCATCCCTGGAGAGCGCCAGTAAAGCCATGCTATCGCCGCGGCTGACAGAACGAGGCCCACCGCAGAGCCCTGTGTGTTTGCAATCAGGAATCCTATGGCGGCAAAAACCACGGCGATGAATGCAAAAAGCGTGACGATTCTGTAGACCATGATAATAATTTGTCGGAAACATTAAAAAACAGATCGGGGAGCGAAATCATTTTTTCTTCAGCTTGCCGAAGAGCCGGGAGACCGGATTCTTCTTTTTGCCTATATCAACCTTGGAGTATCCCTGCATGTAGCTTGCGGCGCTCGCCTGCTTCCCGGGTTTCGGAAGCTTGGATGGTGCTGATACCGGGGGAGCAGCCTCCCCTCCGAAGAACTGCTTCAGCTTCATCTGCTTCTTCACGTGGTGATGAAGCGCTCCGAGATGGCCGGATATCTTCGAGAATACAGCCTTTACCGGATTTTCCCTCTTTGGCTTGAAACCGAGAAGCGGGCTGTATCCTTCCTTCGGGGGCATCAGAAGGTATACAAGGAATGCTATTATGACTATTATGACTATCCCGACGGCAGCCCACGTCCACATGTCCTGCACCTGGAAATTGGAGGTCTGCTGCGACTCCACGGAGAGCTGGCTTATCTCCTGCTGGAACCTGCTGATGGTGGCGTTGGCGTCTCCGAGAAGGCCGTAGGCCTTGACATAATCACCGGTGGATATGGACTCTTCTATCTGGGAGAGTATGTTGATTATCGAGCTATAGGTCCTGTTGGTCTTCGTGTAGTTCTGCGCGTTGACGGAGCCGCTCAATATCTTGCTGAAATCCTTCTCCAGCGCGTCGAAAATCTCCGTGTAGTTGAGGAACATCTCGTTTATCTCGGACTTGGTCTCCTCCTTAGGAAGGACTGTTATCGTTATCTCCTTTGAGTCAGAGACGCTGGTGTTGTCCGGGTTGTATGCCTTCGCGGTGACCTTATGATATCCCACGGTGGCGTCGCCCGCGACCGAGAAATTGAGGATGAAAATCCCTGTCACGCTCGTGTTCAGGGAATGCATGGTCGGGCTTATGCTGGCGGTTATCTTGGACGTGTCGGTCGTGATGACAAGCTTGCCGGTCAGAAGTATGCTTCCTGTGTTCTTCACGGAAACCTCCATTCCACCTGACTGGCCCTGGGTTATGTTGAGGCTGGCGGTGTAGTTTGTTATCTCCAGCTTCTTCGTGTATGCGACGCATGCGTGGTTGGAGATGTATCCGGACGGACACGAGACTGCAACGCACTGACCGTTCGAGCAGTATTTGGTGCTCACGCAGTTGGCGTTCGTGGTGCACGTGGCCTGGCCCGTGGAAGGCGCTCCGCTGTCATTAGCTGCCGCGACATCATTTTTTACGGTGAATGTTATGTCCTCGTATCCGTTCCCGAAATACCTCCTGTTGAACACCCTTACCTTCGCGTCATTGCATGCCTTGTCTTCCGTGACGGTCGAGGCGATGACCTGCCATCTCACCCAGCACGCTGTGGAAGGCGCGAAGTAGGCGGGCATGGTGACGTTATAAGTGCTGGCGTTTCCGCTGGATACAAAAGTTGCGCCTGCGCAGCTGCCCGCCGTATTATACGAAATCGGAGGCGTTGAAATGTAGCATGAGCTCTTGTCGAAGGTTATCTGGAGGCCGTCGGAAGCCACTGGTCCATAGTTGGCGAGGTACACGTAGAAGTATGTTGAGTAGCCTTCTGTTATCTCTCCCAGGTATGTCTCGTTAAGGCGGACCATGTATACCCCGGTGTCGTTTATAGAGACGTTGTTTCTGTATGCCGTTCCGGCAAGGTTCACCTCCCCGGTGCCGCCGTATAGCGACGTGTTCCAGCTCACGACGCCGTAAAGGTTGTATCTTCCGCCGACCTGATTGGCCGGAACCGTTGCATTTACCAGGCATGATGGGTAGGAGCACCCGGAACCCCCGCCCGGGCCCGCGCTTATGTTGGCCAGCGTTATCGTCTGGGTCGTGATGTTCGTTTCAACCAGGTATAGCGAGGTGAAGTTGGTGTAATGCATGACGCCGTTATCGGAGATTATGGTTCCGTTCGCGAGCCTGACCTGGAAGGTTGCGGTGACGCTGTTTGACTGGTTCACGGGCGTAACGAACTCCGGATTTATGGAAGTCATCGTCACGTTAAGCTGGTTCGTGAGGTTTATCTGGAGCGTGATGTTGAACGTGCTGAACGGGTAGGACGATGAGCTGAGCGTCGCGTTGGTGGCGTTGAGGAATATCCAGCCGGAGTAGATACCCTGGGTGTTTACGGTCTTGTTCGTGTCTATCGTGAAGTTTATGTCTATGGTCCCGTTGCCTCCCGGGACTATAGGATTCGGAAGCGCGCCTACCGTGAAGTTTATGTAGCTGGCCGAGTTGTTAAGCCTGTAGTCTGACGTGTTCATCGTGTAATACACGGGGTATCCGCCCGTGTTGTTGTATATTATATGGGCCTGGATGGATGCCAAACCCACTCTGTTGAATCCGGTGTTGTCCTTGTAGTAGTAGCTGGTCGATTCAAACGTGTCGTTTACCATCAGGCTGGCGGCGAGAACATTGAAGTCTATCGGTATCCTGTATTTCCATCCCGTGCCGTTGTAGAATGATATAAACCCTCTGTAGCTGCCATTGAGCATGTTGTCTGCCATGGCCGTGACGTTTACCGTGATGTTGAGGCTTGAGTTGGCAAGGCCGAAGGAGCTGAAGTTGAACCCGTTCGTGTAATTCAGGCCGACCCAGGACGAGCCGAGCCATATGTATGCCTTTACAGTGTACTGGTCGAGTGTCGCGTTCGTCTGGTTCGTGACGTTTATCATCCAGTATCCGTCGTTTGTGGTGTTGAACGGCCCGGAGAATTCCACGAATTCTTCCATCTCCACTCCGTTAACGTTCGCGTTGAGGTACCTGTCCGAGGAATTGCCCATGGCGCTCCCGCTCGGGTCCGTGAGGGCTATAGACCACCTGTTACTGGTGTTGGTCCAGTTTACTGCGACCTTCAGCCTTTCGGCAAAGCCCGGGACGATGAAGCGGTATGTGCTGGAAGAGCTTCCATTCCACTGCTCAAAATGATACACTTCCACGTTCTTGTTTACATTGCTCACCGCGCTGTCGTCAGCGTTGCTGAGCACGAAGCTGGAGTTTGCGGTCTGATTCGGGCCGAGTGAGCCGAAGCTCAGGCTCTGCGCGCTCGAGTTGAGCGTTGAGAAAGAAATGTTCCCCCAGTAGTTTTCAGAGAGGTTCCCGTAGACTATGACCTTCGCCATCTCAGGGAGGTCCTGTATCGGGGAATATATTCCCTCGCTCGAGGACCTCTCGATGGATTTGGACATGAGGGACGACCCGTTGAAAAGGAACATGTCAACGCTGTTGGAATAGCTGAGCCACGTCAGGTTTATGTACATCGACGTCACGTTCGATGGAAGAGTCTTGTTTATGTAATATATATGGGACGGATTCTGGCTCGACAGTGACCCGCGGAAAAATGCCGTATGCGTGCCCTCGCTGTAGGTGTTCCTGACGCTCACAGGTATGTTTATCACCGCATTCACCATGAGATTGTCCGTCAGGTTGGTCAGGTTGTAGACACGGAAGCTCCCGTAGTATTTTCCCGGCGGGCAGAAAAGGTATGGAGTGAGGAAGAGTGTGGCATTCTGCATCTGATTGAGAACCCCTGTCGTGTTCGTGTAGTCTCCTGTCACGTTCTGGACAAGGAACTTCATTACGTGTCCCGCGCTGGGCCCCCCGGTCGTGTTGAAGCAAGAATTCCAGTTGATATCATCATATATGTATGGATAATCGTCCTTTGTGTACCTGTCCGCCTGAGAGTAGTTTGAAAGTATGCCCGTCGTGGCGTTGTCAATGTAGAAACTCGTGTTGTTCCCAAGCGAGGTGACGAGGATGCTTCCGCTGGTCCAGTTGAAGTAGGTCGTGTCCGGGGTCGCGTTGAAGTGTCCTGAGGAGCTTGTGACGGCAAGGATGGATCCCGGGAACCCGCCGAGGGAGATAAGGAATCCGGCCGCGAGAATTATAGATGCCATTGCAAGTGATTTCGACACCCCTTTAACAGATCCTGCCATACAACACCGCTGAATTGTTGAGTTTAATTATAATTTACAGTTGTTACATATATTATTTATGGGAGGGTGCTTAAATTTCCGGAACATGGGGAACTGCAGGCAGAATAATTGTATGGACGTAAAAGTTTTCCGGGATAAAGGGTACGGGATACGAGGGCATCGCACCGGCTTAAGCGTCCGGTTGCCATATTCCTGCAAAAATCCCGGCTGGTATGCAACCCTTAATCTATAATGGGTATATGACTTTCTTCCCGAAACG
>Ga0315274_10003084_pt1 | contig 24866 bp, 15 predicted proteins | sample YL17G02_20_MG_FD_203700 | JGI IMG/M metagenome (GOLD analysis project Ga0315274, IMG submission 203700) | Sediment microbial communities from Yellowstone Lake, YNP, Wyoming, USA - YL17G02_20 | ecosystem: Environmental > Aquatic > Freshwater > Lake > Sediment | place: USA: Wyoming | collected...
GCTGGGCTACAATGATTGTGGAACAGCCGCTTCACGGACCTCGTCCGCCCTCACGGACCTCGTCCGCCCTCGGCTGCGACAGGATTCACGGAGCCCGTCCGCGCCAGGCGCGTGGCAAGCAGATTCACGGACCCCATCCGCCTCCATGGAGAGGCATGCGATCTCTTCCCTGCGACGGTTTCCCCCACGATGTCTTCCCCGACGATCCTCTACATCACCCCGAGCTCCCGCCTTCTCGGCGCACGGCGCTCGTTGCTCGAGCTCGTGACGAACCTGGACCCGACGCGCTACCGCCCCGTCGTCGTGGCGCAACGTGAGGGGGCGCTGGTGGAGGCGCTGCGCGAGGCGGGGGTATGTGTGCACGTCCTTTTTCTCGGGTGGTGGCGCAAGGGGCGCTACATGCTGGCAAGACCTTTTCGAATCGCTCAGCTTGCCCGCCTGGCGCGCGCGGAGAGGGCGGACCTGATTCACTGCAACGAGTTCCATCCTTGCCCTTACGCCGTCCGCGCCGCGAAGCGAGCGCGGAGGGGCGCCGTGAAGGGGGGGATCCCGGTGGTTTCGCACATGCGGCTGTCGATCACACCGCGCCAGATCCGCAATTACGACCTGCGACGAGCGGCGCGGATCTTGTGCGTTTCCCGCGCCGCGGCGCGCCACTTCGAGGTCTGGCCCGACTGGCGCGAGCGCGTCGAGGTGATCCACAACGGCGTGGATCTCGAAGTCTTCCGACCAACGATGAGCCGATCCGAGGCGCGCCGACGCCTGGGACTGGGGGAAGAGGATTTCGTCGTCGGGCAGTTCGGTCTCCTGACGCCGCGCAAACGCCAGCATCTTCTGCTCCGCGCCGCGGCCCGGCTCCGAGACCTTCCCCTGCGGGTCCTGATCGTCGGGAGCGGCGGGCGCAGCGACGGGGACTACGAGAAGAGCCTGCGCGACACGGCGGCCACCGAGGGACTTGTGGAGGCGGACGGGGTTCGTGAGATCGTCCGATTCATACCCTTCACGCGCGACGTCGCGCCGCTCTATCAGGCCTGCGACGTCAACGTCCTCATTTCGGACGACGAAGGCTTCGGCCGAACCATCATCGAAGCCGGGGCGCTGGGCGTGCCCAGCATCGGGTCGCGCGTGGGCGGAATTCCGGAACTGATCGAAGAGGATGAGACCGGCTATCTGATCCCGGGGGACGACGACGGCGCGATGCTGGCCGACCGACTGCGGGAATTGGCCCAGAACCCTGAGCGCCGCCGCGCCATGGGAGCGCGCGCCCGCTCCCACGTCGAAGCCCACTTCACCATTGCCCGCCACGCCGAGCAGATCATGGACGTCTACGACCGGGTCATCGGATCCCGGTGACGCGTCTCGGAGATGCGGTAGGCTTTGCCGGGGACTATCTGAAGATCGTCTCTGGGCCGCCGGACCGCGTCAGGCCGCCGGCCCGCGTCGGGCTGCCAGCCCCCGCTCTACGCAACGATCGAATGCCACGCAAGGCGGAGCAGATGAAGCGAGAGGCAGGCGTAAACGCCCGCCAGGAGATCGTCGATCACGATCCCCGCGCCGCCACGCAACGCTTGCAGTTTTCTCGCGGGCGGGGGCTTGACGATGTCGAAAATGCGGAAGAGAAAAAAACCTACGAGGACGGCTCTGAGACTGTGCGGCGCCCAGAGCATGGCCACGAGGAAACCGACGACCTCGTCGATCACGATGCGGCCGTCGTCTTTCGTGCCATAAATCTCCTCGGCGGCGGTTGAAACGAGAATGGCCGCGCCAATGAAAACGATCGTGGCGGCGATGTAGGCGATCCAACCGACGTAAGGCGGCGCCATGTACCAGAAGAGAAGAACGCCGACGAGGGAGCCCGCGGTTCCTGGGGCAACGCGGCTCAAGCCCGTGCCGAAACCCGTAGCCAACGTCAGGACGAGCCATCGCAATGGACCCGGCCTCAGAGCGTGTGCGGACAAGAGAGAGGCTGGCGAAGTGGCGCGGGCATTCTGCCCGTGGACTCTTGAGAGAACATGGGCGGGGCGCCCATGCCACCTTTCCCCCACATTCCTCCGGAGGTTCTTCGCACACGCTTTCAGAGTTCCGTCTCCGGCAGCTTGTGCATCCCGAGGTCCGGTCGGGGAGGCTGAGGTCCTCGAAAGGTCGCCCATCGTTTCGCCGTCCTTTTTCGGTTTCGGCCCGGAATGAGATAACCCGATTGGGGAAGAGCCGGAAAACGAGTCCGGATCTGGACGCCTGCCGATTCACGGACCCCGTCCGCACTTGGCCTACTCACCCAGCAAGTCGCCGAGCGCTTCCTTCAGCTCGGCGAGAGCCACTGCGCCCTCGCGCTGAATCCGGTAAGGCGTGTCGACGACGTTGAGAACCGTCGAGGCTTGGCCGCTTCCCGCCGCTCCGGCGTCAAGGATGAGGTCCACCGAACCGCCAAAGCGGGCAGCCACGGCGTCGGCGGTGTTGGCCGGGGGATCCCCGCTTAGGTTGGCGCTCGTCGCCGCGAGGGGGCGCGCCGTCATACTGATTAGGCCAAGAGCGACCAGGTTGTCAGGCATGCGCAACCCAAGGGTCTCGGTGCTCGTGACGGCCCTGATTACGGCTCTTCGTTTGCGGGCCACCAAAGTCAAGGGGCCGGGCCAGAAACGCTCCAGAAGATCCTCGACCTCCGGCGCCACTTGCTCGGTCAAGCCCCTGAACATCTTCATCGTGTCTATCAGAACCGCGACCGCCTTGGTGCGGTCGCGCTGTTTGATCCGGTAGAGCCTCTCCACCGCCTCCGGGTTCGTTGCATCGACGACCAGACCGTAGACCGTATCGGTCGGCGCCGCCACAACTCCACCATCCAGGAGGATGTCGACCGCTTCCTCGATGATGCTCACTTCGGGCGCTTCCGGATTGACTCGACGGATGGCGCCGCGTGTGCGCGACCCTGGCCCCGCCCCATCCAAACCGACAGATGATCGGGCCGACCTGGCTGCGCCAGAAGGAGCGGGCGGATGGGCTCCGTGAGGCGCGGCCGAGTCCGCCGGAGCGCGCGGCTCCGGCCGCGGAGAGTCAGGCGGGGGGCCCGATCCCTCGTCGGCCGGGCGAGCGTCGGGGTACTCCGCGTAGAGCTTCACGTTCTGATCCGCGATCTTGTCTCGCCAAGCCCCCCGGTAATTCCGCAGCTTCTCCCGGACGGTCTCATCATGAAGGGCCAGGATTTGGAGCGCGAGTATGACCGCGTTCTCGGCGCCGTCGATCCCCACGGTCGCAACGGGAATGCCCGGAGGCATCTGGACGATCGAGTAAAGAGCGTCGGCTCCTTTGAGCGCAGAAGCGTCGAAGGGGACCCCGATCACGGGCAGGAGCGTCTTCGAGGCCACAACCCCCGGCAAGTGCGCGGCGGCGCCCGCCCCCGCGATAATGACGCGCACGCCCCGCGACTCCGCCCCCCCTATCCATTCCACTAACCGCCCGGGCGTACGATGGGCCGACGCAATGCACATCTCGAAAGGGATCCCAAGCGCTTCGAGCCGATCAAGTCCCGGCTTCATCCGCTTCACGTCGTTGTAGCTTCCCAACACGATTCCGATTTGCCGGGACATGACGCCTTACCTCTTCCCGCCGCCATTGAAACGGCTTTCTGTCCGAAAGATAACCATACGCCCCTTCCCCCTTGCAAGGGGAAAGGGCGCGCGGGGCGCGTGAGGCGAGCGCGGAGGGGCTCCGTGCGGGGGCGTGTGAGGCGCCCGCGAGGATCACGCGGGCGTCACGATCCAGTTGGGCCACCCAGAGCCGGGCGCGGACGGGGCCGGCGGGGTCGGTGGGGTCCGTGAAAGGGCCAATCTCCTCCTCCCAGATCGTCTTTTGGCGGATCAGGCCCATGAAACGATCGAGACGCCGCAGCAGGACTTCTCCCTCCTCACGGTCCCCGACCGCGTCCCCTCCGGCGCCGAAGTAGTAGTAGGGAGGGTAGTAGCGTCGCAACGCCAGGAAAGCGGGCTGGAAACCCATTGGCGTCGCCGGCAAGCCGTCGGCGCGTCGCCAGGCCGGGTCTGCGCGCGCGGGCGTTGCGGGGTAGGTCGCCAGGAGGCGGGCGAGTTCGACTTCGTTCACGGCCACGTGGGTGATTCCGCGGGATTGCAGGAGATCAAGGATCTCCTCCGGGTCTTCGCCTTGGGGCGCGCGCAAAAGCGTCCAGAGAAGACTTGGATCGAAAACGGTGTTCGAGACGACCTCGGCCCGCGGCGTGACGGCGGCCGAGCGCGCTTCGTAAACGAGAAGGACGCGGGGATTGGGATGGTTCTCGACGGCTGCGTTGATGGCGTTCAGGAACCGCCCCGTAACGCCGGTTTGCTTCTCCAGGAACTCCTCGCGCGTCATGCCGCCGAGTCCCGCCGTCAACAACCCCGAAGACACGCTCTGGAACGTTTGCACGTAGACGAGGAACGCCACCCAGAGCGCGAACGGCAGAGCGCTCCACCGTCCCCATCGTGGGAATGCGCGCGCGAAGTCGTCAACGGCCAAGACGCCGGCCGCCGCCAGCGCCGGGATGATCGGCGCCAGGAAGCGATCCGGCGCATGGGGGACGCTGTTCCACACGAGGTACCCGGCCAGGGCGAGAATCGCCACGCCCCGCCGCCGGCGGTCGCTCAGAGGCGAGACGGCGAGCAGGATGGCGGCGCCCAGAAGGAGCGCTCCCGCCTCGGGCGCGCGCGACACGAGCGAACGCGCGTAGGCGTGCGACAGAACGGAGGCCGGGCGATGGCTCTCGGACATGAAACGGGCGATGGCCCGCCGGCCCTCACGGTCACCGGCCGCCTCACGGTCCCCGACCGCCTCTTCGAGGCCGCCCGAGCCGAACCGCGGGAGGGTGAGGCGCGCGGGGCGCGTGAGGCGCACGCGGAGGGGCTCCGTGCGGGGGTGCGTGAGAGGAGGAAACGGGGAGCCGCAGTACACGAAGGCCCGCGCCAACCACGGCGAATAGGCGGCAACGAGCGCCACTCCCGCTATCAGAACCATGAGGACCATTCGCGCCCCGGTCGCACGGACCCGGTCCTCGCGCGCCTCACGCGCCCCGCGCGCCAGCGCCCGCGGCGCCGCTCCGGGAGGCGCGAACGGGATGAGAAGAAGCAAGCAGGGCAGGACGGCAATCCCCAGGGCCGGGTACTTGCACGCGAACGCCAGCCCGAAGAAAACGCCGCTCAGGGGAACGTCCAGCCGATTCGGCAGTCGGCACGCCCGCAGCCAGCAGACCAGGGCCGCCGTTGCATATAGGGCCGTTCCTGCATCCACGTAAGCGTCTAAGAGGAGAACGAACGACACGGGGTGGGAAAGGTAAACGAGAAGGGCGAGAGACCTCAAGCCCGGCTTGAGCCCGAACTCCTTGAGCGCGACGTTTAGGAGCAGGGCGGTTGACAGAGCTAGATAGAGGTGAATCAGTTTCGGGGCGAACTCCCCCACGCGCCCCTCCAACAAACGGCCGAAAACGAAGAGCATCTCCACGCCCTGCGGCATTTGCGAATAGACGTTGCCCTCGATCGGCGCCACCGACCCCGTGGCAATGGCATGGTGAACGTCCGCCAGATGGTACTCCAGAATGTCGTAGAGAAAGGAGGGCGTCAGCGCGGTCAAGGTCGCCCGCGCGATCACGAAACCGAGCAGCGCCGCTCCAGCGCAGGCCGCTACGGAACAGCCGCCTGCGGCTGTCAATGCGGGACCGCCGCCCTCGGGTGCTGTAGAAGCGCGTCGCAGGGCGCCGCCGCCGACGCGCGTCCGGACCTCGGCGCAGAGAAGGGCGGCCTGCTTCCGCAAGGCCAAACCGGCCAGACACATAACGAGGAGCGGCGTCCAGGGCGAGAAGAGGTTGCGCCCCATGAGGGGGCCGGCGACCCCGAGGGCCAGCATGAGATGCGAGAGCAAACCCCACCCCAGCGCCAGCGACAACGACAACGAAGGCGATCCAGGCAATCCCCACCGTCGGCGAACCGGTCGCAAAGCGGAGAAGCCGAGCAGCAGAGCCAAGGCGGGCGCGAAAGCGGCGGCCAGAACGCTTCTCAGATGCGTCACGCACCAGGTCAGGGCAAAGTCCCACTGCCGGTTCCGCGCGATCTCCCAGCTGAGCGCGCCGATGAGGACCGCCAGTCCCAAGATGAAGGCCGCTTCACGGACCCGGGCCGCGGCCGCCGATCGGGAATCTGAAGACGATCTGTCCATTCAGGTTAAACGCTGGAAAGGAGACGTTCTGCTCAGGCGAAGGGGGACCCCTCAGAGCGGACGCCCCAGCTCCCTCTCCCGGCCCACCTGCCCGCCGGCAGGCGGAGCGGCCTCCTTCTTTCCCCTCGGCATCTTAGCTCGCGCTCGCCCCGACCGCAAGCGCGAAGTCAGGCAGCGAAGTCAGGCGGTCGGAAAGTGGCAGCCCCATCGGTTTCCTTGCCCACCGAAAGCAAAACCCGCGCTCACACGAACGCGGGGCCAATGGAACGTGCTCTCTGGTACAACTGGCCCATCAAGAAAAGAGGGGGATTCTTGCACCCCCCTTTGGTCTTCCACCGACAGGCTACGAGTCGCGAGGCTCCCTATCTTTGCCCGTCCTCATTACTATTACCATGCCAATCACAGCCGCGAGAATCAGCACGAGGCCCACCCACGGACCGTGCTGTTTCAGGAACGCGATGGCCGCCTGACTGCCGAGCACTGTGAGGACGAAGCCGGCGAGGCCAAACACTATTGCGCCGGAGCCCAGGAGCCATCGGTTCTGGAGGTTTGTGGCCTCTTCCTGGATCGTTCTGCGGACAGTTTTGGGGATGTCGTTGGCGATCTCGGTGTTCTGTCTCCGAATCCCATCGACTTCCTTCCCGATCCTATCCAAATGGTCGCGGATGTCGGCGTATTCGTTGGTGACTGTCTTGAACTGCTCATCGAGGGCCTTCAAGCGCAGACCGAGAGCGTGCCACGGGTAGCCCGACTTGAGCAAGTTGTCAAGCAGGGCTTCCGGGCCATTCTCCTGAACGGAGTCCTCCCATTCGACGTCCTTCATTCCAACGGGAGCGCCTTTTCTTTGCGAACGGACGTAGCCGGTCTTCTCCTGGTAGTCACCCGCATAGATCTGTTCGGGCGTTTCGCCCTCCTCGAGCCTGAAGATGGTCAGGCGGAAGATCCTCTCCTTGAATAGGAAACGCCTCTCTTCGCTGGAAGTGTTCGTGATGGTCCAATTGAGCGTCCCTGTGTACCCGGCGTCCACTTGGGTCGTGGGGGCAACAATTCCCTCCCGCGAAAGGTCCGTTGTCGGACTGACTATCCCATGGAGATCATAGTCGGGATAGATCTGGTGCACGACCTCGCGGCGAAAGTCCAGCGTCTCCAACGCCGTCAGCGCCACGGAATGACCCGGTTGGATCTTGATGCCCTTTTTCTTCTTGCCTAGCGAGAACTCCTTCCCGGAGTTGAGGAACTCACCGGAGTCGCCCATGCGCAGCACGTACGAATTGGGACGGATGCAGCTTTCATCCCCACCGACGATGACTTTGCCGAGCAACTTCCGGATCTCGTGATCGCTCAATATGGTCGCCATTCAGATTGCCCCCCTCGTCGTACCCGAGCCGAAGGGATCAGTCTCCCCCGTTCCTTGTTCCACGCAGAACGGTTGCCCTTCCCCAGCCGCGGTGCATACTCTCTCTGTCGTGTCGCGTCAAGAGGAAAGCGTCTGTGTGTGACGCCGCAGAGCTTCCCGCTGACGGGCGAAGGACCGACATGTAGTCGCCCGCACCGGGCTTGTCCCGGTGAAGCGAAGGACAGGCGGCTAAGAGGGCAGGTTCCTCCCGCCCCCGCGGCGGAGGTCGGAAAAAGTCGCGCCCTCTTAGCCGCCAATCATGGCCCCACTGGAGCAAGCCCAGTGGTGGCCTCGTCTTGACGCAGCAAAGGACTGCGAGGGTAGCGGAAGGGAGATGCGCCCGCGCGCCTCTTGGGTCGCGCCCATGAGACGTCGGCCGCGTGGCGGCGTTCGTCGGCGGACCGGCACTCTGAGAGGGCGTGTGAAAAGGGCGCGTGGGCAGTGTAGCACGGGTGAAGGCCGGCGGGGCGCCAGTGAAGTCCATGAGAAAAGTGAGAGATCCTGCGCACATGACAGCCGAGGGCGGCTGTTCCACGCTTCTCACACACGCCATGCGAGCGCCGGAGGCGAATCCAGCCGTTGCGTTCCCCGTGCGAGGTTCGGTATATTGCCCATGGCGGATCTCGCCGCGGAACGCCTCCCCAAGAAGCGTGGCCGCTACAGCGGGTTTGTTGCGAAGATGGCGATCCAGCGGAAAATCTACGAGCGCGTTCTCAATATGACCCAGATGCACAACGTCGGGGTCCTCCACCGGGGCTCGGACATGCTCTGGACCTGCCGGTGGAACGAAGGAGGTCGCGAATCGAGCGTCTGCTACCAACTGATCAAGGGCCCTTACGACAGCGCGCTGAAACTGCGTTTGCGCTACCGCGTGCTGAAGGACGGCGCGGGAGACGAGCAACTCCTGGACTACACGGTGCCAATCAAGACTTCAGTCAGCTACAAGCGGAAGACTTGGTACTGGTTCGCGTGCCCCCTCAACATCAACGGCAATCCGTGCAAGCACCGGGTCCGCAGCCTCTATTTCCTTCCGGGCAGCGAGTATTTCGGGTGCAAGAACTGCCGGGATCTGATGATCCGGTCGCTCTCCCCTTCTTCCGGCGTCGTCTTCCGCCAAACGGAATCGGTCTGTCCCGATTCTCGCGGGGATGAGAGCGGGGATTTCATCCCCGAGCTTCGCCTGGGCTGGCGTCCCTCGACCTCCCGCAGAATCTGCCGGCAATGCGGCTGCCTGACTGAAGGCATTCACTGTTGCAACTGCGGCGTCAGTCTGAACGGCGACAAGGAGAACCTCTTCGACCTGCTTGGCATCGGCGTCCATGCAACGCCGGACCAAATGCGCTCCGCTTTCGTCACTCGCGTCAAAGAGTACCATCCCGACCGTGTGGCGCATCTCGGCCGGAAACTCAAGGATTTGGCCGAGCACGAGGTGAAGCGAATCACGCGAGCCTACAAGATCCTCGCCGATCCGGAGCGCAGGGAAGTCTACGTGGCGAAAATGAACATGAAGGGGCCGCTCTGAGTGAGGAGCCCGGCGCGCCTCACGCGCCCCGCGCGCCGCGTGATGCGCCGATCAAGTCCTGGAATCCGGGGTCAAACCGAGATCGCGGGACCGCCGAAAGCCGGTGGATTGCGGGCGATTCTCAGCACAATGGATCTGATTGCAGGCAGCCTGCTCGGTTTGGCCGTTGGAGACGCCCTAGGCGCCCCGCTCGAGGGAATGAGAGGGCCGCATATCGGGCAGGTCTTCGGCGAGGTCGCCGATTACGTCGACCCGATCGCCGCATTTCCCGACCGTCCGGGCAAGTGGCGCCTTGCCGGGCTCTACACGGACGAAGCGCAGCAGGCTCTGGCCGTCGCCGACGTGTTGGCCGTTCACGGCGGGGCGGACGCGCAGGTGCTGGCGGATCTCTACCTGCGCTTGGCCAACGAGGGCCCGCCGGGCGCGCCGTTCGGCGGCCATCGCGGCACGGGGCATTTCTTTCGGCGCGCGGTGGCCGCCATGGCCGCGGCCGACGATCCCCGCCGGTGCGGGCAGCCGTCGGCGGGCAGCGGCGCCGCTGTTCGAGTCGCGCCTGTCGGCCTTTTCTACGCCGAAGACGAAGAGGCGCTGGCGCGGTCGGCGATCGATCTCTCTCTGATGACCCACTGCGACTCGCGAGGCGTGGCCGCCGCGTTGGCGATGGCCCGGGCCGTCGCGTGTCTGGCGCCTCGAGGCGGCGACGAGAAGGGCCGCGAGCGCGGCCGCCCCGAGCGGTCCTCTCCCGATCCGCTTCGCATCGCTGAGGATCTTCCCGGGTGGCTGGCCGAGTGGGAAACGCGGCTTGCCCGGGAATACCGCGAATTTCTCGATCTGCAAGGCGACGGCGACGCCCGGTTGCATATGTTCTCCGAGGCCCTCACGCCGCTGGCTTTCCTCGTGCGGGAATCCAACGACGCGCTCGCGGCCAAGTCCATCGTCGAACAAGCCAACGCATGCGCTCCCGCGGCGAAAATCACGCAGCTAAACGCCTCCTTCGCTCCCGCTTTGGTCGTCATGGCTCTCTACCGCGCCCTCTCAGCCGTCGATTTCGCCAGCGGCCTTATCGCGACGGTGAACGCCGGAGGAGACGCCGATACGGCGGGCGCCGTGACCGGCGCGCTCCTCGGGGCGCGTTTCGGCGTCGACCTCATCCCCGCCAGATGGATCGAGGGTCTCTTGAACGCCGACCAGATTCGGCTCCGCGCCCGCGCCCTCGCCGAGCGCGGGGTGGACTGGAGCGCTTGGGAGGACTACGTCGAGATGGAAAAGGCCCTCACCGAGCGCGAACTCGCCGCCTGTCGCCGCGCCGAGGCCGAGCACCACAAGGCCATCGAGAGAAGGAAGGAACGCGAAGCCGAGCGCCGCGCTTCACGCGCCAAGACCGCCGCCAAAGCCCCCCCGCCCGACCTAGGCTTCGCACCCCCGCCCGAGATCTGGCTCGGGGGCCTGAGGCCCCCGTCCGATGACGCCGCGTCCGACGGCATCCGCCCCGCGGACCCCGTCCAAGCCAAGAAGGACAAAGCCCGCCGCGGCCGCAGGCGGATCGCCTGGAAAGAGGAACGGCGCAAGGGGAAACGGTGATTCCGCGGGGCGTGAGGAGGAGGGCCGCGAGATGACGGTCGGCGAGTGTTACGTCGGCACGAGCGGATGGAGCTATTCGCACTGGGCGAAAGGACGCTTCTATCCGAAGGGCCTGAAACAGGGAGAGTGGCTCAGGTTTTACAGCGAGCGCTTCCCGACCGTCGAAGTGAACTCCTCATTCTACCGCATACCGAAACCGGAGTTCATATCCCGATGGCGAGAATTGACCGACCCCCGATTCCGGTTCGCGGTCAAGCTCTGGCGGCGCATCACCCACGAAAAACGCCTGGCGAAATGCGCTCAGGACCTTGCGGACTTTCTGTCCGCCATCGCTCCGCTCCAGCCGAAGCTCGGGCCTCTGCTGGTTCAACTTCCGCCCTCCCTACCGTGCGACATCGATCTTCTCGAGTCCTTTCTCTCGGGTCTCGAAAAGGTGGAGCGGACTTCCAAGACGCCGGAGCGTCGCGGACCTCTGAGGGTAGCCGTGGAGTTCCGCAACAAGGATTGGTTGAACCGGCAGACTTACGAAGTTCTTGATCGCCGCGATGCGTCCCTCTGCCTGTCCGATCTGCCCAGATGCTCGATCGCTGAGCCTAACCGCGCCGGCTTCGTCTACATCAGACGCCACGGCCCGGGCGGCGATTACCGGGGGCGCTATCCGGCCGAAGCCATCGCCGAGGACGCCGCCCGGATTCGCGGGTGGACCGGCGAAGGGCGAGACGTTTACGTTTACTTCAACAACGACATCGACGGCTACGCCGTGGACAACGCGCGGCAGCTGATCGAACGCCTTGAATAGCGGAACAACGAGATTGCGAAGTCGGAGGCATCTGCACCCCGCGATCGGCGCTCCCGGAAATCCCTTGTGCAACGAAAGAGGATGATCTATCTCCTGGCCCGACCGAAAGGGAGACGGCGCCGCCCCGCACGGTTCCCTGCGGAAGTCCCCGGACGGAAAGATTGGGTGTTTCAGGAGGGATGGACATGAGAAGAGATCTCATCAACGCCATCGTTGCATTCTCTCTGGGAGTTGCGACGGCGGCGCACGCGGCCGACGATGTCCTCATCGCCGACTTCGAGGGCGAGGACTACGGCCAGTGGAAAACCGTCGGCGAGGCGTTTGGGACCGGTCCGGCGCGGGGAACGCTCCCTCGCCAGATGCCGGTCAGCGGCTTTAAGGGCGAACGATTGGTCAATAGCTTCTTCAACGGCGACGACACGACCGGCACGCTGACTTCCCCTCCCTTCAAGATCGAGCGCAGGTACATCAACTTCCTCGTGGGCGGGGGCAAGCACCCGGGAGAAACGTGCATCAACCTGATCGTGGACGGCGCGGTCGTCCGCACCGCGACCGGGCCGAATGACCAACCGGGCGGCAGCGAGCATCTGGACTGGCGCGCGTGGGACGTGTCGGAGCTTCTCGGCAAGAGCGCGGTCATTCGGATCGTGGACCAGCGCATCGGCGGCTGGGGGCATATCAACGTCGACCACATCGTGCAAAGCGACGAGAAACGCGAGCGCGCGCCGGCGGAACGCGAGATCGCGATCGAACGACGCTATCTGCATCTGCCGGTGAAGAACGACGGGGCGAAATGCCGGATGCGTTTCGTCCTGGAGAGCAAGACCGTCCGCGAGTTCGACATCGAACTGGCCGAGAGCGCGCCGGATTTCTGGGTCTTCTGCGATGTCTCCCCGTTCAGGGGCAAGAAAGTGAGGATCGAGGTCGATCAGATGGCTTCGGACTCGAAGGGGCTCGCGTCCATCGTTCAGGCCGATGCGGTCCCGGGCGCGGACCAACTCTACCAAGAGAAACACCGGCAGCAGTTCCATTTCTCCTCCCGCCGCGGCTGGAACAACGACGCCAACGGCCTCGTGTTCTACAAGGGGGAGTACCACCTGTTCTACCAGCACAACCCCTACGGTTGGCAGTGGGGCAATATGCACTGGGGTCACGCGGTGAGCCGGGACTTGGCGCACTGGGAGGAGCTGCCGGTCGCCATCTACCCGCACCAGTTCGGCGACTGGGCGTTCTCCGGCAGCGCGGCCGTTGACTGGAACAACACGGCCGGGTTCAAGACGGGCGACAACGACGTGATCGTCGCGGCCTACACCAGCACGGGGCGCGGCGAGTCGATCGCCTACAGCAACGACCGGGGTCGAACCTTCACGGACTACGAGGGCAACCCCGTGGTGAAGCACCAAGGCCGGGACCCGAAGATCATCTGGTACGCGCCGGGCAAGCATTGGGTCATGGCTGTCTACGATGAACGGGACGACTCGCGCGGCATCGCCTTCTACACGTCGCCCGACCTGAAGAACTGGGAGTATCAAAGTCGGACCGACGGCTACCACGAATGCCCGGAGATCTTCGAGATTCCCGTTGACGGGGACGCGACGAATCGCAAGTGGGTGGTCTACGGCGGGGACGGCCACTATTCCATCGGGACGTTTGACGGAAAGGCCTTCACGAAAGAGTCGGGCAAACACCCGAACAACTACGGCAACTGCTTCTACGCCTCCCAGACCTTCAACGACGTCCCGCCGCAGGACGGCCGCCGGATTCAGATCGCCTGGGGGAGAATCTCGACGCCGGGCATGCCGTTCAACCAGTGCATGCTGTTCCCCTGCGAGCTGACGCTGCGGACGACGGATGAGGGGATCCGCATGTTTGCCGAGCCGGTGAAGGAGATCGAGAAGATCCACGACAAGAAGCATCGGTGGACCGATCTGGTTCTGAAGCCGAACACGAACTTGCTGACCGATATCAGAGGCGATCTCTTCCACATCGTCGCGACGTTCGAAGTCGGCAACGCGGCCGAGTTCGGCTTGGACGTTCGCGGAATGCCCCTTGTCTACGACGTCAAGGAGCAGCAGATCGCTTACCGAGAATGCAAGGCCCCGCTGAAGCCGGACAAAGGAGCGATCCGCCTCGAAATCCTGGTCGACCGCGCGTCCGTCGAGATCTACGGGAACGGCGGAAGGATCTACATGCCCGTGGGGGCGATTCCGCCGGACGACAGTCCGTCGCTGGGGATCTTTACCCGAGGCGATGATACGCGGCTGAAGTCGCTGGACGTCTATGAGCTGCGTTCGGCGTGGGAGCGATCGGAATCAGCGCCTCCTGAATGAGCGGCCCGCCGACGCTCGGACGCCGGAGAGCAAGCGCCGCTTGCGTCTCCACAGTTGGTCTCCGCCCCTTCCCGCCAGGCCTCTCGGCGTATCGCCGGGACTCCTGCCTCAACCAACGCTCGACTTCCCTCTGGGCAACGGGCGGAAGCGATCTGGCGTCCTTGATTGTCATAGTAAGCCATGAGCCATGATCCGCGGTTCTCGGCGGGAATCAAGAGAAGGCTCAACCATTTCCTGCTCTGACTAGTAAGCTTGCCAATCAGGGTGGAGTTCAGAGAAGCGACCTAGACCGGCGTCGTTTCGGCGGGCGGCTCATCCGAGGCCGGGGGTTTGCCGTCTACGTTCCAGATCGGCACTCCGAAGACGTCGTGGATGAAGTAGTGCGCGACGGGCACGCCCAGAAGGACCCCCCAGAGACCGAACAGGTGGTGCCCCAGGAACAGGATGATCAGCACAAAAACCGGATTCAACTTCAGGTGCCTGCCGTAGATGAGGGGGTTGAGCAGGTAGGCTTCCACGGCGTGGATGACGACGACCAATCCAGCCGCCATCGTCGCCTTGCCAAGCCCACCCGCATTGAGCGCCACCAGAAGAATGGGAACCGTGGAGATGAACACGCCGAGGACGGGGATGAAGCTGCAAACGAAGACGATCAGCGAGAGCACGGCGAGCGAGGGAATGCCGAGCGTCACAAGACCGATGAAGGTCAGAACCGTATTGGCGCAGGCGATCAACGCCTGGGCCTGGATCGCGCGCCCCACCACCCAGGCGAAGCGCACGACCGGCTGCGCCGTTTGCTCGTAGAAGCTCTTCAGCCGCGACTGGCGGAGCGTCTCGATCTCCCGCCCGAGGCGCGTGATGTCGAGCATGATGAGGAAGCTGAACAGCAGCGCCAGGAGCATCATGCTTGATCCCTTAGCGAGCGTGTGCAAGGCGCGAGGAGCGTAATCGCGAATGAGATCGCCCTGCTCCGTCACGATCAGCTGAACGAGCTGCTCGTGAACCAGCTGCTCGTCTCCGGGCAAAGGCTCATTCCTCCCGCCAGGCCCGGACGCCGCCTGGTCCGCGTTGGCCTCCTCCTTCACCAATCCACGCAGGTAGATGCTCAGCATGCGTCCCAGGCTGGGATACGTCTCGATGAGGCGATTCTTGACCTCAAAGACTCGGCTCTCAATCTGGTCGAGATTATTGAGCAGGGCGTTGGCCTCTCGGATGACACGCGGCACGACGAGACCGGCGAACGAGGTCAGCCCGGCCAGCAGGACGAGGTAGACCAGCATGATCGCCAGGCGGCGGCTCAGGCGCAGGCACTGCTGCGCAAGCCGCACCATGGGGCCGGAAGAGAAGGCGATCACATAGGTCAGAAACATCAGCCCGAAGAATCCCCGCAGAATCCAGAGCAGCAAGAAGAAGATGACCCAGGTGAGTATCCGCCGGTTCTGACGGTAGAATTGGTCCATCGAAAAAGGCACGGCTGCACTCCTGGCCGCATGATGCCGAACGTTTCATCTCCCTCAAAAGGATCCTATTCCTTAGGGGGAGGAAAAGACAGGGGAATCTCAACCGGCCGAAGGCGAAGGCGGGAATCTCTGAAGGTGTCGCCTGCGGCTCTTCGGAAAACGGGGGCGTTTGAGGAAGCGCCGCTCGGCGCCGTCATCGTTCTCTGCCCTCGGGCCGTGCGTCGTGCCGGCGATCATCTTGACGAGAAGGGCGAGTTGCGAGCGGGTCCCCTTCTTACGCCTCTCTTACCGTTTCCTCGCCTTGCTCTTTGCCCGGTCTTTCGCTTTTTCCCTTCCGCAACTGTTCCGTGCGACCTTTTTTTGCGCGCCTTCCCTCGGCGATATTCCTCGCAATCTTGCCGCGGGGAGAGATTCGCGATCCAGTGACGCGGATCGGAGCTCTTGAGAGCGCCCACGCACTGCGCGGATGCCGGCCCTTGGCGCCCGCGGTCCAACGCTCGGACCTCAGGCGAAGAAACCGGAGCGACGCAGGATGGCGCCGCCCCGGTCGGCGCTCACGGAAACGACCGTGATGGGAATGCCAAGGAGTTGTTCGATCCGCTCGATGTAGCGTCGGGCGTTTTCGGGAAGGTCCTCGTAGGCTTTGCACTGGCCGAGGGGCGTCCGCCACCCCGGCAGATCTTCGTAGACGACCTCGATCTCGGTTTCCATGGTCACGCCCATGGGGAAGACCGGCACGTCGCGGCCGCCGATCCGGTAGTGGGTGGCAATGCGAACGCTTTCCAGGCCGTCGAGAACGTCGAGCTTCGTCAGCATGATCTCGTCGAAACCGCCGAGGAGCGTCGAGCGGCGCACGACGGGGGCGTCGAACCACCCGCAACGGCGCGGGCGGCCGGTTGTCGCGCCGTATTCCGCCCCTTCCTTTCGGATCCGGTTGCCGAACTCCTCGTCGAACTCCGTGGGCAGGGGGCCTTCTCCCACGCGCGTCGTGTAAGCCTTCGCCACGCCCGCGATCCGATCGATGCGACGCGGACTCAGGCCAAGCCCCGTCGAAATGCCGCCGGGCGAGGGGTTGGACGAGGTCACGAAAGGATAGGTGCCGTGGTCGATGTCGAGGTGGATGCCCTGGGCGCCTTCGATGAGGATCTTGCGCCCCGCGTCGAGCTGCTCGTTGAGCCACGTGACGTTGTCGATGAGCATGGGGACGAGCTTGGGCGCCAGCTCGAGAAGGTCGTTGGCCACTTTGCCGGCTGAGGGGATTTTCTCGTGATAAACGTTCTCGAACATCGGTTCGTAGAAGCTGGCGAGCCTCTTGATTTTCTCGCGCACCACCTTCTCGCAACGCAAGTCCCCCAGTCGCAGACCCACCCGCGTGACCTTATCGCCATACGCGCAGCCGATGCCGCGGCCCGTGGTGCCGATCTTGCCCTTGCCGCGCAGTTTCTCCTGCGCCGCGTCCAGCAGGCGATGATAAGGCAGCACCATGTGAGCCCCCTCGGAGATGAGAAGGCGGGAACGCACCTCGAATCCTCGCCCCTCAAGCGCCTGGATCTCCTCTTCCAGAACCTGAGGATCCACGACCAGGCCGTTGCCGATCAGACACTGGCAGTTCGCATGCAGAACGCCGGAGGGAACCAGGTGGAGGATGTATTGCTCGCCGTTGACGACGACCGTGTGGCCGGCGTTGTTGCCCCCCTGGTATCGCGCGACGACGTCGGCCTCGCGCGAGATCAGATCGACGATTTTTCCCTTGCCTTCGTCTCCCCACTGGGAGCCGATGATGGCGAATGTTGGCACGTTCCTCTCTCCTTCGCCCGCAATCCGTCCCGCCGGGCCTTGACTCGCAACCGGTCCCGCCGGGCCTTCACCCGGAATCCGTCCAGGCGGGCCTTGGGGCGGAATCCGTCCGCCCGGGCCTTGACCCGGAATCCGTCCAGGCGGGCCTTGAGGCGGAATCCGTCCGCCCGGGCCTTCACCCGCAACCGGTCCGTTGAGGTCGCGCCGCTTTACCCCGCAATCGGGACCGGCGCAATGCTCCGAAGTCCGCGGCTCTGGCGATTTCTTGTCTCGGACGGCGCCCCGCGCAAAAAAGCCCCTGGGGCGCCGCGCATCGCTGGCCGTGTGGCGCGCCCAAGGCGCTGAGAAGACTTGCTTTATGCGGTCGTCCGTCCGCTTGCGGACGCCCGCCCGCCCGACACAAAGAAGGATTCTGGCGCCCGGGGGGACCAAATGCAACAGAAATCGCCGCAGAGGAAAAAACGCCGTTCGCGGGCGCGTGTTTCCGACCTGGAGGAACGTCCAGGCGCGGGATGTCAGGGATCAGGATGCGGCTCTATGGGTCCGTGCGCTCAGGGGATGTCCGGAAAGCGTGGTCGCCGGGGCAACGCTTCATCGGCCATGGTTGCGCGGAATTCGCCGTCGGCGCCGGAGGTCGATATGGCGCGGAATATCAGACTCCTACGAGGGTCGGGAGCGGAGCGCGACGCGGCGCCGAAACGCGCGGGCCAAGACGTTCGTGGTGAAGAGCGCCGGATCTTGGCGAGGAAAACCACGGGGTTTTTCAGGCGCCCGCTCCGGGGCGGGGTTTCGGGCTAGAACTCCATCTCGCGCCAACGTTTCAGGCCGATCCGCATGGGAAGGATAATGGCGACGAGGTGCGCGAAGGCCAAGCAGACGAGCGAGGCGATGAGGAGCGCTTCGGCATGGGGATTTCGCATGGCGCCCGCGGAGGGGGACATGAGGTAGGCGGGATAGATCTCGAGGGCTACCACGAGGCCGATGTAGAACATGCTGAGGATGACGTTGAGGGTGCCGCCGACGCCGTTGGCGATCCGGGCGGGATTGTCTTCCTTGAAATTGGGGGTGGCGGCGCCGAGCCCGACCGCCAGGCTCGTCAGGCCGAAGGACATAAGGAAGAGCGTGCTCAAGGAAAGGGCCATCATGTAAGGCGTGACCTTGAGGATCCAGTTGGAGAAGAACATGAGCGACTCGGTCAGCGCGACGCTCAGGAGCCAACACATCCCGTACTTTTCCCAGACGATGCGCGTGCGATTCATGGGCGCCAGGCCGACGACCCAGAATTGCTTTCCTTCGAGGCTCAGCATCGGGTAGACCAGGCGCGTGGTGAGGATGGAGAGCATGAAGCACGTGGCGCCCATGTTGAAGAAGGAGATAAGGCCTTTCCAGAAGGGAAGGGCGGTTTGGAAGGTGTAATTGCGCGTGTAGGCGCTGCGCAAGCTGGCGACGTAGATGAAGAGGAGGCCAAAGAGGATGATGAGCTGGCTCCACTGAACCGGGTCGCGCAAGAAGGTCTTGATGTCCTTCATCACCAGCGCCCGCGTCGAGGATCCCAGCGGCCTGAGTCGGCGCTCGACCCAGTCGAACAAGGCCCGTCCGACGGGCACGGCGCCTCCCCGGGCGCTGCCGGTTTCGCGCGCCAGACACCAGCCGCGGTAATAGAGGGGCGGGGCGAGCCACGCGCAAACCTGGAGCAGCATGAGGGCGGTGCTCGAGATCATGGCGAGCCAATACAGGAACTCCTTCCAATCACTCCTGCCCAGGGCCAGCATGCCGGCGGTGAACCAGTAGTGAGGCGACCAGACGGTGGAGCCGACTTTCAGAATGTTGAGGACCTGAGAAAAACTGATCTCGGGCGAGAAGAGAATGGTGTGAGCTCCCGCAATCCGGATGGCGGCGACCCCGAGAAGCGTGGCCATCGCGACAAGAACGATGGTCCATTTCAGCGCCCGGCGGGCGGGCAAGAAGGCGCTCAGGACCATCGTGATGAGCGCGCCCAGACCCGCCGGTATCACGAGAAAGGGGAGGACGAGCGCCCCGATCAGCGGATAGAACCACAGGGAGACCTCGCGCACGATGCCGAAGGACATGAACAGGGGCAGGGAGAGAATGGCGAAAGCCCAGGAGCTGTAGAAGATGGACTCGACCAGCTTCACGAAAAAGATGCTGCGATGCGAGACGGGTTGGCTCATGAGATACTCGATCTCGCGGGAGATATAGGTGGTGGAGAGGGTGACGATGAGGTTCGAGAAGATCAGCATGGAGAAGAAGGCCATGATCACCATGGTGATCAGACGGTCCATGAGGAGGGCGCCGAAGTCCTCCTTGCTGTCGAGCCAGTGGAAAAGCAGGTAGAAAAACGCCATGCCCCCGAAGACAATGAGTCCGACGACTCCCAGGAAGACGAAGAGATGAATCACCAAGTGGTCGCGGATGCCGGCCACGTAGTTGTTGGCGATCTTGAAGCGGGTGAGAAGGATGAGGGTGGTCTGGCGCATGGTTGAGGCCCGGTCTCCCCGACCGGGTGAGGCCCGATCCGCCGGACCGGTTGAGGCCCGGTCTCCCCGACCGGGTGCGGCCCGGCGCTGTCTTTGCGGCACAGCCGCCCTCGGCTGTGCGCGTTTTCTTCACTCGCCGCGCGCCGCGCTTGCGCTCGACCCGTCCGGCGGGCCGGGCTCTTCGCCGGCCAGTGGGGCGCCCGTCAAGCGCAGAAACATCTCCTCCAGATTGCCCCCCTGACCCGCCTTCTGGCGCATCTCGTCGAGAGCGCCCGAGAAAATCAGCTCGCCGCGGTGCAGCACGCCGATCCGGTCCGCCAGTTCCTCGGCCACCGACAGCGTGTGGGTTGAGAGGAAAACGGCCAGCCCTTCCTGGCGCGCCTTCCGCTTGAGCAGCGTCTTCAGGGTGCGCGCGCTTTGGGGATCGAGCCCCACCATCGGCTCGTCGACGATGAGGACGCGGGGCTCGTGCATGAGGGAGACGGAGAAGACGAGTTTCTGGCGCATGCCGTGGGAGTAATTCTCGATAAACTCATCCTCGGCGCCCTCCAGTTCGAAGAGGGCGAAATGCTCTTCCATGCGCTCGGCGACGCGCGCGCGGTCCATCCCGAAGAGATCGCCGATGAAATGGTAGAAGTCGCGCCCCGTCAGCTTCTCGTAGAGGTAAGGATGGTCGGGGATGTAGCCGATGGCGCGCTTGGCCTCGACCGGTTCGGTCTGAATGTCGTGGCCCATGATGCGAGCCCGGCCCGCGGTCGGTTTCAGGAGCCCGGCCAGGATCTTGATGGTTGTCGTTTTCCCCGCGCCGTTTGGGCCAAGGTACGTGAAGATCTCGCCCTGGGAGACGTCAACGGTGAGGTCGCGCACGGCCACGACGTCGCCGTAGCATTTTCGCAGGTTCTCGATCTCGATCGCGGGGGGCTGGTCGGGTTTCATCGTCTCGGGTCTTTCGTGGCGGCGGGGCGAGACCCCGCCCCTTTCGTGGCGGTGGTGGGGCGGGGCCCGACCCTACGGACTCGCGGCAACGGCGCCTCGCCTTCTCTGGGGGCAGGAGGGGTTTTTCAGGATCCTCCGAGCAAGGCGGGAATGATGGATTCGATCCCCATCCCATTTCCCGCTTCCGGCGCCCTTTCCTCAGCCGCCTTCGCGCGTTCCTGATACAAGGCGACGTCAAAGTCCGGAATCCGTCGAACGTGATCGAGACTGGGGCGCTTGTTCAGAATGGCGGGTTTTGAGCCCCTTTCGAGGACCATGCCCTGAAACAGTTCCCGCCGCAACGTGACGCCCCGCTTGTCGACCCAGCTGCTCTTCGTGATGCCCGCAAACGTCGTGTCGAGCCGGAAGGTCTCGACCTTCTCGCCGTCAACTTCGATTGTCTCCTCGGCGGCCACGGTCACGGTGGCCTGGCCGTTGCGCATGGAGGCGATGGCCATCGGGGCGATGGGGTCGAGAACGTTGATGGTGTAGGTCTCGCCGACGTGGAGGTTGAAATGGCGGGTGATCATGGGGCGGATGGCGGCCATCAGCGACAGAGGTCGCCGCAGCCGCTGGGCGCCGAAAACCGGCTCCTGGTTGGGACGCGCCAGGTGATAATAGAGAACATCGTCGTGAACGAACCCCGCGCACTCCAGATCGAAGGGAGGCGCTGCGATGGCGCCAACGAACTGCGAGACCTGGAAATCGGGAGTGAGATCCAGGGTCAGACGCATCTCGAGGGGCTGTCGCAGCAGGCCGATGGGGAACGTCATCTCCGTATTCTGGACGACGCAGTAGCCTGCCTGTCCCTTCTCCCTGGGCGAATCGGCGCGGTTTTGGGTGAGGGTCAGCGCCATGGCCCCCAGGTCCTCTCCCCCGCGGCGAATCCAACCCCACTCATGGATATCGGTCCACTGGAGAGCGAGGACCTCGGGTTCGATCAGAGCGTTCTCGGCCCGGATGCGGGCAGGGAGAATCTCATGCACGACCAGGCTCGACATCATGGCGATCCAAAAGACCGTGACGCCGGCGGGGACGATCCATCCTCCTCCCAAGAGAGGCCGCTTTCTCCCTCGGATGAGCCGGGATGTCGATGGGTCGCCGATCATAAACCCACTCCGTAGCACACTCCGCCCGACGAGGCAAGCTCCGCAGCGCCGGGCCGGCACCGGGCGAGACATGCCGGCCCAAGCCGCTCGGTCAGGTCGGCGTCGAGCCGCAATCTGCGCATCTAGGAGTTCTTCGGGCCCATTTTCCTCGATTCCCCTTGAGAACGGTCCTCATAGCGGAATCAAGGTTTGCCGAAGCGGCCACAACTTGTTCTTTACCGCCGCCGGACGCGATAGTAAAGTGGGCGCTCGAATCCGGCGACCGGATCTGAGGCCGCAGCCGCTCGTGTCTCGTGCGCCGATCCAACCCCGCCAATACTCGAGAGAGGAGAAGGATGATGCTGACGCGAGAGAAAACCAGACGCTTGGCGACGCGCTGCGCGATGGCTGCCCTGTTCCCGCTCGTGTTGTCCGCCGCGGCCGAGGAGAAGAAGCCCGCCGCCAAAGACAAGGAATGGCCCTTCGACGTTCCGAAGGAAGAGATCAAGCATTACACCGCCTTGCGAACGAGCGAGAAAATCGTCGTGGACGGCAACTTGAGCGAAAAGAGTTGGTCCTTGGCGCCGCGCTCGCCCCGCTTCGTCGACTGCCTCACGGGCGAGCGGGCTATGTACGACACGCGAGTGGCCGTGTTGTGGGACGACGAGAACCTCTACGTCGGCTACTGGGTCGAGGAACCGAACGTCCGAGCCACGCTCACCCAACGGGACTCGAACATTTACGAGAACAACGACGTCGAATTCTTCATCGCGGGAAAGGACGCGTACTACGAATTCGAGATCAACTCCTTCGGCACGATCTACGAGGTGTTCTTCATCTGGCAGGAGGCCTACGACAAGTGCGACTACGCCAGCGACCCGGCGCTCGAGAAATCGAAACTGGGGGGCTTCAACGGCGTGGGCTTCACGAGGCATCCCCGCGGCCTCCGGTGGCTTTCCCGGCACTGGGACTTCCCCGGCGCGCAAACCGCCGTCCAGGTGCAGGGCACGATCAACGACGATTCCGACAAGGACAAAGGCTGGACGGTGGAACTCGCCTTCCCCTGGAAGGGGATGAAATGGCTCGCCGAGGCGGACAAGCGCTCCCTGCCTCCCAAGGAGGGAGACGTCTGGCGCCTGGACTTCTCGCGGTTCAACCAGTACAGGGCGCCCGCTCCCGCAAAGGACTCCGGCGGCTGGTTCCTGAGCCGCCACGGCGTGTGGGACTCCCACATCCCCGAACTCTTCCCCTACGTCCACTTCTCGGCCAGAGACGTGGAGGCTAAGAATGCAGAGGACAAAGAGACGGGAAAAGAGGGGAAGTAGCGTCGACTCTCTGGGACGCTCTCTTCAGTCCGCGTGAGAAGACCCGGGCCGAAGCGGCGTGGATCGCGGGGCCGATTCTCGGGCTGCGGGCGCCGAATAGACGGCGACAGCGCGCAGGAGGGAGGGAGCGGCCTCTCTTTGGCGATCGCGCAGAAGGCGCGTAGCGGAGGCAAGATGCGCCCCCTCACATGCCTTCTTGTCTTTCTCCTGTGCTTGGCGATGGGCTGCCGCAGCATGTCCGTTGCCGTCCGCTACGCGCCTGATCTCTCGCCCCACGACTGGTCGCGCCACCCTTTGACCGCCTTTCCTAACCCCCTGGACGCGGCGCTTGGGGAGATCGGGCTGACTCCCGGCGCGCTCCGCTTCGACCCGGCCGTGTTCGGCGCCCTGGGAGGGAATCGCTTCCCCGCGCCGCTCCTCTCTTTCTACGGATCGAAGCCGCTCGAGATTCCTTACAGTCTCTCGTGCGTTGCGGCAAGCGCGCGCGAGAAGCCGGATTCGCTGAACGAAACGCTGATGCGGATGTTCCCGAAAGTCGGCGTGAACCTTCGAAGGGGCATGTTCGGAACGAACCCTCTCGAGCAGATCGAGAAAGAGACAGAGAAGAGCGAATCGAGCCTGGTCCAAGCGGTTGCCGCCATATTCTCCGTCCGCGACGGAAACCTGTCCGACGAAGACGCGACTCGGCTTGTCGAGAACGCGGCCGGGGTTCCATCCGACGCGCAAAATGCCGCCGCCCTTGTCATCCTGGCCTCTCTCCGGGCCGCGGAATGGCACAAGCGGGCCTTCGAGCGCTGCCCCGAGGTCCAAACTCCAGGTTTCTGCCGGGACGCGGCGCGCGCCGTCCGCAGCCAGTTCGTGTCGCCGCCCGCCGGGTTGGAAAGGGTTGCCGGGGAAATGGACTTCGAGGCGCTCTACGCGGGCGCCCAGGATCTGGCCCTCGCGGTTGACGCGGTTCGCGAGCGTCTGACTGCGCACCCGACGACCGCCACCTTCCACTTTGAGTGGCCGACGCCGCTCGGGCGCGTAATCCTCCGAGCGGGCGACTCGGGTGGGAAAATCGCGGCCGATGCCTCAGGCCGCGCCTCATCGCAAGGCAAGCCAAACCCAGAGGAGACCGCCCCAGCGGGCGCCGGGACGTCCGGCGAGCGGGAAGAGGAGCCGATTCTTCTCCTCATGGATCTCGACGGGAGCGGCGACGTCCATCGCTCCGGCGGAGCGAACGCCTCGTTCGGGCAGCCCGTCTCCGTCCTGATCGATCTCGGCGGCGATGATCGCTACGAGGGAAGCCCTGAGGGCGAGAACCAGTTCGGGTCAGGAGTTTTCGGCTACGGGATTGTGGTCGATCTGGGGGGAGACGATACGTACGTGGGGGGCTTCCTATCTCAGGGGAGCGGGCTGTTCGGAGTGGGCGCTCTTCTGGACTACGGCGGCGAGGACTCCTACGACATGAACGCGCACGGCCAGGGCGCGGGCTCTTTCGGGCTCGGACTGCTAATGGACGCGGGCGGGTCGGACTTCCACAGCGCCTTTGCCATGGCCCAGGGCTTCGGCTTCACCAAGGGGTGCGGCTATCTCCTGGATCGCGGCGAGGGCGATGACCTCTACGAACTCCGCAACGACAAGGTCCTCTATCCTTCGGCCCAGGCCCCGGCAACGCATAACTCCAGCGTCGGCCAGGGCGCCGGCGTTGGACGCCGCGCGGACCTCTCCGACGGCCATTCCTGGGCCGGCGGCTTCGGCCTTCTCCTGGACGAGGGCGGCAACGACACCTATGAAGCGGGCGTTCTGGCCCAGGGGGCCGCGTACTGGTACGGGATGGGCTTCTTGCTCGACCTCGCGGGAGACGATTACTACAGCGCCCACCACTACTGCCAAGGCGCGGGGGCGCATTTCGGCGTCT
>Ga0315274_10003086_pt1 | contig 24848 bp, 18 predicted proteins | sample YL17G02_20_MG_FD_203700 | JGI IMG/M metagenome (GOLD analysis project Ga0315274, IMG submission 203700) | Sediment microbial communities from Yellowstone Lake, YNP, Wyoming, USA - YL17G02_20 | ecosystem: Environmental > Aquatic > Freshwater > Lake > Sediment | place: USA: Wyoming | collected...
GAATCGAACCCACTTTGGCAAGCGCCATCACCTTTTCCTTCTCCGAAACATGCTTTGCCGTCAAATTGGCCCTTGAAGGCAACCCTGCCCAGACCCCATCGCGGATTTTGGGAAGACAGGCCTGATTTCTATTTCAGCCGTGATCGGCTAAAATTAATCATGGCCGGACCGGGGCAAAACCAGGCGGCGTCGGGAACAAGGCTGCCGAGGGCGCAACTGCTCGCGCTCGTCGCCGCCCTGTTAATCGTGCCGATGGTCATCTATCTACCGGGCATGCATTCCAAATTCCACCTTGACGACTGGCCGATTGCGCTCAAGAGCAAATACATCCGGATAAGCGACCTCAGCCGCCAATCGCTTACAGCCGCGGCTTTCCAGGACTTCGGAAACAACCGGCCGCTGCCTAACCTCAGCCTTGCGTTAAATTTTTATTTCAACCGCAAGGATCCCTTTGGCTATCATCTCGTGAACTTAACGGTCTTCATTATCACCGCGTTCGGCGTCTGGCTCCTGCTCCGGAAACTTATGCTCCGGCTCGGACGCGACGAGCCGCGCGCAACCCTGGCCGCCTGGGCGGCCGCCCTGCTCTGGTCATGCCACCCTGTGAATGTCCAGGCCGTGACTTACGTTGTCCAGCGCTACGCGTCCATGGCCGGCATGTTCACGGTCTGGAGCATTTATTTTTTCCATCTCGGCTTGGAGCGGCCAAAGGGCAGGATGAAATTCCTGGCGCTCTCAGCCGGCTCGTGCCTGGCCGCAATGCTCTGCAAGGAAACCGCGGCGACTCTCCCCGGCTTGCTCTTTCTTTACAAGGTCTTTTTCTTTGACGAGCTCAAGCCGGGATGGCTCAGGAAGAACCGGGCATGGGTCTTGGGACTTGCGGTCATCTATCTGCTGGCCGCGGCTGTCGCGCTCCGGCCTTCCATGGCCCACGTCGTTTTCAATTTCAGCCGGCAGCCGTTTGGAGCGTTGGAGAGGACCCTGGCTGAACCTAAAGTCCTGCTCTGGTATCCCGGGCTGATCATTTTTCCGTTCCCGCAGTTTTTGTCCCTCTTCCACGCTTTTCATTTTTCCGACCCGCTCCCGGTGTCGCTGATTTACCTTGCCCTGGTGCTTGTTGTTTTGGCCTCCGGAGTTTTATACGCTCGGAAATCCAGGGCGTTGTCCTTTGCCGTGTTCTGGTATTTCGGTCAGCTCCTGGTCGAGGCCATGCCCTTGCCGATCGAGCTCGCGCACGAGCACCGCCTATATCTTGCCTCCCTCAGCCTGCTCGCTCCGGCCGCGGCTTGGCCTTTCTTCTCGACTCGAAAACCTTGGACCGCGCTCGCGGCCGTGATCCCGGTCGCGCTCTTCTTCTCCATTTTTACCACCGAGCGGAACAAGGTCTTCCGCACCGATGCCTCGCTCTGGAGAGATACGCTGAGCAAGGCGCCGGACTTCTCGTCCATGCCCTGGAGGCTCTACTGCCTAATCCGGTTGAAGGATGACAACTGCCTCTCAGCGGAACCCATCTGCAAAAAAGCAATGCAACTCGCCTCTGATTATACCCCTGTGGCAAACAACCTCGGGGACTGCTATAGCAAAAACGGCAAATGGGGGCTTGCGCGCCAACAGTTCCTCCAGGCCCTGGAGCATGACCCGCAAAACCCGGGCGTCATCTTGAATGTCGCCCAGACTTATCTGGCGGAGGAGGACTGGCAAACCGCGTGCAATTGGCTGGAAAAAACGCTCAGGCTCAAGCCGGATGATCCCAAGGCCTTGTATCAGCTTGCCCAGGCCAGGAATAGTCTGGGAGACCAACAGGCATACCTGGACGGGCTTGCGCGGGTGCTGCAACTCCGCCCCGGGCTGAGCCAGGCAAGGATGGAACTCGTCACGGCCTATGCCAAAAAAGGTGAGTGCGAAAAGGCGGAAAAATTTGCAAGGAAGGCAATATTAGACGATCCGCGAATCCAGGAAGCAGCCGCTTCCTGCATGTCTGCGCCAAAGGCCCGATAAGGATAAGCGAGAGAATGGGGTTAGAGCTTCTCATTTCACATTTGGGCCCGACTTCAAGATCTATTCAGAAATGAAAAAAAGAAGTAGAAAGATTGCATGTGATATGTGAGGGGACTGTTGCCCAAATCCTTTTTATCTCTCCGCGGCTGTTGACATGCGCCTCCCCCTCCCTGGGAGGGGTGAGGGACCCCCATTGGGGTCAGATCTTGAAATAAGACTTAACGGGCAGGCGGTGGAGAATTACGGCAGCGCTCCGATCAGGGTTTCCGCGTTTTTGCAGAAGAATTTTTCGCGGAGCGTGTTGCTGTGTCTGGTCGCGTCCATTCCGACTTTGACCGCGTATTTAGGCAGGGAGAACGGGCAGTCCGAGGCGTAGAGCACGCGGTCCTCGCCCATGGCTTTGAATGCGCGCCGGATGTTGCTCGCGGACTGGAAGCTCATGTCCGCGTAAACGTTGGGATGTTTTTTCGCAAGAGCGAAGACCGTTTCGGGCGCGGTCAGGTTGCAGTGACCCATGATGAAGACCTGTCGCGGGAACGCCGCGACCAGCTTCTCGCAGCTTGCGGCGTTGCCGTATTCCGAGCGCTTGAGCCAGGGGATGAAATAATAGCTGACCCCGGAATGGATGAGGACGGGTTTCTTGAAACGGCCAAAGGCCTCCGCGATTTCAAACCAGGCCGGGTCGGTCAGCGGCAGGTTCTGGATGATCGGATGAATTTTGAGCCCCAGGCAGCCCGCGGCCATGTAGCGCCCAAGCTTGGCGATCCGTTCCGGGTCGCGCGGAGAGACCGAGGCGAAAGTGAAAATCTTGTGCCCGGTCCCGCTCTCCGCGTTCGCCTTCCGGCAATCTTCAAGGTTGTCCTCCGTCTTCCTCACCGGCTCAATCGGAAGAACCACGCTGTGCGTGACTCCGGCCTCCATTGAGAACTTGCGGAGGTTTTTCAAGGTGGCCATGTTGTTGCGGTGATGCGCGTGGATGATCTCCATATAGCGCGCGAAAGTCCTAAACCCGGGAGCGGGCTTGCTCAGCCGGAACCCGGTCCATTCCGAGATCGAGCCCATGGTGAACACCGGACGGTCGTACGCCTCAACCAGCGGCTCGCCGAAAAGCAAGTCGCCGACGTGGGTGTGGAGGTCAATAATTTTCATCGCCGTCGCACCTTTTCATACCACCCTCAAGACCTTAAAGCAAGCACAGTCAGGCACTTGAAATCTTGCGGGTTCAGGCCGAAATCCCATGGGGTCAGGCTGGCCTTAAGTCTTATTTCAAGATCTGACCCCATGAATTTGGGCCTGACCCCGAGAATTCTGACCGGCCTGCCCGTTAAGTCTTATTTCAAGATCTGACCCCACCTGACCGGCTGACCCCGGGGATTCGTTGACAAGGATTTTTTGCGCGCCTAGAATTGTGAAGTCCGGCCCGGGGCAGGCGTTGGTTTGGGTAAAGCTCCGGGCAAGGAGGCGAATATCATGGCGAAAAAGCGCAGGAAGGCGGCGAGGAGACCGAGGGTTGCGGCGAAGGCCGCGAAGGCGGTCTCGCGGTCGCCGAGGACAAAGTACAACCTGGACCTGATCGCATTGGACAAGAAATATCTGGTCCATCCTCTGACCCATCCTCGGGATTTGGAAAAGCATCCTCCCAAAATCATCGTGCGCGGCCAGGGCGTGAAGATGTGGGACATTCACGGCAAGGAATATATTGACGGTTTTTCCGGGCTTTGGTGCATGGCGGTCGGGCACAACCATCCGAAGATCATCGAAGCGGTGAACAAGCAGATGAAAGAGCTCTGCTACTCAACCAGCTTCCACGGCATGAGTTCTCCGCCGTCCATTGAACTCGCGGCCAAGCTGGCGTCCCTGTTCGACCCCTCGTTCAACCTGACCCGGACCTGGTTCACCTGCGGAGGCACCGAGACCAACGAGACCCACATCAAAATGGCCCGGCTCTACTGGCAGTTGCAGGGAAAAACCAAGAAGAGCAAAATCCTTTCCCGCCGCTTCTCCTACCACGGCATGGGACTGGCAACCACCGCGGCAACCGGCATCTTCCCCTTCCACTGGAACATCGAGCCGCTGCCCGAGGGGTTCATCCAGGTGGCCGCGCCCTATTGCTACCAGTGCGAGGTTGACTCGTCCATCCCCGGCTGCGAATACTGGTGCGTGGACGATCTGCGCAAAGCCATCGCCAAAGAGGGCGCTGACACCGTGGCCGCGTTCATCGCGGAGCCGGTGATCGGCTCGGGCGGAGTGGTCCCGCCCTTCAAGGAATACTTCCCAGCGGTCCGCGAAATCTGCGACCAGAACAACATCCTGCTGATCCTGGACGAGGTGATCACCGGGTTCGGCCGCACCGGCAAGATGTTCGCGCACGAGCACTGGGGCGTGAGGCCGGACATGCTCAGCCTGGCCAAGGGCATAAGCTCCGGCCACGTCCCGCTCGGGGCCGCGGTGATGAGCTCAAAGATTTACGACACCATCGGCGAGTTCCAGGACGAGCGCATGCCGATCATGCACGGGTTCACTTACATGAACCACCCGGTGGCCTGCGCCGCGGGGCTCGCGAACATCAAGGTGATTGAGGAGGAAAACCTGGTCCAACGCTCCAAGGAAAACGGGGAGTATCTGCTCGCTCAGTTAATGCGGCTGAAGCGGCACAAGTCAGTGGGGGACGTGCGCGGGATGGGCATGCTCGCGGCCATTGAACTGGTCGTGGACAAGGAAAAGAAAACCCCGATCCTCCCGGAGAACAGCGCGCCGGACCTGTTGGTGGACGAGTGCTGGAAGCGCGGGCTTTACATCCGGTCGTCCACCATGGAGACCGTGTGCATCGCGCCCGCCCTGATCATGGACAAAAAAACCATCGAGAAAATGGTCGGCATTATTGACGAGGCCATCCCGGCCATGGAAAAACAGTTGATGAAATAGCAGGGGCACGGCGTGCCGTGCCCTGGCGTGCCAAAAGGATGAGGCAATCATGATTGTAGGCGTTCCTCGGGAGGTCAAGAATTCCGAGTATCGGGTTGGTCTGATCCCGGCCGGGGTCAGGGCTTTGGACAAGCAAGGGCATGAGGTTTTCATCGAGGCGGGCGCGGGCGTTTCTTCCGGGTTTGCGGACGATGACTACCGCGCCGCGGGCGCGGGCATAGTCCGCACCGCGGACCAGCTCTGGGCCAAGGCCGACATGGTGGTCAAGGTCAAGGAGCCGCAGCCCGAGGAATACCATCACCTGAAAAAAGGCCAGGTGCTTTTCTGCTACCTTCATCTTGCGCCGGTCCCGGGCCTGACCAGGGCGCTGATCGCAAGCGGCGTGAACGCGGTGGCCTTTGAGACCATCCAGACCGATGACGGTCTCCTGCCCTGCCTCATGCCCATGAGCGAGGTCGCGGGAAGGATGTCGGTCCAGGTCGGGGCCCAATACCTGATGCGCGACCAGGGCGGGCCCGGGATCCTGCTCGGAGGCGTCCCGGGCGTGCCGGCCTGCGAGGTGCTGGTGCTGGGCGGAGGCACCGCGGGAACGAACGCGGCGAGGCTGGCCGCGGGCATGGGCGCGCGCGTCCGGGTGATGGACGTGAGCCTCTCCCGGCTCGCGTACCTGGACGACATTTTTTCCGGACGGATCACCACCGTGATCAGCGACGAATACAACATCGAACGGTTCGTGCCCGAGACCGACCTTTTGATCGGGGCCGTGCTCGTGCCCGGAGCGCTGGCGCCGGTGCTGGTTTCAGAGGACCTGGTCAAGAAGATGCGGCCGGGATCGGTGATCGTGGACATCTCGGTTGACCAGGGCGGCTGCATCGCAACCACTCGCCCCACCACCCACGAAAACCCGACCTACAAAAAGCACGGAGTCACCCACTATTGCGTGGCCAACATGCCCGGAGCGGTCCCGCGCACCAGCACCCAGGCCCTGGCCAACGCGGTGTTCCCGTACGTGCTCAAAATCGCGGACGACGGCCTGGCAAAAGCCGCCCGCAAAGACCCGGCGCTTGCCCGGGGCATAAACGTGTTCCTGCCTCAAGGCAAGGACCGGGGCGTGGTCACCAACGCCGAGGTCGCAAAATCGGTGGGGCTGAAATGCGCGCCGCTGGCAAAATTGCTTGCCGGCAAGAGATCGGGGGAAAAGAAAAGATGAAGACACTGGTGACGGGCGCCGCTGGTCTGATCGGCTCGAGCGTGGTGCGCGCGGCCATGGCGGACGGGCAGGAGGTCAAGGCCCTGGCGCTGCCCGGGGAAGACATTCGCAACTTGAAAGGGCTGGAGCTTGAGTTGGTGGAGGGGAACCTGCTTGATCCCCCCTCGCTTCAGAACGCGCTCAAGGGCTGCAGCAAGCTCTACCAGCTTGCGGCCATCTACCGCCACTGGCATCCCAAGGGCGGGGATTTCATCCGCAAGACCAACATCGAAGGCACCCGCAACATCCTGGACGCGGCCTGCAAATACGACCTGCAAAAAGTGGTCTATACCAGTTCCATATCATCGGCCGGGTTTTACAAGGACCGGCCCAGCACCGAAGCCGACTACCCCGAACTCAAGGACTGCGCAAGACAGCCCTACCGCGAAAGCAAGTTCCTCTCCGAAAAACTCGCATGCTCCTACGCTCAAAAACTCCCGATCACAATCGTCAACCCGGCATCGCCCATCGGAAAACGCGACTGGGTCCCGACACCAACCGGACGGACCATCCTCGATTTTTTAAACGGCAAAATGTTCGCATACGTGGACGTCGGAATGAACCTGATTGACGTGGAAGACCTGGCAACCGGCTTCGTGCTCGCCGACAAAAAGGGACGGCTCGGAGAAAGATACATCCTCGGCAATAAAAACATGTTCCTCAAAGAAATGTTCGACGAGCTGGCAAAACTCACCGGGCTTGGCGCCCCCACCGTCAAGATCCCCAGGCAGGTCGTCCGGGTCGTGGCCGAGGTCAACGAAGCCATATCCAACATCACCAAGCGCGAACCAATCGCCGCTATCGAGCAGGCGCTCCATCTCGGCTACAACGAGTTCGTGGACTGCGCCAAGGCCGTGACCGAACTCGGACTGCCCCAGAACGACATCCGCATCGCCATGCTCAAGGCCGTCAAATATTACCTCGAGACCGGAGCGGTCGAGCCCCAAAGGGCCAGGCTCATTCAGTTGAGAGAGCCTGCCAGTAGCTAGCGCTAATTCGCTCCTCCATTGACGGCCCCAGCCACCTGGGGCGGTCCTCAATAGGGCCTATCGCGTAACCAGCAGTGCAATAACAGGACATCGACTTGACACGTTTTGAAAATTATGCTTGGCTAAGATAGATACTATATGGTGATATAAATTCACAATCGGTCATGAGGCAAAACCCGGGTCGCAAAAGGAGGGGCAAATGAGTCAAAATTCAAAGGCTGAAGAGAGGTCAGGTTTCGGGCAAAGGCAATGCGCGGGCATCAATTGTCTGGCAAGGATATTTTTCTGGAGCTTCGTCTTGGCCTCCGTTTTGGGCGGCCCAAACCTTGCGGCCCAGGAAATATTCCAGGGCGAAGAGCCGCCCGCTATGGCTGTTTTTACGCCTCCCTTGGAAATCAAGTTCGAAGCCGTTGCGCGGGAATACGAGGATGTGTTCCCGGTCAAATTGGGAAAAATTGACTACCTTGGCGCGGATAGAAACGATGCTGTCTATCCGCCTTTAACCCAGCAGGATTACATTCAGGTGACCATCCCCAATATCTTCATCAGCAAATACCAGCGCGGGTGGTGGGGCGCGACTTCCAGGAATGACATCTACTTCACGCTCAGCATTGACAACGGAGATGGCGTGCTCAAAGTCTACAAGTACGACATTGTCCCGAAGCAGATGGCGGCCAGGTTTGTGCCGGTCTTCAACGCCATAGTGCTCCCGGTGGAAATCTTGAAAGGCAACCATCTGACCATCAAGGTTGAGGGCTACACGCTGTATGACAAGGACAAGACCGCGCTCCAGTCGTCCTCGGATAAACTGCTCGCCATGGCCACGCCCTTGATGCCCGCGCAATACGCGGTCCCGGTCGGGATCGCGCTCAGCACGTTCAACTCCGTGCTCGCGCTCAAGTCCAACGACAAGATTTTCGATTTCACCATCACCTTTGACGTGCTCACCAGCAAGGGCGCAATCGATACTTACCAGAGAAATGTTAAGGACAAAAAACAGGACCGCCAGCTCCTGCTCCGCCCCAAGAAATACCCGGTGATCAATACCAACGAGAACTTCCCGCTCACCCTGAACCAAAAAGACGTCAGCAAACTGTGCACTCAAGCCGGCGGCAACCGCCATAATGCGCGGCTCCACAATGATTATCAATATAGCGATACCTGCCCGCTCGCCTGCAATGAGAGCCTGAAGCTGCTAGGCGACATCCTGACCATATCCTGCGACGGGACCAATTACGAGCCGGTCATCGACCACAACTACATGGTCATCCAGATCACGCCCTGGTACCGCGATTTCAGCAACGAGAATTTCCATGCCAACATCAGCAAGGTCCGGTGCAAATTGGACCGGATCAGCAAGGATGAGGCCAACTCCTTGATCGATGAATCCAGTGTGCAACTCCTGGCCAGCAATTCCTACAACTACCTCACCAAGGCCGCTTTCTCCGGGTTCCTCGGCTATCTGGGAAATTACTACGAGATCAAGGAGCAGAAAAAGGAAAAAAATGGAATATGCGCCGGGGATAAAAAAAGCGCAGAACCATGCGTGGAGTTCAGGCGAAAATTGCTGGAGACCGTCGTCGCAACCGGGTACCAAACCTACGTGCACGAGAGTAGCTACAATCAACCGTCCGTCGAGGAGGCCGGCGCTGGCGCGGAAGCGACCCTCATCAATGAACCAATTCAGCCCTCCCGCACGGTTTTTGCTCCGGCAGCGGCCGCGGAGTTGTCGCCGGTGGATAAGATGATCGATCATGGCGCACCCGTCGTCAATAAACCGCAACAGCCGGCCGACAAGATGATTGTCCCCGACCTGTCCGGGCCGGGCGATGAATTGGAAGCCGCGGGTTGCCTTGCGGATGTCTATAATAATTTTTATGGCGCAGTTACCCAGATGCCCAAGGATATGGGAGATGCCCTCAGCTATGAAAAAATGGGAATCGTCCTCGGGGACTATAATAAAGACTTGATCCTGAAAATCCATGATTACACCAGATCGGTCTTAAACACCTCGCTCGTAATCTTCCCGGATCCCGAAGCCGCGCAAATTAAAATTTGCATGAAGAAACGCGCTAAAACCGGAGTTGCCGTCAAGCCAAAATAACCGCACCCGGTCGGAATGTTGCTGGATGAAAGGGGCAACCCCCGTGCCCGCTCCATGTCCTGATTGAAAGCCGCCGCCTCCAGTTGGCGAAAACTCCAATATGCGGCAAAATATTAGCCAACTGAATCCGAAAAGTCGAAGGGTCTGGCCGGTCAGATTTTTCGGGGTCAGGCCCAAATTCATGGGGTCAGGCCGAAATCCCGAATTCGCGGGGTCAGGCCCTAACATCGAAGTCCGAACTGCGACGATAGGGCCTGACCCCAGGGGATTTCGGCCAGACCCCTCGGGCCTGACCCCACCTGACCGGCCTGACCCCATAAAACTGACAGGAGGGAAAAATGGACCGGAGAAAATTCATGGCAACCGTGGGCGTTTCCGCAACCGCGGCATTATTGCCCAAACCAATCCTGGCCTTGCTCACAAGCCTCTCACCCGACGAGCTCGAGCGCCAAGTCCAGTCGCTCCTTGCTCAAATGACCCTCAACGAAAAAGTCAGCCAGATGTCCGGCGCCGTTCTCAAAAACGCCCCGCAACTCCTGGGATATAACAAGCTCACCCCCACCTTCACCCCCGACAACCACCGCCTGGGCATCCCCGGCATCCGGTTTGTGGACGGTCCGCGCGGGGTCAATTTCAAAGGCTCCACATGCTTCCCGGTCTCCATGGCCCGGGGCGCGAGCTGGGACCCGGAAGTTTCCCGCGGCGTGGGCGAGGTCCTGGGCTATGAAGCCGCGGCCCGAGGCGCCAACTACACCGGCGCGGTGTGCATCAACGTGCTCCGGCACCCGAGTTGGGGACGCGCCCAGGAGACCTTTGGCGAAGACCCGCTCCACCTCGGAGTCATGGGCTCGCAATTCGCGCTCGGCATCCAGGAGCACATCATGGCCTGCGCCAAGCACTACGCCTGCAACAACGTTGAAAATTCGCGCCAATACCTGGACGTGTCAATTGACGAGCGAACGCTGCGCGAAATATACCTGCCCCATTTCAAGCGCTGCGTGGACTCAGGCATAGCCTCAATCATGTGCGCCTACAACGTGGTCAACGGCCAGTATTGCAGCGCCAGCAAGCACCTGACCGCGGACATTTTGAAAGACGACTGGAATTTCAAGGGCTTCATCATCTCGGACTTCGGCGCGGTGCACGAGAGCGAGGCCTCGGCCAATTCCGGACTGGACGTGGAAATGTCGACCACGCTCTACTGGGGCCGCAAGCTGGCCAAACTGGTCAGGGACGGCAAGGTTCCCGAGGCCCGGATCAACGACGCGGTCACGCGCATACTCCGCCAGAAAATCAGGTTCGGGCTTTTGGAAAAAAATCGGCCCAGACTGGACAAGTCCAAGATCGCGTCTCCCGAACACGCTAAGGTCGCCCGCGAAGCCGCCGCCAAATCCATGGTGCTGCTCAAGAACCAAAAGTCCGCGCTGCCGCTCGACCGCCAAGTCAAATCCATCGCAATCATAGGCCCGTTCGCGGATTCGCCCAACATCGGCGACAAAGGCTCAAGCGTGGTAAGGCCGCCTTACGTGGTCACGCCTTTGGCCGGAATCAGAAACCTCGCCGGCGCCGGCATCCGAGTCTCATACGACCCCGGAGAAAAAATCGAATCCGCGGAACAACTCGCATCCAATTCCGACGCCGCCATCGTTTTCGTCGGCAACGACTGGATGGACGAGGGCGAGGCCCACGACCGCATAAACCTCAACCTCTCCGCGGGACACGAAGCCCTGGTCAAGACCGTTGCCGCGGCCAACAAGAGAACCATCGTGGTGCTCTTCAGCGGGAGCGCCATCTGCATGGAATCGTGGAAAGACCAGGTGCCCGCAATCCTCATGGCCTGGTATCCGGGAATGGAGGGCGGGAACGCCATCGCCGAAATCATCTTCGGAGAACAAAATCCATCCGCCAAACTGCCCATCGTGTTCCCCAAATCAGCGGACCAGCTCTTCAAGTTCGAACCCCGGGCCAGAACCGCTAAATACGACCTCTATCACGGATACAGATGGTTCGATAAAAAAGCGCTGGAACCCGCGTTCCCCTTCGGGTTCGGAATGTCCTACACAACCTTCAAATACTCAAACCCCAGGCTCGCAAAGACCGCCTTTGCTCAAGACGAAATCATCACCGCCTCGGTGGACGTATCCAACACCGGCTCAAGCGCAGGCGAAGAAATCGTCCAACTCTACTCAGCCTATCCCCAATCCGCAATCGACCGGCCGGTCAAAGACCTCAGAGCCTTCTCAAAAATATCACTCAACCCCGGCCAGACCAAAGCCGTAACCCTCTCTTTCCCAGCCCAAGACCTCGCCTTCTTCAACCCCGAAAAAGGATGGACCATAGAGCCCGTCCCCCACTCAATACTCATAGGCCCGTCTTCAAGCAACAACGACTTGAAAGCCGCCGGCACTTTATTAATCCGATGAAGAACTATGATATAATAAGAACTCAGGAGGTAAGCCCATGAAGAATGCAACGCAAATAATCAAGGAACTGCCTCCGGATTTGCAGCAGGAAGTCCTTGATTTCGCCGAGTTTTTGCTCGCCAGGACCAGGCCGGCCAAAAGGAAGCGCCTCCGAATGAAATGGGCAGGCGCCTTGCGAGAATACAAGCACAAATACACCGCCCTCGAGCTCCAGAAAAAAGCCCTGGAGTGGTGGGGAGATTGATGTTCCTGATCGACACCAATGTCTGGCTCGAGCTGATCTTGGACCAGGCCGGGAGCCTAAAAATCGTTTAAATTTGAAAGGCATAGGAATAATTCAAATGGAAAAGAACTCTAACCACATTAATCTTCCAGATACCTATATTTGGCATGGAGATGTGGAAAAATTTTTAGATTGGCTACCTGATCGCCCAATTTTTGATTTGGTATTCACATCTCCACCATATAACATCGGCAAAGCATATGAGCATAGGAAAAAGCTAGATGATTATTTGCAATGGCAAAATGGAATTATTCGAAAGATATCAAGGCGCCTCAAACCTAAAGGGAGCATATGCTGGCAAGCAGGCAATTTTGTAGAAAAAGGAAAAAGTAAATTTGCCACTATATTGCCACTTGATATTGTATTTTTCGATATGTTTAAAAAAGAAGGGCTTCAGTTGAGAAATAGAATAATATGGCGCTTTGGGCACGGCCTTCACTGCAAGTATAGATTCAGCGGCCGTTACGAAGTGGTACTTTGGTATACGAAATCCGATGAATATATATTCAATTTGGATAATGTGCGAATTGATGCAAAATATCCAGGCAAGAAGCATTTCAAAGGTCCCAACGTCGGTCAATATTCGTGCCATCCGAAAGGCAAAAATCCCGAAGATGTATGGGATATCCCCAATGTAAAAAGCAATCATGTGGAAAAGACTATCCATCCATGTCAGTTTCCAGTAGCTCTTGTCGAAAGATTCGTATTGGCATTGACCAATCCTGGCTACTTGGTTTTTGACCCATTTGCAGGTGTTGGGTCGACAGGAGTTGCAGCAATTATGCATAAAAGAAAATTTTGGGGATGCGAACTCGAAACAAAATACATCGATATAGCCAAGGAAAGATTCAAAGACGCTGAGAGAGGCCCAGCGAAGTATAGACCACTCGATAAGCCAATTTATGATCACACAAAATCAAATCTATCGAAAAGGCCGAGCCGATGAAAATAGTGAAGCATTCACATAAAGGCGGGAACAATGCGATAGCGGTTGGTTTAATCAAAGATATTGAAGATGGGCTGGGCCACATAAAAGGGAAATTATGTAGCAGATGTGCTCCTCAATTACGCGCAGATATTCTTGATGCGCTCAGGCATAGAGGCTGGTCTGATAAAGTCCGCATAAGCTCAAATTTTGCATTAACCTTAACGGCTATGAATGGTAGAATTGCGTTATGTCTCCAAACCGGTAATATGGCGAGATTTTACGCAGACCTTCTTAAGCTCCAGGCACAATTCCTTGATGAAAAGATTAACGCGGCTATCTATATAGTCCCAATGAAAGACGCAGCAAAAAGAATGGGACAGAATATGGCAAACTTTGAGAGGATGATTTCCGAGCTGAAAAATCTGTTCGATCGAGTCATAACTGTTCCAATAATTATTCTTGGATTCAATGATAGATAATCATGAGGAGGCAAGAGATGAAAGTAAAACAATGGACGTTGCCACAACGGCAAGATCATATTAAGAAATTGAGAAATTCCGGTGTTAGTATTTTTAAAGATCAAATTGATTTCCAAGGGACGATACAGGCCTTTGACGTCTTTTGGGTAGACATAGGGTTGCCCTGTTATCGCCTATCCAACGGAAGGACCAGATCTGCGCAAAAAGAGACAATAGTGGAGAAGAAGTTGAAAGACGACTTCTTTTCGGCTGACCCAGATTCTGACCCAGCTTTAAGGGAACAAGAAGCAATACTTCGCAAAAAAATTGGCGACACAATCTTGCTTAAAATATTGAAAGAAAAAAAACAAAATGAGCCTTTAATATTAGATAATGATGGCTATATTGTTAATGGGAATAGACGCATATGTGCCATGCGATGGCTTATAGAGCAAGACGAAACTAAGTATGCCCATTTCAAAAATGTACAGGTAATATTTTTGTCGCCTTGCGCTGACAGGGACATTAAAGAGTTAGAAGGGAAGCTGCAAGTAGCTCCTGACAGCAAAGAAGAATATTCATGGGTTGATAAGGCGTTGTTATATAGAGAGCTTAGGGAGCAAACGCCATCATGGACTGACGATCAAATTGCGGATTTATATGAGGAAAAAAAGAAAGATATCCAGGATCTTCTGGCCATGCTTGATGAAGCAGAACAATATATGGAGAGCAGAAATAGAAAAGGGTATTACAGCCAAATTTTGAAGAAAGAATCTGCCTTTAGGCAACTTCAAAGGGCAAAGAGAAAGTTGGCGGATGAGCCGAAAAAGCAACTTATGACGTGTATTTCATATTTGATGCTAGATGATCAGAATATTCAAAGGCGATTATATGAGAGTATTCCCGATGCGCACAAATACCTAGACGTTATAGCTGATAGAATACAAAATGAGTTCAAGAAGGATATTAGCGCTCTCAAAGTCGAAAAAGACAATCTTGGAATATTAGGAGAAGAAGTACAGAATCCTTATGCCGGAGTTATCGAAATACTAAAAGTTCCATCTAATAATGAGGCTATTAATGTAATAAAGGATACGCTCGAAGAGATGAGTACTAATGAAAAAGAGCGAAAGGATTCGACATATTTTAGCAAACAAATACAAAAGGCATATACTGCTCTGCAGAATGCCTCGAATGCCTTTAGTGAAAACTCCGAAGTGGTTGGGGTCGTGGAAACCCTAAAAAACATTAAGGACCTGGCCTTAGCGATCAAAAATCGAATCGGCAATGCCAACGATTAGAATCGATTATAATGAATCTCGACAAGTAGCTTGCATATCAGCAGGGAAGGATTGTCTGCCCAATCAATGGAGCGGGGTTCGAAGGCTATTTGAGGAAAGGTTCCCAGATCTTGTAATTAATGAAGGATCGAGCGAATTATCTCTTCCGTGGTGGGCATTTCTATCAATTAGAGATTCCTTCAAATTCATCCTACAAATTAATGGCATAAGAGATCTCAATTTGTCCAACAGCGCTATTCGGCTGCTGGAGAAAGCAAATAATCGCACAAAGCAATACAAAGATGCAGTTGGCTTACAATCAAATATATCACTAAGCGCGATCCAGGCCGAATTAATAAGGGTGGGCTTTGAGAGAAAGCTGCTTCCGTATCAGATAAGAAATGTAGCACGAATGTGCGCATTGTCATCCGTGGCGACTTTTTCTGTCCCTGGTGCTGGAAAAACTACTGAAGCACTAGTATATTATTTCTTAACATGCGAGAGAGGCGATAAATTGGTTGTTATTGCACCGAAGAACGCTTTTGGTGCATGGGAAGATGAACTGCTTTTATGTGTTCCAAAAGTGGATTTTAAATTTACGCGACTTACGGGTGGCCAGGAAAGAATTCGTGAAATCTTAGATAGTAATCCTAAGGCCATAATTATTACATATCATCAACTTCCGATTGTCTCCAATGAAATAATTTCCTATTTAGTGCGAAATGCGGCATATGTTTATCTTGATGAAAGTCATCACATGAAGAAGGGACAAGAAGGGGTCCATGGATCCGCCATACTGAATTTGTCACATCTCCCGAAAAGAAAATTGATCCTGTCGGGAACTCCAATGCCTAACTCAGTGCAAGATTTGGTGCCCCAATTCAATTTTTTATATCCTGAGTTAATGGCCCAAGATAATAACGTAATAGAACGATTCAAGTCAATCTTTGTTAGAACTACAAAGAGCGAGCTAGGGCTTACCCCTCCAATAAGGATAGTAAAAAAGGTTGAAATGAGCTCTGCTCAAAAACGTTTGTATTCAATCCTTAGCAATGATGCAGCCAGACTTTTAGAAGGACTCAATGTAAGAGATCGATTACAATTTCGGCGCTTCTCTCGTTGTGTACAATATATGATACAAGCTTCTTCAAATCCTTCATTGCTTGGATCAAGTCCCTTGGCCGGGAATCAGTTATTAGAAACTGTAATATCAGAAGGAATTTCTAATAAAATGAAAACCGCATGTACATTCGCAAGAAACTGGGTGGCTGAAGGACATAAAGTCTTGATTTGGTCAACATTTGTAAAAACAGTTGAACACATGGCTGGTCTCCTTTCAGATCTCGGAGCGCAATTTATCCATGGAGGAGTAATAACCAGTGAAGATGAAGATATTAATGACACGCGAGAAAGCAAGATTCGCGATTTCAATGACCCATCATCCTCATGCAAAATACTTGTAGCAAATCCGGCAGCATGTTCTGAAGCTATAAGCCTACACCATGTGTGCCACAGGGCTATATATTTGGATCGAAATTTTAACGCAGCACAATATTTGCAATCCGAAGATAGGATACATCGTATCGGACTAGCACCAGATATTAGCACCTACATAATGATTCTAAATTCCCCTGGCACCATTGACGAATCAATAGATCGTCGCCTCCAGGAAAAAGTTGCTAATATGGGCACGATTTTGGATGACCCGAACCTGAATATTCGCCCGCTAGACCTTGATGAAGAGGATGAATTCGAAGGGCTTGATGAGCGGGATATCGAAGATATCAAGCATATGCTGCGAGAAGGTGATTAATGTGTCATATTGGTATATTATATAGGGTGCCCCATATTTTGGATATAATTAATAAAAACAATTTAAGGGAATCCGAAATCTTTGCGAATTTCCCTAGGTCATTTCGTGATGTTGATACAAAGCAACTCTTGGAGGTAATAAGTTTAGCAGGTTTTATATGTACTAAAAATGATGGGAGATTAGCTCTAACAATATCGGGCAAAAAAATACTCAATACAATCAGTCCCGTTGATCTCTTGCGCAAGGAAATAAGATGCATTTTAGATGTTACAAACCCGATATGGGGCGCTTTTATGGTTCAGGGGCGAAGAGCATTTGCGGAATATGCTCCAGCAGAAGTTGTTCAATGTTTTAGGGAAGCGGGAATTCTGGATAGTCTTGAGGAAGATATACTGTCCTGGTGGGATCAAATAGCATCGCGTTACCGGAATGAAGAAGAAACATCTAGGAAAAACCAAATTGGTAGGAAAGGCGAAAGGCTATCTTTTGAATATGAATTAAAGAGAACTGGCAGGATACCCTATTGGATCTCACTTGAATATGAGGGTGCCGGCTATGATATCAAATCTATAATTTCTCAATCTATTGATGAACCTCTTCTTATTGAAGTTAAAGCGTCTTCGCAACCGTGGGAAAAGGCAAAATTATATTTGACAAGGCATGAATGGATTGTGCTGTCTAGGGCCAATCATGCGATAGTTCATCTGTGGTCTATATATGACGATCGTTTGGAATTTTCTACAATAAATATCTCGCAATTGTCCAGACATATACCCCTTGAACGGGAAAATGGTGAATGGGAATTGTTTACTTGTCCATTTTCTGCTTTTGAACCTAGTCGTAATGGGTAGTCAAATCCTGGGGTCGGGTCTTGACATTTGATATTAGGGTGTGATTAAGCAGACCCCTGCGAATTGCCCTTTTCACCATCTCGAAACCTGCCGCTAAGTATCTGAAAACAAAGGCGGAAAAGATTCGTTTAGCCGGATTAAAACGGTGCGATATTGCCACAAAACCGAGATTCTCCTTATTTTTCTTCAATGTGCGAGCGATTTCAATCGCGATTTTCGTGAACATTTTTTGCTATTAATAGAGGGAGGAGAAGTCCTGTCGATTATCGACAGGACGAACGGCAGTGCAGAGGGCCGGGCGGCGCATACGCGCCGCCGGTCTCCTGGCGGCACCCGTAGGGGCACGGCTCGCCGTGCCCAAATAATGAAGACCAGGGCGGGGCAAGCCCCGCCCCTACGGAAATGGCGCAGGATGGAACAGCTCCGCACTGATCAGGCATGAAGGAACGGGGAGGAGGAGTCCGGGGATGTCAAGACTCACCCGGGCGTTCGGCGTCCCCCGCCGGACGGCGAGTTGAACAGCGCTCTATCGCAGAGCCGCCTCGCGCTTCCTCTGCCACGACATTTGATTGCCGCATGTCTCGTCCCGCATCTGCGCCGCAGCGCCGCGCCCTAAATCATGGGGTCAGGCCGGTCAGGTGGGGTCAGGCCGAAATCCCGAATTCGCGGGGTCAGGCCCTAACATCGAAGCCCGAACTGCGACGATAGGGCCTGACCCCAGGGGATTTCGGCCAGACCCCTCGGGCCTGCCCCGCCGCGCTTGCGTGCCGGCTCTCGGATGACAGCGATTCATGACCGTTCTTTGACAGCGCATTGTTACGACGCAGTGGAGCTACAAAATAGTTCCGCAGTTTCGGAAGCTCGAGCGACGATGCCCGAGCATGTTCCGAAGTTCCGAAGGTTTGAATTTATAAACATCGGAACTCCGAAACACCGGAACGTCGGAACCTTACAGGTTCGGCTGCGTTTTTTCATTGTTCGATCCGCGGACCAATTGTACGGGCAGGGCTAGCCCTGCCCCTACGATTTCCGCGGAAGGCCGGGCCCGTCTTATTTCCGGCCCTGATCTAGATAAAGGGATAACCGGACTGGCGGGCATTTCGCTGAATCCCGCTTTAAGGCGGGACGACGCGGAATTGGATTGGGTTCCGCCGGACCTTAACTACGCAACGCACTTTTTCGCTGCGCTGAATTTTCAACGCTACTCGTGCGCCCGGAAATCGGGAACGCTAAGCGTTGAATGAGAAAGGGAAAATCGGAAAAGGATTCGCGACTGAAGTCGCTCGCACAGAAGCAATCAACCGCGAATTCCTGATTCCCGACTCCCAACTCCCAATTCCCGAATTTTGTTGCGCTGAATTTTTGACGCTATTCGTGTGCCCAAAGTGAGAGGAACGGTTCGGCCCTTCGGCAGGCTCCATTCGGCTTGGCTTCGGTGAGCTCAGCCGAACCGAGCTCATGGCCGAAAGCAGGGCTCACCGCAAGCGAGAAAAGAGAAACGAGAAACGAAACCGCTCCCCGAATCCCAAAGCTCCAATGAGTTTGACAAGCCCGGTCAATTTAGCTATAAGGATATGAGCAAAAATCTGGCGGCTGGAAAATCGAGAAAAGGAGGGCGGGATATGGCGGTAAGCAGTCCGAAGGAATTTATCGAGCAGGTCTTGCCGGGGAAATTGACCGCGGACAAGCTCGGTGGCTTGGAGATCAGCATCCAGTTCAACATCACCGGCGACACGGGCGGGGACTGGAGCCTGGTGATCAAGGACCAGAAAGCGGTGGTTGCCGCGGGCGTGATCGAGAACCCGACGATCAGCCTGAAGATGAAGGACTTGGACTTTGTTAAGCTGGTCAACGGGGAGCTTTCGGGCCAGCGCGCGTTCATGACCGGGAAGCTCAAGTTCAAGGGATCCATGACCGCGGGGATCAAGCTGCAGAAGCTCGGAATCATCTAGATTGCGCTAAACGCCAAACGCGAAACGATAAGCGATGAACGTTGAACGCTAAACGCTAAACGGCTTGCCCTGCGTAGCCACGCGTAAGCGTGACGAAGCAGGGTGAACTTTGAACCTTGAACGTTGAACCTTGAACCTTGCACGGGAGGACCATGGCCGGCAAGATCTTGAAGAAGGAGTTGATCGCTCCGTTGGTTTACCGGATTGAGGTTTCGGCGCCGCAGATTTCGCGCAAGCACCAGGCCGGCCAGTTTGTGATCCTGCGCGTGAACCAGCGCGGCGAGCGCATACCGCTCACGGTTTTGGAGAAAGACCCGGGATCGGGCGTGCTCACGATTGTTTTCCAGGTGGTTGGCAAGACCACGATGATGCTTGAGGACTTGAAAGTTGGGGACGAGATTCTGGACGTGGTCGGTCCTCTGGGGAATCCCACGGAGGTGAAGAATTTCGGGAGCGCGGTGTGCGTTGCGGGCGGGGTCGGGTGCGCGTGCGTTTACCCTATTGCCAAGGCGCTCAAGCTGGCCGGGAACCATCTCACCGTCATCCTCGGAGGCCGCACTGACAAGCACCTGATCCTGGAGAAGGAGCTGGCGGGTTTCGCGGACAAGATGGAAATCTGCACCGACGACGGGTCCAAAGGCCATCACGGGTTTGTGAGCGAGGTGTTCAAGCGGATGATCGACTCCGGCGGCCGGATTGATTACGCGCTGGCGGTCGGGCCGGTCTTGATGATGAAGGCGATCTGCGACCTGGCCCGGCCAAAAAACATTCACACCGTAGTCAGTCTGAACGCGATCATGGTGGACGGAACCGGCATGTGCGGTTCGTGCCGGGTGCAGGTCGGAGGCGAGACCAAATTCGCCTGCGTGGACGGCCCGGAGTTTGACGGCGCCAACGTGGACTTTAAAAACCTGATCTCGCGCCTGCGCGCGTACAAGGAGATGGAGGACATGGCGCGCGAAATATATCTTGAGCAGCGCCAAGCGTAGGGGCGAGGCGGGCCTCGTTATGTAGGGGCGACCGGCGGGTCGCCCTTGAGGGTTGTGAACAGACAAGAGTGTCTGGTCTCCGAAGAATATGTGGAGATGAATGACCATGAGTGATCAGTCGGGCAAGCCGAGGAAGAGAGTAAAAGCTCCGCGCCAGAAAATGGCGGAGCAGGCGCCGGAGGCTCGGGTCAAGAATTTCAACGAGGTGCCTTTCGGGTTTTCTCTGGAGCAGGCGATGCTGGAGGCCAGCCGTTGCCTGCAGTGCAAGAAGCCCAAGTGCATCAACGGCTGCCCGGTGAATATCGACATCCCGGGGTTCCTCAAGCTGATCGAGGAAGGCAAAATAATCGAAGCGGCGTGGAAGATCAAGGAGCAGAACTCGCTGCCCGCGGTCTGCGGGAGGGTGTGCCCGCAGGAGACGCAATGCGAACAGCTTTGCGTGCTGTCCAAGAAGGAAAAGCCGGTTTCCATCGGGTATCTTGAGCGGTTTGTTGCGGACCAGGAGCGGGACAAGGGCGAGGTCAAAATTCCGGCGAGGCGTCCGGCAACGGGTAAGAAGGTTGCGGTGGTGGGGAGCGGCCCCGCGGGGTTGACGGTCGCGGGCGAGCTTGCCAAGTTGGGTCATGAGGTCATGATTTTTGAAGCGCTGCACGAGCCGGGAGGGGTGCTGGTTTACGGCATTCCCGAGTTCCGTCTGCCCAAGTCGATCGTGGCCGCGGAGGTCGCATACCTGAAGGCGCTGGGCGCGAAAATTCAGACCGACGTGGTGGTGGGCAAGACCATTTCCATTGACGAGCTTTTCGCTGACGGCTGGAACGCGATCTTCATCGGCGCCGGCGCAGGGCTGCCGCAGTTCATGAAAATCCCCGGAGAGTCGCTCAACGGCGTCTATTCCGCCAACGAGTTCCTCACCCGAAACAACCTCATGCGGGCATACCAGTTCCCCAAATACGACACGCCGCTCCTGCGCGGAAAGCGCGTGGCGACCATCGGCGGCGGAAACGTGGCCATGGACTCGGCCCGGACCGCGCTCCGGCTCGGCGCGGAAAAAAGCTATATTGTTTACCGCCGCTCGCGGGTGGAGATGCCGGCGCGGGTGGACGAGGTCGAGCACGCGGAGCAGGAAGGCATTGAATTCCATCTGCTCACCCTGCCGCTCCAGATACTCGGAGGCGAGAACGATTACGCGCGCGGCATGATCTGCCAGAGGATGGAGCTGGGCGAGCCGGACGAGTCCGGAAGGAGACGGCCGGTGCCGATCAAAGGCTCGGAGTTTGAAATGCCCGTGGACGTGGTGGTGGTGGCCATCGGCAACCGGCCCAACCCGCTCATCCCCAAGGCCACCCCCGGACTTGCCACTCAGAAATGGGGAGGGGTGATCGCGGACGAGCAGACCGGGAAAACCTCCCGCGAGCACGTCTATGCCGGAGGCGACATTGTCACCGGCGCGGCAACCGTCATCCTGGCCATGGGCGCGGGCAAAAACGCGGCCTACGCCATCCACCACGAACTCACCGGCGAAGACCTCGCGCCCAAAAAGCCGGAGCCCGCGGCCGGGGACGACGCGGAAGAATAGTTCTTTAACCGAGATAGTGCAGGTGCCATTTTTTTCTACCCCCGTCACGAGCTTTCATTCCAGGGGCTTTTTATTGGCGAAAGGAGGCAATTTATGAATGACCAATCAACCAAGTCTTCCCCCAATCCGGCGCGGAGGCGGCTCCTCGAGCTGATGTCGGACAGCAACTATGAATCCCGGGGGTCATGAATCCCGGGGGTCAGACCTTGAGTTTTGTGAATCCCGGGGGTCAGACCTTGAGTTTTGAGTTGTGCTCTGGCGCGTAAAAAGCAGTGGCGCATTGAGCGGCTGGGGTTTAAGAGCCCAAAACAGGCAAGGCCGGACTACCTGGGAGGGCATTTGACAGAGGTTGCCGCTTGATGCTGAATTGGTGTCCAAGAAACCGGGTGCGGCACACAAGGAGAGCGAAGCCTTGGTAAAGTAGCATAACCACGCTGGAGTTTTTAGTTCTGAAGTTTCGAATTTATTAGTTTTCACGGCTCTTATTGAATCCCTTCAAATTCCATCCAACCAAGCCAGAAAATATGACAATCACTGTAACCCATCCCCAGTTGTTTTCGCAAAATTTGCCGAGTTTGTAAAGTAGGTTGGGCTTTATGGTAATTTTCGGGCTGGAATGGGTGGTCAAGGCAGCGGCCGTACCCATCTTCACGGCAATAGTCAGATTCAATTGACTTGTTCCCGCCTTTAAAGGAACTACTTCAAACTCCCATAGTGTGCTTTCGGCTCCATTTTCATTCCGAATCATACTTCCCAGTGGTTTGATTGCAAAATCATCGGCTATTAGCGCAGGAGGTTCCAGTTCCGGCCGGATATTTATATTCTGGTATCGGTAAGCCGAAAGTTGATTGCGAATATTCCGCGAGAGATCATCTTCAAATCCTTTTGTAATTGTCACCCCTATCTTCTCTTTCCGGCCCACTTTCAATTGTTCGGGGAAATTAAACGCAATTTCCTGTAAAGCTAATTTGTTGAATTCATCAACAGTCATTTTCAATAACTCGGGCAAGCTAATTTCAAGCAACTGCTGATTAGGGCAATTAGGGTCTGTTGAACCTTCCTCGCATTCAACGCTGGGGTGAGGATGAGGGGTCTCCGATCCCTGCGGGACACAGTCCGTGCTCGATCCATTGGCGCAATGGATAATAACCGTCAAATCCGGTCCGGGTTTCGGCAAAGTGCCGATTAAATCAATTCGCCCCCGGTCAATAGTAAAGTTTGTGGGGGCTAGATTAATTCCACTCGGAATCATGATAATGCCGGGGCCAGGAATGACCGGACGGGCTCGAATGGCAAATTGCGCGCGGGTAAAACCCGGATAGAGGAAAAAATAGAGGCCTAATACTATCCCGCAGATCCACATTTGGAGAATTGGCTTTTGCATCTTTCCCCCTTTAGTTTTTTGTGGCCGGGGCATCCGCCGGCTTCATGCCATTCGCTATTTTCTGGAATGTCTGAAATATATTGAGATCAACATTTAGCGCAACATATGCAGAGCCAATAAAATTTTTGTGATCTTCTCCGCCGCCATGCTTTCTGGTCAGATTTTGATGGTTATAACCGGCGCTTATGTCCAAGCCGTCAACAATCTCGTAAGCGGGACCTACGAAGATATTTTGCATCAGAGGATCATCCAGGCTGATGCCGCCCCAGAGGGAAATCCTGTCATACCATTTAGCGTAAGACTGAGATGCGTTTTTCTCATCGAATAGGAAACAAGATAAGCCTATGACCGGGTCAAAAGTGTTCGCGTCTTTGAATTTTCTTTGATCAAAAGTGGCCATCGCCATACCGCCGGTAGCCTTGAAGCGGTAGAGATTGTGGACCTTGAGGGTGGCGCTGGTATGGATCTCAGGCTTTTTTTCAGCGGTGTTTGAGTCTGCAAGCGAAACGCCGTTTTTCACAAAATTTTCGCAATTCTTGGGTTCGTTCCCCTTCTTGCAGCGCTCAATCTGGTAATTGACATTAAGCCCGCCCTGCATATTAGCCTGGCCGTGAAAATTGCCGAGATAGAATACGAGAGTTGAGTATTCAATTGGTGGCACAGCTATTTTGGAATCGCCGCGTTCGACTCTCAATAATTCCTCTTTTGATAATCCAAATATGTTATTCAATATCTGGTCAAATGGTTTGGCGGTATACACAGGCGCCGAATAAGAATATTTCAGCGCCTCATTATCGAGATTTACTATCGCGATATATATGTCGTCCTCCTCATTCAAGGGAGGTCGCGGCAAAAGCTCGTTTCCATTCGAATTTATCGTGATGATTTTGGTGTGCGGCCCAAAAGGCAATTCTATCTTGTTATGATATTCGGCCCCAGCGACAGCGCTTTTAACGAAGAACAACGCATATCCATATCCTTCGTGGTCGGGGCAAATTTTGCGTACAAATTCAGGGGTCGGTTTGGTTTTGCTGATTGCCCCGGCTATCATCTCAATGCGATTTTGGGGGTCATTTTGCGGCATCTCAATGGAGACCCTGGTTATTCCGACTTTTGAGCATCCCAACTCCATGTTGACAGATGGCAGCGCCCTGATGATTTTTCCTCTTTCATCCACGGTTATTTGGTAATCACTTTTGGGTGTTGCCGATTTACCTGTTGCGATCTCGGATGAGAATAGGGATATCAGTGCAACAACCAACCAGCCAACCATTTGTGCCCGTTTGTTCATTTCCATTTGCCCCCTCCTTTTTTAAAGTAAAAAGGCACTCGGAATTTTCAAGAGCCCCAGCAGAATTTTAGCGGCCACCCGCGCACTTTCCTTATTCCATACTGCTTTATGATCATCGATGATACTACCAATATTAGCAGATATTAGAAATCTTGTCAAGCAAAAAATGCAGGGAGTGTCGTGCCAAAGCGAAAATGTCATCCCTTAACTCCAAAGCGATAATGTCACCCCCCCTGGGGGTAAAATGAGCGTAATTAAATCAGGGGGGTGGGATGGAGGAGGTAAAATTAACTTTGGCACAGTTTGAGCGGTATCAAACGATCAAGAAGGCGCTGGCAGGGGATCTAACCAACGA
>Ga0315274_10003087_pt1 | contig 24841 bp, 21 predicted proteins | sample YL17G02_20_MG_FD_203700 | JGI IMG/M metagenome (GOLD analysis project Ga0315274, IMG submission 203700) | Sediment microbial communities from Yellowstone Lake, YNP, Wyoming, USA - YL17G02_20 | ecosystem: Environmental > Aquatic > Freshwater > Lake > Sediment | place: USA: Wyoming | collected...
GGAACTGGAGAAGCGCGGCCACCGGTTCGTCCGCTATGCAGATGACTGCCTAGCGGCCGCAGGCTGCAACATCTATGTCAAGACTGAACGAGCGGGCCAACGGGTGATGAGCAGTGTGCGTCAGTTTCTTGAGAAGAAGTTGAAGCTGAAGGTGAATGAGAAGAAAAGCGCGGTTGCTCGTGCTGGACAGCGGAAGTTCCTAGGGTTCAGTTTCTTCCGCCGTAAGGGGGAGGTACTGATCCGGATCGCTGACCAGGCTCTACAACGACTTCGTGAGAAGTTACGTGAGCTCACGCGGCGCACGCGGTCGGGTCGGCTGGAGGAAATCATCCAGCGGCTCAACAGGTACCTGAGGGGCTGGACAGGTTACTTCCGTCTGGCCGATACACCGAGCGTGCTTGCCGAGTTGGACGAGTGGCTTCGACGGAGGCTGAGACAACTTCTCTGGAAACGGTGGAAGCGGGGAAAGACACGCTGGCGAGAGCTGGTCTCGCTGGGCGTCCCGCGCCGCCTCGCCGCGCTCGGTGCGACGGGCACCAGCCCGTGGCATATGGCGGCGACCCCTGTGGTGCACACTGCCTTGAGCAATGCCTTTTGGCAGGCCCAGGGTCTGTGTACCCTCACCGAGTATTATCACCAACTGCGTATTCCTCGACGAACCGCCGGATGCGGACCCGCATGTCCGGTGGTGTGAGAGGGAGAGCGGGCGACCCGCCCTCCCTACTCGATTCCCACCAACGCCTGCAACTTGACCATGCCCGCCACCGCTCAGGCCGGGGGAGACGCCTGCGGTGGATGTACTTTGTACCGAACATCCCCCCATATATGGTGTTTAGAGGGGCTTGTAAGGGACTTGTAAGGGGTCAGCGCGTAACATGCCTGGAGGTGCCTGCTATGCATGTAGTCGGCGGGGAGGTCCGGGCATGACAATTCCAGGCCAGTGGATGCGCCCCAGATTGATTCGCAGCTTGCGCCTGCCTCTCTTTGGCCTGGTGCTGCTCGCCCTTCTGCCGGCCTTCGCGATCGTCTTCGGCTTCGGCATGTTTGAGCGGCGCGGCGAGGCTGCGCGTGCCAGAGAAGAGGCACTGGATTTCGCGCGCCACGCCGCCCGCGATCAGCAAGAAGTGATAAACGGCACGCGCGAGATGCTTAAGTTTCTGGGCAGCGAGCAAGAGGTCCGGCCGGAAGAGGCGGCCGATTGCTCTGCCTACCTCGCCCGGACCATGACCTCGTATCCGGCCTTCGCCAACCTCGGCGCGGCGACGATCGATGGGAACGTCTTCTGCAGCGCCGTGCCGCTGTCTGCCCCAGTCAACATTACCGACCGGGGCTACTTCCAGCGCGCACTCTCTGGCGGCGAGGTCTCTATCGGCGAATTCCAGGTGGGGCGCATCACCGGCCGGGTGGCCATCAACATGGGCTATCCGATTCACGATGAGTCGGGTGCATTGCGCGGCGTGGTGTACGCCTCGCTCAGCCTGGATTGGCTCGGCAGCCTTGCGGCGAGCGCCGGGCTGCCTCCCGGCAGCTCGGTGACCGTGATCGACAGCCACGGCACCGTTCTGGCGCGCTTCCCCGAAGAAGAAGGCCGGGTCGGCCAGGTAGTTCCCGAAGCGCCTCTGTATCAGGCAATTGCCCAGGGGCAGGGCGAAGGCACCTTCGACGCCGCCGGCCTGGATGGAGAAAGCAGACTCTTCGGATATACCTCGCTCCTGGCCGATCGGCCGGGCGGGGTGTATGTCTCGGTCGGCATCCCGGCCGCGCAAGCCTACGCGCGCGTCGACAGCGCAATCACCCGGGCGGGCCTGGCGTTGGTCGCGGTGCTCTTGCTGGGGCTCGTCGCAACCTGGGCCGGCAGCGAATTCTTCATCATGCGCCGCACGCGTGCGCTGGCGGAGGTGGCCCGCAAGCTTGCCGCGGGCGATTTGGGCGCGCGCACCGGCATGCGCCATGCCGGCGACGAATTAGGCGAGGTGACCGCTGCGCTCGACACGCTGGCCGACACCAACCAACGCCGCCTGGAGGAACGCGATCGCGCGCTGGCGCGCCTCTCCACTGTGGTGCGTGCGCTGCGCACCCTCGGCGAGAGCAACCAGGCGCTGGTGCGTGCCGAAACCGAAAGCGACCTGCTGCAAAACGTGTGCCAGGTGGTTGTCTCCTCCGGCGGCTATCACGCGGCCTGGGTCGGCTTTGCCGAGCCGGACGAGGCGCGCTCGATCCGCCCCATGGCGCAAGCCGGAATACTCGACGAGCACATGAACTCGCTGCAGCTCTCGTGGGGGGAGGGCCCGACGGGTGAGAACCCGGTCGGCGAGGCCATTCGCAGCGCGCGCCCGCAAGTTCTCCAGGATCTGAGCGCGGCGCCATTTCACGACGCGTGGACCACGACCACCCTCGAGCGCGGCTGCGCCTCGGCTCTGCTCTTGCCGCTTGGCGTTGCCCCCGGCAATGTGATGGGTGTGCTGGCCATTTGCGCCAGCGAGGTGGGCGCCTTTACCAGCGAAGAGGAGGTGCAGCTTCTCGAGGAGATGGGGCGCGACCTGGCCTACGGAATCCGTGCGCTGCGCACGCGGCGCGCGCGCGAAACGGTGGAGGGCCAGCTCGGGCGCCAGCTCGAACGCCTGCACTCCCTGCGCGCCATCGATAACGCCATCGTCTCGAGCCTCGACCTCAAGGTGACGCTCTCAGTGCTGCTCGACCAGGCCACGACGCAGTTGCACGCCGAGGCGGCCGAGGTGCTGCTCCTGGACCCGCACTCGCAGCGCCTGGAGCACTTTGCCTCACGCGGGTTCCACACGCGCGCGCTCGAGTACACGCGGCTGCGCCTGGGGGATGGCCAGGCAGGGCGGGCCGCCGCGACGCGCATGCCGGTGCGCATTGATGATTTGCGCACTTCGCCCGGCACGCTCGCGCGCGCGCCGCTGCTCGCCGAGGAGGGATTTGTCGCCTACTACGCCCTTCCCCTGGTCGCCAAGGGCGAGGTCAAGGGCGTCATCGAGATCTTCGGGCGCACCCCGTTAGCGATCGACCGTGAGTGGGAGGAGTATCTGGCCACCTTGGCCGGCCAGGCGGCGGTAGCGATTGACAGCGCGCGCCTGTTCGACGGCCTGCAGCGCTCGAACGCCGATTTGGTGCTGGCCTATGACGCGACGATTGAGGGCTGGTCGCGCGCGCTCGATCTGCGCGACAAGGAAACCGAGGGCCACACCCAGCGCGTGGCGCAGATGGCCGAGCAGTTGGCGCGCGAGATGGGATTCTCCGAGACGCTGCTCATGCACATCCATCGCGGCGCGCTCCTGCACGATATCGGCAAGATGGGCGTGCCGGATACCGTGCTGCTCAAGCCGGGGTCGCTGACTGACGAAGAGTGGGTTGTGATGCGGCAGCACCCCGTGCACGCGTTCGACCTGCTTTCGCCGATTGCGTATCTCTCACCGGCCATCGATATCCCGTATGCACATCACGAGAAGTGGGATGGGAGCGGCTACCCGCGCGGGCTCGCGGGCGAGGCCATCCCTCTGGCGGCGCGAATATTTGCGGTGATTGACGTGTGGGACGCGCTGCGTTCGGACCGCCCCTACCGCGCCGCCTGGCCGCAGGCCAAGGCCCTCGCGCACATCAAAGAGGGCGCCGGCTCGCACTTCGACCCGAAGGTGGTGGAGGTGTTTTTGAGGATGAAGTGGTAGAGGAGGATATTGATGCCCGATCGAGGTGTCCGATTGCCAGCCTGTGCGCGCAACGCCCGACCGGATCACATCGGCGACCGGATCAAGTTCCGCATCAGCGTGATGACGGGCGTGTGGACCGAGGGCGATCACCGCGATTGGGCGGCGATCCGCGCCTGGGCCTCGAGCCTGCGGCCGCTGCTGCTCTAGTAGCATCGGCCGCTCTACCGCAGTGGGTCACGCCAGGTTGCGATCGCCTGCTTCCCCGCTTCTGCGACCCACAACCGATAGTGCCCAAATAGGTTACGACACGTCATATGGAGACGCGGGGCTTTCTAACGAGGGGTCTGGCCATCACGGGGACCGTGCTGGTGTGGTTCCCCATTCTGGCACCCGTCGTGTTCTCTGCGGGCGCACTCGTCCGGGAGCACGTCTTCCGGTTCGACTATCTCATGCCGGCTGAGCTATTCCCGGGTGCCTTGGCCGGTGGAGTGCTGCTCATCTGGGCCGCGCTGCGCGCGCGTTCACGCCAGATACTCATCGGTTGGGGGTTCGTCATCGCAGCCGCCATGCTGGTAGGCGGCCAGGCGCTTGCCGTCGCCTCAGGGTTGGCCTCGGGTGAGATCCAGACACTCGGTTGGTGGTGGGCGCTCGTCGTCGCCTCGCTCGTTATCTATTCACTGGCCCTGGTCGTCATGGGCGTTGGCGGAGTCCTCTTATTGCGCGATCTCTTCAAGACCGCTCGTCCCACAGCAGACAGTCTCTAGGTCCGCGCCTGCAAATGCAATTGAAAAGAGACCGCCCTTGGACACCGGAGCCCTGAGCTCTTGATCGTCATTCCCGCGGGGTTCTTGCGGGAATCCAGGGCGTCGGCTTTGCTGGGTCCCCGCCTCGTGCACGCGGGGACGACGATTCTAAACCACTGATCGTCATTCCCGCGGGGTCTTTGCGGGAATCCAGGGCATTGGCCTTGCTGGGTCTCCGCCTCGTGCACGCGGGGACGACGTTTGTTGAGGTATGCTCGTCATTCCCGCGTGATCCAGGCGGGAATCAAGGGCACCCTCCGTCCTGCGTCCCCGCTCGGGGGGCACGCGGGGACGACGTTCTTACCCCTGCACGCCTCCAGCTTGTCCGCTTTTCCCCGTTCCTCCGTTATCTATGTGAGAATGCATGCACCTCATCACGCCACCAAGGAGCCCTATGGGCGACCCTTTCGCACGTGCCGTCGCGGCGCAGACCCTCTCGCCTGAGGACGAGGCTGAGCTCATCCGCGCGGCACAATCCAACCCGGCCCGTTTCAGACCGCTCTACCTGCAGTGGGTCACGCCGGTCTACAAGTACCTGATCGCCCGCCTGCGCGACCCGCTCGAGGCCGAAGACCTCACCTCCCAGGTCTTCCTCACCGCCTGCGAACAATTGCCGCGCTACAAGCACAGAGCGCGATTCGCGGCGTGGCTCTTCACCATTGCGCGCAACAAGGCCCGCGACTATTACCGCACGGCCGGCCGTAGCGCGTCTCTTGATGAGGCCGAGGCGCACGGAGCCGACCCGGACCTGCTCGCCCAGGCCATCCAGTCCGACGAAATCCAGCGCCTCGAGCGTACCATCCGCGCGCTGCCCGAGGCCGAGCTCGACCTCGTCCGCCTGCGCTTCACGGCCGGGCTGAGCTATGGCGATATCGGCGCGCTGCTCGGCAAGCGCGAGGATGCGGTGCGCAAGCAGCTCGCGCGCCTGCTAACCAGGCTGCAAACCCAGATGGAGGACGCCGATGCCTAACCCATCGGGCATGCCATTCGAAGAAAAGGTGCGCGCGGCGGTCGAAGCCCCGGCGCCGCGCGATGAATTCGTCCAGGCCCTGTGGACGCGCATCGCGCGCGCCGCACCCGCCTCTGGCGCCACACAGAGGGGCGGCGTCCGCCGGATGCACTTCCGTCCCGCATGGATCGGCCTGAGCGTCGTGCTCCTCGCGCTCGTCATCACCACCCTGATCATCGGGCCGATGCGCGTCTATGCCGCCATTCGCGGGTTGCTCGGCTACATCCCAGGCGTCGGCATTGTCGATCAGTCCGCCCCCATCCGCGTCTTGGCCGAGCCGGTCATCCAGACGCGTGAGGGCATCACCATCACCGTGACCAGCGCCACGCTCACCTCCGATCGGACGCACGTCGAGTACCGCATCTTTGGCGTGCCGCGCTCAGCTTATCCGGACCGGGAAGACATCAGCGGCTGCTACCAGCCCGAGTACCTGCTTTTGCCGGATGGGACGAAGCTCGAACGCCAGCAGGACTATCCACCCGTCCCGGCCGATGTACCGCATGCTCTGCTCGTGATCCCGTGCATCGGCGAGACGCTGCCGGGCAGCGTCCCCGAGAATTGGGCGCTGCCGCTGCGCTTCGTCCCGGCGCCGGCGGATATGACCGTCATGCCAGTGATCGAACTTTCACCTTCGCCTGAGGTCACGTCGGAGACGCCCGCAACGCCCGGCACCTCGCAGCAGTCGCCGGTCACGTTCGACCAGGTCATCGAAACGGCCGATGGATACATCCTGCTCGGCCGGTTCCAGCCGTCGGTGGGCCAAGGCGAGTGGGCGCAAGTGACCGGAATGCCCCTGATGCACGACGCAACCGGGGCGAGGGTCGCTTACACCTTGCCCAGCGACATCCAGCCGCCGGAAGTGAGTGATGGCTCGGGCGGATATGGGTTCGCGTTCCAGTTCAAAGCCGTGGGCCTGACCTATCCGCTCGGTCTCTCCTTCTCGGGTGTGGTCATCGGCCCGGTCGACCCCGCGGCGCGCGCGCAAATCGAATTCGACGCTGGCCCCAACCCGCAGCCCGGGCAGGAATGGCCGCTCAATAAGCACATCGAGCTGGCCGGGCACACCGTCACGCTCGTCTCAATCTCCACCGATGGGCGCAACGGCTACGCCTTCAAGTTCGAGTCCGGCCCGGAGGTGTACTCGGTGAGCGTCGATATCGAGGGTTACGCAGCCGCGGGAGGTGGTGGCGGCGGCGAAATGGGCGTGACCGGCGGCACGTTCTACACCAGCCTGGACTACCTCGAGATGCCGACCGGTAAGCTCACGGTCAACGTATCGAACCTGGTTCTTGTGAAAGACCGCCTCACCTGGGAGGGCCGGTGGTCCCCGTCCGCGCCCAGGACCGATTTGGCGGACGTCACGCCGCAACCAGGCCTGTGCCTGACCGCGAACGACATCGCCGGCCTGCCGCTTGCGCCGGCCGATCTCGCCGGGCGTGCGCTGGTCTACGAGCCGCTTGTGGGGAGCGAGTCGTGGGGCATGGTGCTGTACGACCTGGCCTCGGGCGCGAAGCGTGTGCTCGTGGCGGATGCCGCGCGCGGCGCGCTCTCACCGGATGGAACGCAACTGGCATACCCCGCGGCGGATGGCATCCGCATCCTCGATCTCGACACAGCCGCGGAGAAAGTCATCCAGCTAGCCAGTGCAGGGTACGACTTGCACTGGTCCCTGGACGGAATGCAGATTGCGTTTGTCGGCTCGAGCGCGGAGGGGATCAATATCGCGCAAACCGACGGCAGTGGCGAGCGGCGCGTTTCGGATGCGGCCTACGCCTCGGTCATCGGCTTCTCACCGGATGGAGCGCGTCTGTACCTGGCGCTGATGTACACCGGCGGCAGCGCGTGGATGGTGCGCATGGTGGATCTTGCGAGCGGTGTAGCGCAGGACCTCACGACGATCGAGAACGGGTCGATGAAGATGCTTGCGGCGGCGCTCTCACCGGATGAGGAATGGATTGCATATCGCGGGCGCGACAACGACAGCCTGTACGTGATGCATACCGATGGCAGCGCGATGCACAAGGTGATGGATCAGCCGGCGCTGGCGATGAGCGGTGTGCAATGGAGCGCCTCCGGCTGGCTGGGTGTGAGCCTGGTGAATGGGGGCGACGAGCAGCGCACGCTGTTGATCGTGAAGCCGGAGAGCTGCCAGGCGTACCTGCTAAGGGCGCAGGGCGACCTGGAGGGGTTGTGGGTGAAGTGAGGAGCAGCGGCCCCGCACGGCATGCCGTGCCCCTAGCAAGCAATGGATGTTGGCTATTCCTTGCAGGTGAAAGTGAAGTCGAGCGAGTTGCTGCCTGCGCTGGCCTGGTCGAAGAGTGTGACCCGCAGCGTAACGGTTTGCGACCCCTGGCACCAGATGTTGAACTCACTCGTCCCGGCGTATATGTCGCCAGAGGTCAGCCCGTCGAGCGGGTTGTATTCAAATGGAGTGAAGTTGGTAGCGCTGACGACGGAGAAGAACGCCCGCGTGCAGTCTCCGCCAAGATGGTGAAGGTGAGCCCACCACCCTTGGGCGTGCCGTCGCCCGGGAGTTCGCTTGGAAACCGCACGCCGGTGAGCGCGGGAGGGCTGGGCGGCTTCACCCGGGGCGGCGGGGGCAGCGTAGGCGGGAGCGGCGCAATTTGCACGCCCGGCACGGCCACATCGCCGGGCGGGTACTCCTTCTCCATGCGCTTGCCCTCCTCGTTGGTTTGTTCAACGACCTCCTCAAACGCATCGCCCCTGTCGACCGCGTTTCCGATCGCGGAAATGTTGCACGCGATCGAGAGCAACATCAATGCGGCCACGGCGGCGTGGAGAGGGTGGGAAATGGACAGGCGCACTCGGGGCGGAGCGCTCGGCAACGGGGACATGCGACCTCCTGGTTGAATGCCGGCCGGTGGTGGGTGCGAGGCCGCCGCTGGGGAACGCACTGTGATTATGGCATAAGAGGGTCGGGCGGGCAGAGGGAGGCGCAGGCTGCAAGAGCGTGCTAATCTACTCGCGGCACCAAGGACCGGCCTAAGCGCGCGGCAGGTGCAACCTGCCGCCCCACGAATTGCGCATCCGGACGATCCAGCGAGGGCACCATGACCCTAAGGAGATTCTTCGCAATCACGCTGGTCATCGTCATCAGTGTGGCGGGATGCACCCCCGCGGCTACGCCTGCGCTCGAAGCGACGGCTCCCCCGCAGGGCACTTCGACAATGGCCGCCGCGCCGAGCTTGATCCTCGCGCCCACAACCTTCGTGCCTCCGACGCCCTCGATCACCGCCGCAGCCTCGGGGGCGGGGACGCGGTATGAGTGTTCCCCGATCCGATTGACCGAGCTGGGGTCTTACGCTGGGCTGGAGGCTCCCAGTGACGTGGCCGTCTTGGCGAGCCGCGCCTATGTCACGGAGTCGGGCGGGCTGCGAGCGATCGACGTTACCAATCCGGCGGTCCCCGTTGAGGCTGGCTTTCTCGCTGCTTCGGTGGGGTACCAGCAGATCGTCATGAGCGCCGAGAACGCTATCGTGGCGGCGGACCATTCCGTTGAACTGATCGACCTCTCAACCCCCGATGCGCCGGCCCGCGCAGGATCGGTGCCGATATTCGGGTTGAGGCCGATCCAACTCGCGCGGGAGGGCAGCTTGGCCGCGGCGCGTGATGACCTTGGCGTCGTTCACATCCTGGAGGTCTCGGCCGGCGATGGATTGGGCGAAGTCTCCTCCTATGATCCGCCTGGCGGAATCTGGGGCGGGGAGGTCTTCGGCAACGAGATGTTCGCCAAGCTCGATCGAGCCAGGGCGATGGGACTGGCCACCGTCTCGCTGGACGATGGGTATCTGTATGCCGCCGATCTCGATGGCGGCCTCCGGGTCGTGAGCCTCTCGCCGGCGGGCATGCCAACCGAGGTGGGCGTGCGCATGGCGGACCTGAGCCCCTCCAGTGTTTTTCGGATCGATGATCGCCTGTTCGTGTTCTCGGAGGGGGAGTTTGGCGCCCAATGGTCTTGGCCCTTGTGGGAGTTCGACCTTTCGTCTCACCCCGGATTGGCGGAACCGAGGAAACTGGGGACGTTGGACCTCGCTGGACGCACCGACGCCGACTCAATCTGCAGGTTCCTCTCAGCCTTCTTCGCCCTCACGACGAACCGCCAATCCGCGGGCGCGATCGAAGACGACCTCCCACTCAGCGATGTGGCAGGCGCCCTGATGGGCGTGGCGAACCAGGGGGACACGCTCTATCTACTGGATCCCGAACGCGGGCTTGTGATTCTCAAGGTTGAGGCAGTGAGGTAGCGTTGCGGCGAGCAAGAGCGACAGCGGGCCAGGGCACTCTGCCCCGGCCCGTTTCGTTTGACGCGTTTGATGGCGGCGCGGAGATGAACTGGGGAAATCTCTTAGGGCGCATTGCGCATGACCAGCGGCAGCAACACATCCCACCAGATGAGGTAATCTTCGGTGTCACCCGTGGTGCTGCCGTAGTAAGACATGCCCACCGACTGGTGCACGTCATCGCGGCACCCGCGTTGCGCGCGCATCGTCATCGAGACCGCGTAAGTTTCACTCGGGTCGAGTCCGCCCGGCTTCTGCCCTGCCCATGAGACATAACCGAATGAGTGCGAAGTGGCCACCGGGGTGGAGGAGACATAGCTCATGCAATCCCCCTGGTAGGACGCTTGCATGTGCAGGTCGCCTGGTATCTTCACTTCGTCTACATTCGACATCGAGAGGTCGAAAGTCATCTGGTCGCCGATACGCGCGTAGTCACCTGGGCGCGGGTTGGTCCAATCCACCCCCAAGTTGAAGTCCGGAAAGTAGAGGTAGCCGTTGTCGACCAGGCCGGCGTGGTACTCGGCGCTTGGGCCGCCGGTGCCGCTGGCCGCCCGGACGCAATACGAATACACGCCGGAGATCCCGAGCGGAGCCAGTTCGATAAACTCCTGTCCGCCGTTGCCCGTAAGGTTAGCGTTGGCGACGACCGCATTGTCGGTGTCGCGCACCTCGAGTACCGGGTCGAATGAGGCGCCGTTGCCGTCCGGGTCGCCATCCAGCGCGAAGATGAATTGGTCGATCCCCCAGCCGTGGAAGGCGTAACAATCGACATCCGTGCCGGAGCTCAGAGTGCCGCGCATGGTGAAGGATGTGGTCTGGGCCAGCGCGGTCGACTCGTTCGGCTCCACTTCCGGCTGAGCAATGAGGAACGTGCGGTAATGACGCAAGGTGTAGTCGGTGATGGTGGCGTCGCCGCCATCCTCCTCAACCTTCAGGTAATGGGTGGCGCTTTCATCGATGTAGGGTTCCAAGGCGATGCCCGAGCCATTGACCCAGGACCCCGTGTCCGCCTGCAGCACGGTCGTCCCGTCGGCGCGCAGCATGGAGAGTTTGCCGGGCGGTTCGACCACGCCGGTCCGGGTGTCGAGCAGCGCGATGACGCCCCAGCCGGAGTTGACGCCGGGAATGGCGTAGTAGTCCGGGTCGCCCGCCGGGCTGATCGCGCCGCTCATTGCGTCGCCCCATGTCAGCGCGTCGGCCGTGAGCGGCGTATCGTTGGGTTCGCTTTCCGAGACCGGGGCCGAGAGGCCGATTGAGGTCGTGGCGAAGACCAGCGTGAGAGCAGTTCCGACAGAGACGATGCGCCAAGGTTTCATGGGGGCTCCTAAGCGGGCGCGAAGTTGAACGCCGGCCGGCGGCGCGAACGAGGCCGCGGCTGGGGAACGCTGGCTGATTATGGCATAAAAGGAGCAAGTGCGCTGAGGGAGGGGCGCAGGGTTTCCCACAACTGGTTCGGCCCAATGTCTAAGGGAACTGCTAGGGGCACGCCCTGGCGTGCCCCAACAAGTGCACGAGGTCGGGGCTCAGCGTCGCCGTGCCCCGACGATAAGTCGTCTTGTCTCCTTACGGCCCCCAGTCGGAGAGGACCTTCACAATCACCTCCGGGCGCGCCGGGTCGTTCGTACGCAGACGGACGGCGAAGGTGTGCGGCCCGTCCATGCCAGCGTGCATCATGAAGACGCTCGAAGCGAGGATCGTGCTCTGGCCGGGCTTAAGGACCATCGAACCGATGGTCAGCGTAGGTGGTCAACATCCCTCCAACACCTCAAGATACGGATCTTCCTCGAAACGCAGCGTTCCGTCGCCCGTGTTGGTGAGGGTCAGGGCGAAGGTCTTCGGCGTATCGAGCTTCACTTTGCCGAAGTCAATGAAGGACGGATTGACCGAAATGACCGGGGTGCCGCCTGCCGAATCGCCAGGTCGCATCACCAGCACCACGACAACCGTCACCAGGAGGGCCCCTAAGGCCAGCAGGAGAAGCTGAACGGATCGGCGCACTGTGCGCCGCGTTCGTCGTCGGCTCATGAGGCGGGCTCCTCGTTAAACTGGAAGGTGTACAGGAAGGCGGCCAGCTTCCATATTTGCTGGTCGGTCAGGATTGCACCCCACATCGGCATGCCCGTGCCCATGCCGCCGCGCAGGATCTTTCCGTGCAGGAGGGCCGGGCTGGCACCGAGCAATGTCGCCGGGTCGGTGAAATCGGCCGGCCGCACCGGGCCCGCAGTCTGGCCCATGTCGCTCGTGCCGCCCATCGCCAGGCTGCCCTGCGTTAGCGCCTCGGCGAACACGCCTTGCCCATCGCCGCGCTCGCCGTGGCAGGCCGCGCAATTCGAGGCGTAGAGCTGTGCCGACTCGTTTCGCTCGGCTGAGCTGATCGTCGAGGTGTAGGTGTAGGCCACGAGGTCCCACAAATCCTGATCGGAGAGGCCGGCTAGGCTCCTCTCAGCGCGCCACGACTGCCACACGGCCGCAGGCGATTGAGCGCGGTATTCGTCCAGGCTGAGGTCGATCGGCTGGGCCTGCGAGCCGGCGAGTGCGAGGCCGCGCTGCGCTTCGGGACGCGCTGAGGGCGTGGCCGCAGCCGGGTGCGGCTGGTCGAGGTCGATGCCCAGCACCTGGAAGAGCGGTGGAGAGGCAGGCACCGCGCTTGGCGCCTGGCCTCCCTCCACTTCGATCGTTCCGCGCATGCGCCAGTGGTTTGGCCCGCACCAACGCGTGCAGTAGAAGGTGTACGTGCCCGGCGTATCGAAGCGCAGCCATACCTGGCTCACGCGCCCCGGCATCACATCCACGGCTGGCGCATCGCCTTGCCCGATCGCAAAACCGTGTACCACGTCATCCGATGTCAGCCGCACGAGCAGCGGTTCGCCGGCCCTCGCCCGCAACATGTCTGGCCCCCAGCCGCCGGCCTCCGCAACGCGCGCGTGGACGAGCGGCGTGCGCAGCCATGCGGCGATTGGGATGAGGACGGCCGCCCCCACAAAAACGAGGATGGCCACCCGGGCGGCGTTCTCGCGGGATCTCATGTCAGCAGCCACATCATGACTATCGTCGGCAAGAAGAGAAAGCCGATCAGCGGCAAGGAGGGCAGCTGCAACCGCGCCGTCACTCCGCGGGCTACTCGCGCGGCCCAAATGAACCCGCCCAACAGGACGGCGGTTTGCAGCGGGGCGATCGCCCCCGCCAGCATCGGCCGCCAGGCCACTCCGGCCGTCCCGATCAGGTTCCAGCCAAGCCCGAGCGGATCGGAGATCGAGTTCAGCACATAGCTGCCGTTGGTGAGAAAGAACGATAGGCTGAAGGCCGCCCAGAATGCCAGGCCGAGCGGGACGAGAGGCGTGGCAAATGCGGCGAAGGGAGAACGTGCGCGTGGTGAATTCGCCCGCGAGTCCGGTTCCCCTCGCCGAGCGAGGCGTTGGCTGAAGCGGCCGATGAGCCACAGGCTGCCCGGCAGCAGGCCCAGGACCAGCACGAGGAAAACGGCCGCATAAACCAGCCAGGCGAGCGAGCCAATGCCGAAGGCAGCCTGCTTGAAGCTACTCCACGGGCCCAGCAGCACCGCAGCATACACCATGGCCGAGCCGAGCATGAGGAGGCTCTTGAAAGCTTCGTCGCGCCGGGTCGAAGGCACGGCCAGGTCGGCCGCAACCGGACGCAGTCGAATTGCGAGGTTGTTGGTAGGGCAGGTGCGCAGGCATTCGAGGCACAGACCGCAGTAGTTGTTGCGCGTCAGGCCGGCCGGGAAGACGCCCCACGGGCATCCGTAGCCCTCGGCCGAACCGTTGAAGCAAGCCTTCGTCTGGCACGCGGCGCATGGCTCGCGCGATGCGACGCGCAACTCGATCGGCGCGACCTGAGAGTACAACCCAACGAAGCCTCCCATCGGGCACACGTAGCGGCAGAAGGCGCGCCGCTCGAACACCAGGCTTAGACCCGTGGCGAGAGCAAACATGCCGACCATCGCCAGGGCGGTGATGCGCGGGCTGGTGAGGATGCTCGCGCTGAATAGCGCCAGCAGCGCGAAGGTGGCGTTTTGAGTCCACATGTTGCGCAGGACGGCCGGCACGCGCAGGCCAAGCCCGCGCGGCGGGCTGCCTTGCGGGCCGAGGATTGCGCCGCGCTGCACCCAATCACCGACCATCGGGATCGGGCAAATGCTGCACCATCCCCTCCCGAAGATCGGGATGAGGATGATGATCAATGCGGCGAACCAACCGATCCAAACAAATGCGATGGCGAAGTTGCGGCTGCCGATGGGCGTTCCGATCCAACCCGCCACCGCGGTGAAGGCCAGCCCGGCCAGCATGACCGTCGAAAGCGCCACCTGCCACCCGCGCTTCTTGAGCATCTTCATCCCACGGGTGCTGAGGACCATGCTGCGCGGCTTCATTAGGCCCGTGCCTCACGCGCTGGCCGCGCGACGGCGAGCAGGATCGCGGCCAATGCTAGAAAAGCAAGGCCCGCCGCGCGCCAAGAGGCGATTGGCGTGCCCACCGTCAGGCGCCCGATCATGAACGGGTGGTACTGCCCGCAGGCCACGTTGCAGCGGATGCGGAACGAACCGGGTTTGTCGGCCACGAAGGTGAGGCGCGAAGTATGCCCTGGGTCGGCTTCCACGCCCAGGTCGTACTGATCCACATACAGCCCGTGCACGACGTCGGTGCTTACCAATTCGAGGGTCACCGTATCGCCGGGAGTCACGCTGAGTTCGGAGGGCGCGAAGGCGAATTGGGCCGCCTCGACCCGTAGCGTGACATGCCGCGGCGCGGTGCGCACGGGCGACAGCGGAATGAAGGCAATCGCCGCCCCGGCTGCGGCGATGAGCCCCCAGCCTGCGAGTCGTGCGAAGCGAGGTCGGCGGTCGATGATCATGCGTGGGGCGCCTCAGGGCATGTTGGAGGGACCGAAGCGCGCGTAACGTGCGTCGACAAATTCGCGGAGGGCCGGCAGCTCATGGCCCTCCCGCAGCAGGCGCATCGCATCATGTGTGATGTCGACGCACAGGGTGCAGCCCAAAGCGTGGTTGTCGAACCTGATCGTGCCGCTCTCGTCGAGTTTGGTGATGTAACAATCGAGGTTCGAGGTGTGGCCGACATTTCCGCAGCCGCAGTAACAGGGCAGGGCGCGCAGCACTTCGGGGTTGGCGGCGGCGAACTGGTAGGCCTGGCGTACCGCGCTGGGCGCTTGCTGGAGAGCCTCGGGCAGGTCTTCCATGGGCATCAAGTGCAGCTGCCCGGCGGCCGAGGAGGTGCCGCATCCTTGCAGCGAGATGGCCATAACGAAAGCGGTGGCGAGGAGTGCCGCGATGCGGACAGGTCGGACAACTGCGGGAATGAGCTTGAATCTGGCCATCCTGACAATGGTACCCGGGCGGGTCAGCAGGCCGAAGCGCCGGACGGCGCGACGCTGCGCACGCCAAATGGCCTATGCCGTTTGTCAGGCGGAGGGGGTGCTGGAGGAGGGGGCGGGCGATGGCAAGCTGACGCGAACCGTCGTCCCACGCCCGGGTGCTGTAATAATCTCGAGCGTGGCGCCGATCAGGTCGGCCCGTTCGCGCATACCCAGCAGGCCGAAGTGGCCGTGGGCGGCAAATTCGCCCGGGCTGGAAGGCGGCGGAAAACCGAGCCCGTTGTCGGATATCACGAGCTGTGCTCGGTTGTCGCCGAAGCTCACCGCCAGATCGGCGCGCGTGGCATGGGCGTGCCGCTGGACGTTGTTGAGCGCTTCCTGGGCGATGCGGTACAGCGCCAGTTCGGCTGCGGGGCCGAGCCGCTCGACGTGGCCTTCGCATTTGAATTCCACCGCTAACCCCGGCTGTGCGGCCTCGCGCGCAAGCATTTCGAGCGCCGGCACCAGTCCCAAGTCGTCCAGGTAGATCGGCCGCAGCGCGCGCATCGTCCGGCGCAGGTCCATGATGGTCGCATCCGCCAACTGCTGCATCTCGTCCAGTGCAGCATGGTGCGCCGCATCCTCGGCGGCCGGCGCCGCGAGTTGCAGCCTTTGCTTCAGCGCGATGAGCGATTGCAGGGTCACGTCGTGCAGGTCGCGCGCCAGGCGCAGTCGTTCCTCTTCCTGGGCGGCAGTGATGACTCCAATGTAGTGGTGCAAGCTGGCCTGCGCGGCCTGCAGTTGTTGGGCCATACCCAGCAAGGCCTTCTGCAGGCGGCGGATTTCCTCGATGCCGCCAACCGCGGGCGTGATGGGCGCAAAGTCGCCGGCGGCCAGTCTGGCGGCCTGAGCCTCCAACTGCTGCAAGGGTTGGATGATTTGCCGGGCGCCGAACCACAGGGCGATCACCATCATCAGCAGCAGGGGCGCCATGACCAGAGGCCCAACCTGGGAGGTGTTGAGCAGCGGGCTGACCACTTGCTGCCAGGGTTCTTCCATGAGCAATGCCCAGCGGCCGACCGGGGCAAAGGCCATCACGTGTTCGCTGCTTCCGGACCCGACATACATCGTTCCGCTTTGCCCTTCGAGCGCCTGAATGACCCCGGCATGATCTTGCAGAGAACCCTCGAAGGCATCCGCCGGGTCGGCATACAGCACGCGGCGGTTTTCATCGACGATGGCGATGCGCATGAAGGGATTGCTGGGCAGGATTTGACGGGAGGTGCCTTCGAAGAGCGGATCGAGGGCAAAGCCGCCGATCACCGCCTGTTGGCCGTCCGCGCTCCACGCCGAGGCCAGCGCCGCCGGCCGGCCGTTCGACTGGCTGATCACGGTCAATCGCGAACTCGCGGTCGGGGCGCCACGGGCCACGGGCCCAGGCCCCGCGAGCAGGCTGCTCCATTGCGTCTGGGCCAGCACGCCCCCCAGACGGTCGACCAATGCCAACCCGAGGTCGAAGTCATCGTAGGCCAGGGCGGACTCGGCCAGGAACGTCTCGGGGGAGGCCTGGCGCTCGGCCAACGTGCGCACCGCATCTTCGCGGCGCTCGATTTCTGCGTGCAGCGACTCGGCCGCGGCGCGCACCGCAAGCACGTCGCGTTCGCCCACCATGCGGCGCATCTCATCCTGGTGGACCAGCACGCTGCCGAAAGAGACGACCAACAGCAGGCCGGCCAAGGGCAGGACGATGAAGAAGAAGAGTTGCAGCATCAAACCCAGACGGGGTTTCATGGCTGGCCAGGATGAACAAAGGAGGGGGTGATGGGGAGGGCCGCTGGCTTCACAACGCCAGCTCCTCTGAGGTCAGCCAGCCCAGCGCAATGGCGCGCATGACGGCCTCAGTCCGGCTGGCCGCCTGAAGCTTGGCGAAGATGTGGGCCAGGTGCCCTTGCACCGTGCGGTCGCTGATTTCCAGCTGCAAGCCGATGGCCTTGTTGGTGAAGCCGCGGGCCGCCAGGCGCAGAACCTCGTGTTCGCGTTCGGTCAGCGCCTGCACTCCGAGTTCCTCGCGCTTGAGGTTCTGAGCCAGAACGCGGCGCGCCACCTCGATATCCAGCGCGGACTTGCCCTCGTCAACGTCGCGAATGGCCTGGACAATCTCTTGCGGTTCGGCGGTCTTGAGCATGTAGCCGTGGGCGCCCGCCTGCAGGACGGCGATGACGTAGGGCGCATCGTCGTAAGCGGTGAGGATAAGAATACCCACCGACTTCATCTTGGTCCGCGCCCAGCGGGCCACCTCGATGCCGGTGGCTTTGGGCATCTGCACGTCGAGCACCGCCACGTCCGGAGCCAGGTTCTCGATCAACTGCATGGCTTGCTCGCCGTCCTCGGCTTCGCCCACCACCTGGATGCCGGGCGCCTGCTGCAGGAACTGGCGGATGCCCGCCCGAACCACGGCATGATCGTCGGCCAGGACAACACGAATCACGCGCGAGGCTGAACTCATGCCCGACCCTTTGGAGTTCCGTCGCGAATAGGAAGTAAATTGGCGTGCGCCAAGTTGGGCATTGCAGTGAGCTCGGCTTTGATCTCGAAGGCACTCAGATAGGGCACGCCAAACCAGGCGATGCTGCCACCGAACAGCAACCCGGTCACGAGGCGCATCACCGAATTGAACGAGCCCCAGGCATCGCCGGCGTAGAAGGCGGCGGAGAACCGATTTGCGGTGAGTGCGGTCAGCCACACATTTGAGTCGCGAAAGCCGCGCCCGATGCCGGCCACGTCGCTGACGAGATGCGTGCTGCCGTCAACGACCATCGGCAGCGCAAGCAGCGCTAGGCCCCACAACGGGAGCGAGGGAAGCCGCCTTCGCAGCATCCATCCCAGGATCATCGCCAGCCACAGGCTGGTGTACATCGAGACCATACGGTCGGACCAGGCGACCTTCCATCCCATCTGCGGGGTGCCCACGAACTGGCGTAGGAGCATCGGGTTGGCGGCCTCAGGCCAGACGGCGCGGATTTCCGACAGGCCGTAGGTCAGCTTCTCGCCGAATAGGAAATACGACCGTTCCGGCAACTGATGGCAGACAAACGAGTAGGCGAAGTAGATGGCATTGCCGCCAGCGCTCCAGCCCCAATGCATCAGGAGTGAGGCAAGCCACGGCAGGCCGACGAAGAGGCCGCCCAGGACGGCAAAAGCGACCAACCACCGCGGCGCCCGGTTCATGATCGAAACTCGGCCTCTCGTCCGCATTTGTTCATTTTACCTCTCTGTCCGTGGAAACTACCGGGTGCGAGTCGTATGCGGCTGGATCTGTCCTCAGAATCTCCGCCGCCGGTCTGGACGGGGCGAATTGCAGCGCCGGACCGTGCGATCATTCGATGTCGGGCAGGGGAGTCGGCGATTGCTGAAGCCCAGCACGTCGTGAGCCTCTCCATTCGGCGATCGGGGCCGACCCCCTCCTGCCATGCGATGCACATCAGCATAGTCCTGGCAGCGGCCGGCGAATGCCGCCAGTTGGCGCTCGATGCAGTAGGCGAATTGGCCTATGGCGGGAATGGGCCTCGAGAGGCAGAAGGCGCAGGGAGTCCGCTCGGGCGCCCCGCTAATGGCATGGGCAACGCGGACCGTGCCGAATCGAATACTGGATGGAGACGTCCGCAATCTGCGACGATGGGAGGACCATGAACCGTTGTGCCCAGCTTGCCGTCGTGTCCGTAGTCCAAGCGTATCTGGGGAGGCCACCCCGACCGGCAGCAAGTCGTACAATGACGTCGCGTGGGGCCAGCTCACCCCAGAAGGCCCGATGGAGCTTCTTGAGCAGCGTGGGAGACGTCCACATGGCCGCACTGAACCGAATCGCCTACTACCAAGACCGGCGCGATGAAGTGCCCAACCAGGAACTGGCACGCACCCTGGCCGAGGCCAAGGATCGCAAGGGCATACGGGAGATCGCCGGCGGCCTATGGAACAAGAATAGGAGCATTCGCAGCGACTGTCTCAAGGTGCTTTACGAGATCGGCTACATCGATCCCGGCCTCATCGCAGCTTACGTGGACGATTTCCTCAAGCTGCTGCGTGACAAGGAGAACCGAATGGTGTGGGGTGCGATGATCGCCCTGGCGAGCATCGCCGACAGGCGGCCCAAGGAGATCTGGCAGCATATTGAGGATGTCGTGCGGGTCACGAATCGGGGCACGGTCATCACGAAGGTCTGGGGCGTGAGAACGATGGCGCGCGTGGCGGCAGCCAACGCGAGGTATCGCAAGGCGTTGTTTCCAGTTCTGGTTGGCCACGTGCGCACCTGCATTCCTCGCGATGTGCCCACCCACGCCGAAAGCATGCTGTGTGCCGTGACCAAGGGTAACTCGAAGGAATTCCTGGGCGTGCTGGAAAGGCGGCGCAAGGAATTGTCGCCGTCACAAACAGCGCGACTGAAGAGGGTCACCCGCCGCGTCGAGGACATGTAGGGCTCCACCTCCAAAGGCCAACTTGATGGCCCAGTCGTCCATGCGCTTCGATCGGCCCCGAACGGGCGTGCCTGTCAGAGTCCTATTTGCTAGTCCTATCCAGCTGCCTCGCGCGAAAGCTGCCCAACCTGCCTAAGCGAGTCTATTCCTCGGGTTTTATCATCCGGTCCCAGCTGCGTCTAATACTGATAGAATAGATATTCGTTCTCCAATTCATTCTCAAGAGGTGCAGTGTGAGACCGGTCACCCTACCCAGGCTTGCTTCCCTCCTTGCGGTTGTCCTTTTGGTGAGCGCATGCACCTCTAACTCGGCTCTACCGCCCGCATCTGTCACATCTGCACCAGGCAGCCCCTCCGCATCCGAATCAGGCTCAGGCCCGGCGCCAACCGCCACACTCGCGCCGGCCCAGGCCACCTCGACGCTTCGGCCAACCAGCGCGCCGACGGCCGAGCCCAGCCCGACCTCAATTCCGGTCGCACTACCTGTTCAGGCGGGCGCGCCATACCCGGCACCCGCCGAGCCGATTTCGGCGGCGAGAACCGCGAGGCTTGGCGTGCTGGCGGAATATGGCCTCGGCACGGCGCCGCTGAGCAGCGACTTTGGCCTGCAACTTTCGCCGGATGGGCAGCGGCTCATCGTCACCTCGACCGTCGGGATCGTCGTGTATTCGCCGGTTGACCTGACACTCCAGCATTTCATCGCCGCGCCTGGTTTTGGCCCGCGGGTGGTTTCCCGCGATGGGACTCGGGCGGCAACCCTCGCTGATCGGGAAGGGGAGGAGACCGTTCAACTCTGGGACTTGGTGACCGGCCAGAGTCTTGGAGATCATCCCGTGCCGCGCTGGCCCACCCAGGAAGAATATTCGCGGGTCGCGCTGCTCGACATCTCACCCGACAACTCCCTCCTGGCCGCGGTCTACAGCGACGGTGTTGTTGCGGTGATCGACCTGCCGGACGGCAACCCGGTCAAAGTCCTGGCCTGGTACATCGACTACACCGACACCCCGATGTACCTGCGCTTCAGCCGTTCCGGCAAGACCCTGTACTACATCTATTTGGATGTGGGATACGGCGACCAGGGGATCCAATCGCGGGGACTGGATACGACCTCATGGACCGAGGAGTCGTACTTCGCCACCAAGAAGGGACGCGGCCCGTCCCGCTATGGCGTCTTCTCGCCCACGCTGAGCGATACCGGATTCGAGTTCGGTTATTTCCCGGTTGCCTACTACAAGGGCGTCCCACGCTGGGGAATCGATGTCTTCGACTTCACCACTTTGCACGAGCGCTACTTCCTGGAGATGCCGGACTATCCTTCGGCGGTTGGCATCTCCTCGGACGGGCGATGGCTGGTCAGTGCGAGCAGCGTCACCGACAAGGTTGAGGTGCGCGAAGCTGAGAAGAACCGTCCGCCGGTGTTCACCTTCCCGGGGCACGACAACCTCGTATGGGGGGTGGCGGCGGCACCCGATGGGCAGACCTTCTACTCCGTCGGAATGGACGGCATGCTGCGCAAGTGGGTCGCCGGCAGCGAGTCTCCGGCGTCCGAGCAGGGGGGATTCTTGCCTGCCCTGGACGGGATCACCTTCGCGCCGGACGGCGGTCGCATGCGGGTGGCGGCGCTGACCGGCTCGATCTTCGAGATCGATACCCTCACCGGCCGGATGGTTCGTACGTTCGCCGACCCGCGCGAGCCACGCCGTTACTACTGGAAGGTGAGCACGTTCGACGCTTTCTTCCACGAACTCCAGCGGGTGGCGAGCAGCGCGGGCGATTGCACAATTGCGCCGGGGACCGACGACGCGTGGCTGGCCCAGACATGCGATTATGGATTCCTGCCGATCCGGCTGTGGGATACCGCGTTGGGCACAGTCGCTCGGACGATCTCCGACGCGAGCTACACCGTGCAAGACAAATGGGGGCCGCGCCTGAAAACGAGCATAGGCACCGCGCTCATGGCACTCTCCGCCGACGGTCAATGGATGGCCGCAACGTATCACACACCTCTCGACAACAACGCCATCCGCATCTTCGAGACCTCCAGCGGTCGGCTGATGCGCACGATCGCATCCAGGAGGCTGGAGGCAATGGTCTTTTCGCTGGACGGGGCACGCCTGGCCACAGCGGGCTGGGAGGCGAACCAGCCCATCCGCATTCTCGACCCCCAAACCGGAAAGGTTGTGAAAGAAATACGGCTGCCGCAAGACTCGAGCAGGATGGATGCGCTGGCCTACACGCCGGATGGGTCGCTGCTACTCGCGTTGGATAGTTCAGTGGGGACTGTGGAAGCCTACAACACAACTTCATGGGAACTCGTACAACGGCTCACGATCCCTGCAGAACTGAACCTTGGGATCGAGAAGATGCGGATTTCACCGTACGGATCGCTTATCGCGCTCGCGGACTACGGCGGAGCGATCTACTTCTGGGACCCGGGCTCCGACTCGCTCATGCCCGATCCCCTGCGGTTGCCGGTCGCGGTGAGGATTCGCGAAATGGCCTTCTCGCCGGATGGCCGCCTGCTGGCGGTGGTCGGAACCGACAACCGCATCCGAATTATCGGCGTGACGCCTTAAGCGCGCTCACCACGCTGCTCGAGCTCGCTACAATCTGCTTTTCACACTTGTCTCATGCGAATGGCGCAAGCTGGGTGGTCCCCGCCTGGCGTGAGGCAGGTCTCGTCGCACAATGGTAAGATGCCGCCTTGCACGCGAGCGGACTCCTCGCGTGGTCATCCACCCCTGAGACGGACTATCACGTGTCCATTCCCCGTGCGCCCAAATTCAGAGACCCGGTGAGCGGCCTCACTCATTTTTGGGCGGCGGTTGCCGCCGCACTTGGGCTGATACTCCTGCTCATCCTGGGGCGGGGGACATGGCTCAGGGAGGCCTCGCTTCTGATCTACGGCCTCTCATTGGTGTTGATGTTCGCCTCCAGCGCCGCCTACCATCTGGTGCAATCCGGCCCGCGTCTCATGCGCTGGCTGCGCACACTCGACCACTCGGCTATCTACCTCCTCATCGCCGGCACCTACACTCCTATCTGCCTGCACTTCTTCAGCGGCTTCTGGCGCTGGGGAATGCTCGTCCTCATTTGGGCGTTGGCGCTGATCGGCATCACGGTCAAACTCTTTGTCTTGCGTGGACCGCGCTGGCTCACCGCGGGCATCTATCTTGTCATGGGATGGCTCGCGGTCTCAGCCATGGGTGAGATGTTGCGCGGCATGCCGCTTGGAGCGCTGCTGTTGCTCGGGCTGGGGGCGCTCTTCTTCAGCCTGGGGGCGGTCATCTATATTGCCAAGCGTCCAGATTTCGCGCCGGGCGTGTTCGGCTTCCACGAGCTGTGGCACGTCTTCGTCATTCTTGGCTGCCTGAGCCATTATCTGCTCATTGCGGTGTTCGTTGCTCCGGCCGCGCCTTGAAAGGGCCTCGCGTCGAGGTTGTCGGTGCTTGGTTGACGTTGGACCGATCATGATGAAAGGTGCCCCATGAGATGTGGCAGCTGGCTGCCCCCGCTCGCGTTCGGGGTCGTCGGACTCTTGGTCGTGTTGAGCTGCGCGCGCTCGCCGGCCCTGCCTGGTGTCACTCCCCTGGCGGGGACGCCCTCATCGGAGGATGGTCCCCCGCCGACTTCCGAATCCGCGACCCTTTGGTATCTGACTCGTGGCGGGATCAAAGCGGATCAAGGGTGGGGCGTGGCCGTAGATGAATCGGGGGATGTCTATTTCGCCACGCACCAGCAAGCGCCCGGCGAACTCTTCTCTGACATGCTGATCTACCGCATCACGCCCGTCGGAGCCCAGGTGTGGCAGACGCGTTGGGGCGGCAAGTTCATGGAGAAGGCCTTTGTCGTGGCCGTCGACTCAGGGGTGGTGTATGTCGGCGGGCTGACCTACACCTCCGCTAATCTCACCCAGGCGGACATGGCTGTCCTCGCCTTGGATGCGGCCGACGGACACCTGCTGTGGGATTTCACCTGGGGCCAGGGCTATGGCTACGAAGAGGTGGATGGACTGGTGGTCGATGGCGAGTCGCTGTACGTCTCCGGTTGGACGACAGGCGAAGCGACCAGTACCGACGTCGGTCTCCTTAGACTCACCCGCGAGGGTGAACTGGTTTGGGAAAGCGCGTGGGGAACGCCGCAATGGGACCAAGCGGATGGGCAGATGGTGGTCGATGAGGAGAGCATATTCGTGTCCGGCCGCTACAAGGCGCAGAACATCCTGCTCGGAGGCGAGGGTCTGCTGGTCCGGTTTTCTAAAGAGACGGGCAAATACCTCCAGCACACGACGTGGGGCGGCCCGATTGGGACCGATGCACTCGGCCTGACCAGCGATGGAACCTACCTTTATGCGGTCGGCCTCACGGTCGACGAAGGTCAGGGCGGCCAAATCTTCGTGCGCAAGTATGACAAGCGGTTGATCCTGATGTGGGCCAGCCTGTGGGGCGGGGCGAAGAGCGAATCCGCGCGGGCGATTGCGGTGGATCCCAGCGGATACGTCGTGGTGGCGGGAGAGTCGGGTAGTGGAGGCGCGGGCGGGCTCGATCTGGTATTGCTGCGTTTGGGTCCTGACGGCGGCCTGGTTTGGAGCCGGCAATGGGGAGGGCCGGCCAACGAGGGCGCGCTAGGTCTCGCACTGAGCGGGAGCGTGGCCTATATTGCCGGCTCAACTCACAGCTTTGGCATGGGGCAGGACGATGCCGTGCTGCTCAAGGTGGACCTGGTTCGAGGTCTTGTCCCGGCACCCTAGTTGCCCAACATTGGGGCTTGCGATGCTCACCCCTCGAGTCCCCGATCGCGCCCCCGTACAAGAGGCTCATCCCCTGAGCCCTTGACGTGTAAGCATCTCTCTTCAGTCACGTCCGAGCCAGGTCCTTAACACACCGCTCCGCAACGAGTCTGCCTGAGACAAGCACGGTTGGCAGCCCGGTGCCGGGGTGCGTGCTGGCCCCCGCGAAATACAGATTGCGGTATCGAGCATGCCGATTATGCGGCTTGGAGTACCCCATTTGCATCAGCCGGTGCGACAGGCCGTGGGTGGCGCCTTTCACAAGGTTGAAGCGGCGCTGCTGGCGTTCGCCCAGCTGCCGATCGAGCACGTCGTCGAGCCAGCGGAAGTAGGCGTAGGCGCCAAAGCCGTCCGCAACCAGGTCGCGGTCGACCATGCAGCGGATGACCAGGTAGGTGTGCAGGCTGCCGCGGCGAGTGAGGCCAGCCGCCTGTGCCAGGAGGGAAGTCTCGTGTGTGCTTGACATATTTG
>Ga0315274_10003088_pt1 | contig 24839 bp, 21 predicted proteins | sample YL17G02_20_MG_FD_203700 | JGI IMG/M metagenome (GOLD analysis project Ga0315274, IMG submission 203700) | Sediment microbial communities from Yellowstone Lake, YNP, Wyoming, USA - YL17G02_20 | ecosystem: Environmental > Aquatic > Freshwater > Lake > Sediment | place: USA: Wyoming | collected...
AAGGACTCACCATGAGTTATAAACCCTTTCTCTAAGAAAGTGTAGATTTCCTCTTCAACCTTGTTCTCTATTTTTATAATATCATCTTCTGAGATCTCGAACCCTTGAGCATAAATCTCCTCTAATCGTGCATTAGCCCACACATCACATTCGTCCCAGAAGAGGGCAATTTGATCTCAAAATCTTTTTTATTCACGGTCCGCATTTAACGTAATCGTTATCTTCCCCTTGGAGAGCATTTGACGGTGCTGAGTAACTATCCAGATGCTATCCCTAAAGGTTTTAATTTTTTAAGATTCACTTTTAAAAATATCTTCCTATTTATTTTCTTTAGACGCTTGTTAATAACTGGTTCTGGCACATGATGATCCATTTCTGAGGCAGCAGTTCCAGGACGATCTGAATAGGCAAAGGCCTGAACAATATTAAAACTCACCTCATCTAGCACCTTCAGACTATCCTCAAAATCATCCTCTGTTTCTCCAGGGAATCCGATAATAAACTGATTCCAGATCTTCAGTGAGGGTAATTCATTCCTGATCTGTTGAATGCATTGTATATACCCCTCGACAGTATAGGGACGTCGCATTGCTCTAAGGATACGATTGCTCCCGGACTGTATGGGAGAAAATATGGCATCTATCTTTCCAGATTTTAAAAATTGCTTCAGCCGGTCAAAATACATGATAAGCCAGTTAGCTTCCAGGTGGTAGATATTCAACGTATAATCACCTTCTATTTTCAAGATCTCCTCGAGGAGGAAAGCAATGTCAGTACCCAAATCCTGACCATATGCCCCAGTATCGTCTCCAGTTATAATGAAGCGCTTGTGCCCTGCAGTCAGTCCTGCTTTGAAATCCCTAAGAACTTCTTCAATCGGTTTGCTTTCCAGCTTACCTTTTGCGGCTTTAATTGCACAGTAGGAACAATTGCCTAAACAACCTTCCCCAACAACAAGGAAATAGCTTTCCTGATCACCTGTTAAATCTGCAATTTCAAAGTTAGGAAAGATTTTGAGATTCGCATACTTAGTAGCAATATTTTTGAGCTTTGTGACCTGGTGGACAATTTTTCGGTGAGGTAATTGGGCGATATCCTCATCAGAAATGGTATGTTGGTCCTTCCACGCAAGATCTTTTTTGGCCCCAATGAGTTCTTTTATTGTATTTCTCTCCTTAGGACCAAATGCAGTACCATTAAAAACGCTCCTCATTCTCTCCTCGTTTATTTTGGGAAGGCAGCCAGTCACCACCAATTGGGCATTCTTGTATCTTTTCAACTCCTTTATATCCGCTATGGAAATATCTTCATGTTTTTTATCGAAGGCACAGGTATTGACCAAAATGAGATCGGCCGAAGCTGGCTCTGCAACTATTTCCCATCCATTATTTTTAAAATAGTTTCGAAATGATTTTCCATCCAGCAAGTTGTCAATGCAACCATTGGATCTTATATAAACTTTTTTCATTTTCCTCCATTCTCTTCCACTATCCAAGATCCTTCCTTCTTTTCACCCCTAAAAAAGAATACATGAACAATTGTATCCCAGCTCTTAAGGAGTGTAAAAAAGGGGCTGGGTTGGCGATTAATCTGACTGCATACTGTAAAATTATTTTGGGTCTGAAATAAAACTCTCGATGCATCTTTCTATGGTATTTGACAAGTTTTTCATGAGTTAGACCAGTCGGAATAAAAACAGGTGCCCACGTATTCATACTATCCCAGTCTCTTTTATAATCACCGTATTGATGGATATTTTGAAAAAGTTCAGTCCCTGGAAAGGGGGTGAAAAAAGTAACTTGAAAATCATTGAGATAAGAGCGTTTTGCAAAATCAATTGTTTTTATAATTGACTCTTCTGTTTCTCCAGGAACTCCTAACATAAAAAAGCCCCTTGTTCTAATACCTACCTCTACTGTCTGCCTCAATACTTCTTCCGCCTTCTCCAACTGTGAATTCTTTTTTAAAGTATCTAATATCCTCTGGTCTCCACTTTCAATGCCATAAGCAATTTGCCAACAGCCTGATTTTTTGATCAGCTTTAAAATGTCTTTAGAGATCATTTCCGGCCGGGCCAGACAAGACCACGTGATATTAAACTCCTTTTTTATAATCTGCTCACATATTTCAATAGCCCTCTTTTTATCTAAGAGAAAATTATCGTCATAGAAAATAATGTCCCGAACATGATAGTTTTTTATAAGATGCTCAACCATTCCTACGGTATAATCTGCACTGTGGGCACGGAATTTTCCTCCGCTCAACGCCATGACACAAAAACTGCATTTTCCTGGGCAACCTCTTGAAGTCAAGAGTGAACTCGAAGGAAGCTTCAAATACATGTGAGGGGAAGGTCTATAATATTTCTGAACCTGGGGTAAAAGATCCCAGGCCGGAAAAGGGAGTGTATCTAATTCCTGAATATACTCCCTGTGGGGGGTACGATAAACTTCACCATCCTCTCTAAAAATAATTCCGTTCACCTCGTGTAAACTTTTCCCAGAGAGAATTTCTACAATGGTAATATCCCCCTCCCCGATAACGCCAATGTCAAGATTCTCACATTCCCTAAATGTTTCCTCTGGTAAGGCTGTGATATGGGGACCACCGATAATTGCCTTTGATGTTACAGACTGGGATTTCAGATTATCGATGAGCGAATAGGCAGTGGATATAGAATTGGTAACAGCTGTTACGCCAACAAATCTTGGTTTTTCTTTTTTTACTAACGCAATCGTTTCTCTTAGATGTATATTTAATGCAGCTGCATCAATGATCTTGGCTGTAAATCCAGCCTTTCTGACTACAGCAGCGATCATGCATAGGCCAAGAGGGGGTACTTTGCTCCCCAATTCAGCAAAGTCCCCATATCTCTTCTCCATTGAAAGAGGAGGATTAATTAAGAGAAGGTCACATTCCATAAATACTCTCTATCTTTTTAAACAGGAAGGTTCGATAGACTCGGGTGATCCGATAGGCACTGATATTAAACCTCTTGTCGCAATCCATTATGCGGACTAAAGAATGGTAAAACCTCCTTGAAGAAGGAAAGAATCGATATATCTTTTTCCGGATGAGAAAATCGTTGAAACGCTTGGGCAGCTTATTGGCAAAGGCGAGCATGGTCTGACACTTCTCAAACCGCTTATTTTCCATGGTTCCACCTAGCTGAAACGGTTTGGTATTTGTCCTGGTCTCAATATCGTGAATCGCCTTTTCATCCAATATCCCCATCCTCTGAGCTATATCAACGATTTCAGTCTTGGGGTAAAGGGAAAGCCAAAAAACATACAGACGGGAAGGACGATTTTCATTATAGAATTTCATCATGTACATGAGATCATCTTCAGTCTCGTTGGGGAGGTTTATGATGTTCTCAGCCACAATTGAGATGCGATATTGATTGAAAAGCTGGATCGTCTCTTTCACCCTTTCATTTGATTCATTCCGGCGGAGAATGTTCTTCTTGATATCTTCATTGAGAGATTGGACTCCCATGAATGCCTGCCAGCAACCACTCTTCTTAAGCAGCGATACAGTATCCTCATGAATGAAATTCACATGGATACAGCAAGCATAGGGGAGGGCAATCTCTTTGCGGTATCTCTCTAAAAACTCCTTCAGCCAGTCATGGTCACTTACAAAGATTTCATCCCAGAAGTGGATGGAGGTCATATTATACTTCTTCTTTGCCTCTCTCAATTCACTGAGGACATTCTCAATACTTCTCCTCCGGAAAAATGGACCTTTCCCAGTGTACATCTTCTTGAAAAGAGAATTGTTGCAGTAGGTACAGCGGTACACATATCCCCGGCTGGTCATGATATAGTAACCGTCCCTGAAAAAGGGGAGTCTTTTATAAAAGAGATCTTTATCGGGGAAGGGAAGTTCATCCAGGTTCTGGATGGTAGGCCGTACTTCATTACTCTTGATGGATCCATTTTCTTTATACCAGAGATTTCTGATATTCGAGATCGGCTCTCCCCGATCAAGACTATTGGCCAGATCCACAATCGCTCCCTCCCCTTCCCCCACGACCACATAGTCAGCAAACTCATTTTTCATCACTACCTCAGGAACGGAAGAGGGGTGGACACCACCGAAGATAATGGGGAGATGGTAGATTTCTTTGATCTTACGTGCCCTCTGGCATGCCCAGGGGTAGTTATCGGAAACTACCGAAAATGCGACCAGATCAGGCTGGTGGATACTAACTTCTTTCAGGATCTTCTTCTCAAAACTGAAGAACCTGCTCAAGGGCTTGTTGGAGACAAATGTATCATTGAAAAGCTGGGGATCATAGACCAGATCAACCTGATGACCAGCCTCTTTTAATACCGCAGAGAGGTATTCAACCCCCATGTTTTCACAGGAAGGTGAAATAAAAAGGACTTTCATGCAGTTATATACTCCTGAAAAATACCTTTATCATCAGTATGATATGAATAATTTCGCAGATTTACATCGGCGAAATATCCTCGGAACCTTAACCTCGGCCTCTCCTATTCGCCTTCGATGCTTAAAACGGAATCCGCAGATTTCACATGCGGTAGGCTTATGGAAGGGGAAAAGCTTGACTATAGAACTGACCGATTTTAACAACTATCTGAAAATCCTTTCTCTTTTATAAATTTCATAAATTATACCACAAAATCAGCCAGTTCTAGCAAATAATTATGCCCCCGGTGCAACCATCCTTGACAAATTGGTTTTGTTAAAAAATTTCAATTTCATCGTTTGTATTTTTCCTTTTTCGCATTGCCCGGGCTGAAAGAGGGACTCAGTTAGTATATTATTTAGTATATTTCTGCTTTCTGAGGAGTGTTAAGGTTATAAGGCAGAGAAGGCTTGCTCCCAGAAATATTCTAGAGACTAAGCATTTACCAATCCAGCTATCCTGAGAAAGCTGTTGGAAAAGCACGTAAGCATCAATTCTCATGATCGTCAGAAGATAGGCTAAGCAGGCAAACCCGATTATATATATATAGCCCTTTGCTTCCGTCATCAGGAGATGATCCACTATTATGAGGAACGGTATGACCAAAAAACAAAAATAATGATCCCAGGATATGGGGGGAAGCAGCAGGATAAGAAATATAATGAGCGAAAACTCCATTGGGAAACTGGGGGAATTGTTCCTCCATAGCTTTATTGAGTAACCTAAGATGCCACAGAGGATTGTCAGCTTAAATAAGTTAAAAGGGAATTTAAGAATGATAGGCTGCCATTTGAGTATATCGCCATGGGTTCCCATTCTCAACAGGAAGGCGCTGATTGACTGGTTGTTCCAAGCAACCAAGTCGAAACCACTTAATTTTCTCAGAATGCTCAGATAAGAAAGATGGACAGGTACACCGAAAACAAGGACGGAGACCAATCCCAAAAAAAAGATGGTTGTTAGGGAGGTTAACACTATTTTTTCCCTCTTTTTCAAAAAAAAATAGAGGATTAGGAGAGAAGGAGAAATCTTCATCAGGCTGATTAACCCCAGGAAAATACCGGCGCTCTTGTCGTAGTTATGATCGGAAAGATAATAGATCAAACACAAAAAGAAAAAAATGACTGGCGTGGTCTGCCCCAGGTCAAAGGAGTACAAAAGAGGATAAGAAAAGAACGTTACAGAAAGAATGATAGAAAGCTTCAGCCCTGGTTTCTCTGGAAATCTCACCATGGGGTAGAGTAGAGGAAGAGAAAGCAACATGAAAAAAGCGCAGACCGCAATCCATATTTTCCTGGCAGTCTGAAAAGAGTAAACAGTTAAAGGCAGAAATGGCAGGACATAGATTGGCGGATAGATGAACGGCGTGGGAATATTGGAAATACCTGCTTTTCTGGCTATCTCTTTACAGAGGGGCGAGGCAACTTCGTTAGCATTCTGGGGATCGATGGTATAGATCTCTCCATAATACCCGTTTTTAATCAATTGAGCTGCTGTATAATAAGATAAGAAATCATATCCTGTGGAATATTTTACAATACCTATTACATTGCGATAAAAAAAAACTACGCTAAAGAAAGCAAAAAGATAGATTGCTATTCTCAAGAAAACTCTCTCTTTTACAGAATTAGGCAAGAAAATCATATCCATGATTGACCGGCGGCTTCACCCTCATTTAATTTTGTGATGAGAAGTAGGAAACTTGTCCCCTTCCAGCCCTCCTTACTTTACTTTGTTAGAGGCTTAAATACAATTTCGCCTTCTTTATTTCTTGAGGATAGATAGTAATTTCTCCCCGGGAAAAAGAGCATCAACTCAGTGTTCCTGCTGCCGAGATCTCGTGCAAATATAATGCTGTCCTTCAGATCAGGAGAATTGTAAAGAAAACCGGCACCCAAACTGAATTCTGGATAGTTACTATAGCTCTTCTGAAAAATTACTGCATTCTTGATACCCATCATCTGGGCCTTCTTCATAAGCTTGTTATCAACTTCCCAAAAAGAATTCGAGTAAAATGCATAGAGCCCTGGCATGCGCAATGCGCTTGAAAAAATAAGGCATAAAAAAAGGAGAAAGACCAGAGAGTTCTTTACACTCTCTTCCGGAATTTTTCTTGTCAGGGAAATTCTCTTCACTATTTCAAAGAAGGTTTTACTCGTTAAAATAAGAATGAACGGTACGACGGTATAGTAAAACCGTGGCCCATGACACCACAGATCTTGATAAAAATAGAAAAAGTAGAGAATGGGAATGGATAAGAGGCAGCAGAGCAAGAAGTAATCACGCCGGTCTTTTGTGCAAAAAAAGGGCGTCCAAAAAATGAGCAGGGGCATCAAAGAAGGAAAAGGCCACTCAAAAAGGTACTCATTCAATGTGATAAGGTTACTCAACGTGTTAACCAGTCCCCGGAAAGGTGTATGAGGCGGCCTTTCTATTATAGGCTCATGAGAGAATCCGATCGTATGCTTCTCTCCCCACCGAACCTGATAACCAAAAATTAATGGATTACCATTTGTTGCATAATTGTAGAGAAGGAGCACACAACTCATGAAAAAGATTACGAGGACAAAGGTAATGAATGGTTTATATGTTTTCTTCATGAAACTGTGGACAATAAATGGGACTGAAAAAACGAGGCCTATCACGAGTGCATCCGGCGGTCTGATATTCAGCATGAGACCGAGTGCAAAGCTTGAAATGAATGCATAAAAGCTGCTGGCTGTATTCCGGGACAGGTTGAGTGTATAGATAAATAACAGCATGCAAAAGAGCATGGAAATATGGTTCATAAAACTCGATGACATAAAGAGTGCAAAAGGAGAGATGGGGAACAAAATTACCGAAAGCCGTGCCACTTTTTCTCCATAATATTGGAGGGCAACCTTATAGAGAAGTATAAGAGAAACAGAGGCAAGGAACGGATTGATGATCCAGGGGATTCTTAACCAAACTCCAAACATGAGGAAGAAAGGATGGCCGGGAGGATATTCAGAATACCAGTGATTCTTAAAAATCATGTTGTCATACTTATGTTGAAAGAATTCGGGAAGAGGAGGTAACGGTGCTGCTAAATGGCCACTGGCAAATATTTTTGCCTGAAAGAGCTGAGCAATCTCATCCGGAATATGTGGAATCTGTTCAAAAACTAATAAGGAAAATAAGGTGGTAGTAGTAAAAAATACCAGTGCAATGAGAAAAAGAAAGTATGGCTCGCGAAGCCTCCAGATAATTTTGCATATTTCGACCGGTTTTATCCAAAAACCTTTTGGATTCCGGAGGGTGTAATTTAAGGTAGAGAGGGAGAAGAGGACGCCGACAAAGGAAATAAAGAGCCACTGATTATTTCTGAAAGGATTGGGTCCTGTGAGTGGTATGTGGTTTTTAAATAGCGGGAATGAATTAACAGAAATGGAACAAAGGCAGGTAAAAAGCATGAAACAACTGAGAGCTACTATTCCCTTTGAAGAAGTAAAAAGAGCCTTTGCATTACCATTACCCCCCAAGAGCACCCATATGTTATAGACAATGAGAACACAAATCAGGGGAAGGGTCACCACAATCTGTTTGGGGAAACGCGTCTGGAGTGCAAGCCATACAATAAAACAAGCCGATAAAATCACGGTCCATCCTGTGAGCACCTTTTCACTGTTGCTATCAATAGTTAGGTTCATGATTTTGGGTTACCAATTGTATGACGAGGCTGTAAGAAATGAAGGAGGGAAGTTTATCATCAAACCTTTACAGAATGTTATCGAGCACATACATGAGAAAGACAGAAGCATTATTTTTCATCATTGTTCTTAATTTTCCGTTCTTCTTGGTATTTTAGCGGTATAACCCTCTAACATCGTTGATCCTTATTTTCAGGAGATCTAAGCCACATTTAAACACTTCTTTGAATGGGCTTACCTTGGAATCTTCCTCATAGTGATTCCAGTGGATAGGGATTTCTCTAATCTTGAAGCTAAGTTTTTTGGCCAGGAAGAGATCTTCAGCATCAAAGCTCCATCCATCCAGGATCTGTTTAGAAAAAATTGGCTTTACTGTATTTCTCCGGTAGCATTTAAACCCACAGGTAAAATCTCCGACTTCCATTGAGAGAAATTTTCTCGCTAAAAAGGAAAAACTCAATCCCAAGTACTTTCGATGGAAAGGTATATTGGTTGCCCTTACCCCCCCTTTGGCTTTTCTTGTTCCAATGAAGATATCATACCCTTTGTCAAAATTTGCCATGAACTTATCAAACTCCTCAATAGGTGCTGATGAGTCAGCATCTATAAAGAGGATGTACTCACCTTTGGCAGCTAACATCCCCTGCTTGACTACAAACCCTTTACCCCTATTTTCTTTAAAATCGAGGATAGAAAAGCTATCAAATTTTTCCTCCTTAAAAAAACTTTCTACAGCCTCTACAGTATCATCCTTACTCCCGTCATTTACAATAAGAACTTCATAGGTGAAATTCTTACTCTTAAGATAGTTGATAATCCCCTTTAATGTCTTCCTGATTCTTTTACCTTCGTTGTAGACTGGTATCACAATACTTAAATATATCCCCTCCATATCCCTGCTCATTCAATCCTTCCTAAGTACGCCATTTTTGTCATTGTATTGGCATTATACCTAAAAGATCTACAGGATTTAAAGGATTATTTCTTGCTTCTTCAATCCGACCATAGTAAGCATGCCGAGGATGAAGGCAGCCAGAAATATCTTGGAGACCAAGAGCTTTCCGAACCAATCCTGAGGGAAAATGTGGGGGAAAGAGTAAAAGTCGATCCCTATGATGGTTAAAAGGTTAGCTAAGCAGGCATGTGCAATCATACTATTAAAACTTTTTCCCCTCATAAATAAAAACTCAAGAAGTAAGAATAAAAAAGCTTTCAATACACCTCATTAAAAGATAAAATTAAGATAACAATATGTCCACTAAAGCAGTTACTATTATATTAGTTTTAATCTTCCTCTTATCGGCTTATTCGATTACCATATACCTACAACCAAAGGATATTTTCTCGAATTCTCCCATCTATACTGATGACTACTCGATGCATTTCTCTCATTGCCTCACTACAAAAAGATTCCTGTTATCTAGTGGAAAATGTTGGGGATACGATCCCTTCTTTCTCGCCGGATTTCCTCACGGCGCACTGGTCAACGCCGACAACAAAGCATGGGAACTTTTGTTTTTTATCCTCTCTCCCCTGCTGGGAGAAGGGTGTGCCTTTAAACTCTACCTGATTCTTCTTCTCCTCTCCTATCCTCTGCTCATCTACCTCTCGGCCAGAAATTTCTCCCTCTCCCGAGAACACGGCTTCCTCGCTGCACTCATGGCCCTACTCTTGTTCCACCTCTCCCTCGCCGTTGATTTCGTGAGCTGGGGAATGGTAAGCTTTGTGTGGGTAAGCTTCCTCTACCTCTACCTTCTCTCTCTTTTCTACACACTCTTTCACCACTTTACCTGGAAGCGGTATCTCCTCACTACCCTTCTCTCATCGCTGGTGCTCCTGATGCACATCCTCTCCCCCCTCCTCCTCGTGCCACCCCTGCTCATCCTCTATGTCTGCCACTTCAAAACACTCACCCCCCGGCACCACCTTTCGCTTGCCCTCATGGCACTCATCGTACTTTCACTCAACAGTTACTGGCTGATACCCGTCACCCAGTTTTTCCAAGACAAGACCACACGACCTGAAAACTACCGCTTCACCCTACAGATTGAAAATGTGCTTGAACCTCTCAATGTCTATATCCGGCAGACCCAGAGCATACTGCACCGGAAGACACCCGCGCTCAACAATACCTTCATGGATGCGCTCCTGTTGCTCTTCGGCCTCGCCGGGTTCTTCGGCTGGTGGAAAGAGGGGAAACAAAAACTCTCACTCTCCCTGCTGGGAGGAATACTTTTTCTCTTTGCTGCCGCCTACTATGGTTCACACACCTCCGTCTTTCCCCAATTACAACCCCAGCGGTTCACCCTCCCCCTGAACGTATTCCTCCTCCTGCCCGCGAGCGCAGGCATGGGTGCACTACTCCTCGCTCTTTTCAGGGGGAAAGGTGCACTCGAAACCGTCTTTATCCTCTCCCTGATCACGGTGCTTCTGGTGCAGCCGGTATTCAAACCCCTCAAGACTCTCGGCACCTACAATTTGTATCGATTGAGCTGCGAGTTTCCCGCTCCCTTGACCGAGCTCCTCAACTGGCTTGAACACGCTACCACCCGGGAGGGAAGAATCCTCATTGAAGACTCAGAATGCGATACGGCACATCAATACTTTGGAGCACACTTCCCTGCCCTCTTCCCCGAATACCTGAAGCGGGAATATCTCTGCGGACCCCGACCCCTGTATCCCATTAAACACAGCTATGCCAGCTTTACCGCAGGGGTACTCTTTGAAAAGAAGATCGAGGACTATGCGCTGCCAGCATTACAGTCCTGTTTCGACCTCTATAATGTAAAGTGGATTGTCTGCTGGAGTGAGGAGTCGAAAAACGTTTTTGACCAGTATCCAGGATATATGCTTAAACTGAAGGAGATTGATAAATTCACTATCTACCAAGTCAACCGGAAGCCCTCCTTTTTCATTAAAGGGGAGGGATTGGTAAAATCGGATTACAACCGAATAGAATTGAGTCAGGTAATTCCCCAAGATTCAGAAGTAATTATCAGCTACCACTGGATGAAATATTTTAAGACCAATCCCCCAAGGAAGTTGGAGAGGGTGTTCGTCGGTGATGATCCCGTCGGTTTTATCCGTATCATAGATCCACCCGAGTCCATAGTTGTTTACAACGGGTATTAGCGTGGAATCCTCTCCTGTCGCATGTAGAGCGTATACGGTTCCCCTCTGCAACTTCCGCTCGTAACCTCCTTGTACTTTACTAAAAACGGATATTCAGCAGTAGCGCCTTTATACACAATGAAATAGTTGATACCATATTTATCCATCTCTCGGTCAAGAATATCTGCATTAATATTATCTCCTGTACCATAGATTCTTGCCCGCAAGTGATATGCCAAAAACATTAATTGATACCAATCTGTACTCGATGCCAATTTAGCTCTCGGGGGAATATACTCTTTCATCTTCTCACTGAGGAGATAGATATCTTTCCCGGAATTAAACTGCCGTGCTAAATTCCTCACCGGAGATATGGCAAAGGAGAGTATGAATAAAAAAAGGAGTGAGTTTTTCCTAATGGGTGTAAAAAAGTTATTCTGAAAAAGTGTTTGCAATACGTACCCCCCCATCATTATCAACAGAAGACAGGTAATCCATATGTACCTCTCATCTATAAGAATCAAACAATATCCTGCTGCATACGGTACCACCGTCACCAGGGGATAAATAACTTCTCGCTGGGCCATTACCTGTTTCGGCGAACACAGAAGAAAGAGCAGGTATGCGATACCGATAAGAAAGGAAAATGGTGAAAAGCGGATAAATATCTTAACTGTTGGGGGAATATTCCTGACGAAAAATTTAAGCCAGTGCTGAAAAGCAGAGAAAGACTCAAAAGGGCTCCATGTACCCATGGGGATACAGGAAAATGGATCCTCCCACACGCTCACTGCTGTTTCATCCGGAGGCTCTATAAATGGAGGGGATGAAGGGGGACCATGAGGATTAATGAATTGCAGGTTGCCCTTCGTCTGGGTAGAGATGGTGAAATATCCGTATTTATTACTTATTGCGGCTATCCAGATGCCGCTGATAAAAAGGAAAAGAAACATGCCGCAGAAAAAAGAGAACAGAACTACTTTCCGATTTTTGGCAGGTGCAAAATAATGGAGGATACTCATGAATGGAAAATGAAAAAGTAGGAAGGGCAGACTATAACTTTTTGACAAATACGCCAGACCGGCTAACATTCCGCAAAGCATCCCGTGTCGGGGCCTGTCAGCATAGTTGGGATGAAAGATAAGAGTGAAATAAAAAAGGAGGATACACGACACCAGAAGATCCGGGGTAATCAGGTAATAGGCAAAGTACAACACAACAGGTATCAAGGTGAAGAAGATTGTCTCTCTGATCTGCTCGTGCATCTGAAATCGGTAGGATAACGAACGCATGGCTACTATTGTTACAACACCAAGTGCCAAATTCAGTATTTTTGTCGCGATGAGCGGGTCTAAGCCGAGGTATAAGAGTGGTATCAATAACCATGAAAACAAGGGGCTGAAGTGTCCGTTAATAGCGTGAGCGAAATCGCCACGTAAATATTTTTGTGCAATTGAGATATATGAAATGCCATCAGGATTTATCTGATAACGATAAAATGGAAGGAGGGCAAAACCTGATACTAAATATATTATTAGTACGATGATTAAGGGCAAACTTTTCTTCCAGAAATATGTTTCTTTATTCATGTTTTACCCCCCTTGATTTGCTTTTAATTTGCTAGGCATTATGCGTTGATTCTGCTTCCTAAATGAGCTTTAACTTTAAAAATGCTACCCAGCACATCTTGAGCATTATCCCAGCGTTCCGGAGCCTCCCTGTCATTTTAGTCTGGCCAGCTGTCCTACATATATAGTGAACTGGTAACTCTATAATCTTGAGGTTATGCCTTGCCGCCCCAAATATCCAGTCATAGTCCCCCCACCGATCAATATTACCAAAATATTCCCGTGTCTCAAGGAGCTTGAGATAATCCCGTTTCAGTACTACCTTGGTACCACAAAGGGTATCCTTAATCTGCTGCTCGAGTAAAAAGGTGAAGAGCATGGCAAATATTTTATTTCCAAAAGCATTTGCGGTCCTCATTGCCTGATCTTCCATGGGATAGAGGAGGCGTGAACCATTAATAAATTCACCCTTGCCCAGAGAAATGAGTTTGAAGAATTCCGGTAAGACTTCCGGCATGACAGTCATGTCAGCATCCAAGATCATGAAGACATCATGCTGGGCTATTGCAAAGCCAGCTCGACAGGCTGCACCTTTTCCAACCCCTGGACCCTCTACCATTTTGATATTCCTTTCACGGTGCTTTTTCATCTGTTCTTGTATCACTCGTGCAGTTGCATCCGTAGACTTATCATCCACAAAAATTATCTCTGTGCCGCCTCCTATTTCTGGGATACGATTGATAATTTCTTCAATATTTCCCTCCTCATTCTTACACGGAACAACTACACTTACAGTCATTTTTTCTGCATTTTTAAAGGGGATTAGGGGTCTAGCGACAACGAAATAGGTAACACCCAAACGGCGTAGGAATGGCATTCGCACTAAAAAGTTATTACAGAATTCAGCCAAAAGCGGAACATACTTTGGTATCATGGTCCGATAGCCCTCCCGTACAACTTCAAAATCAGCAGAGTGGAGGAGGCCCCGGATATCAGGGGGGGACAGCCAGTTCTCAGCAGGGCTCTTCGGTCTCATGCCCAACAGCGCACCCAGCTCGATCACGGGTTCCCAGAGGTAATTGTAGGTAACGATGACTAGGCGTGTCTCTGGTGACATAACTTTGTACATGCTCTCCAAACAGCGACGTACATCAGTCATTTCGGTAATCGAGTTTGACGAGATTATAAAATCGAACTTTTCGTTCAGATTGGCAACATCTTCAATATCCATGCAATGGAATGTCAGGTAACTATGTCTTTTTTTTGCCTCTTCTACCATTGCCCTGCTGAAATCCACTCCCACACCATAGGAAGGTTTAAGATAGGCGAGGATGTGGCCGGATCCACACCCCACGTCCAACACCCGTTTCGCAGGTGGGATGATCTGTGCAATCAGGCGTTTTAACTGGGAGTAATAATATTGATTTCTATTGACCCATTTTGTAGCGTACAGGGAAGCTTCTTTATCATAGAAAGAACGGATTTTATCCTTCTTCCTTTGAAGATAGGTCTCGTATTTGTTTAGATTGCTGATGTCCTTGGACACTCTGACGTTTTCCTAAAAAATATGACAATGCAGGAATTGCGAAAAATCTTCCCTTTCGTTTCGTAAACACTTTCAGAGAGAGAGTTTTCCCTGCTCAGCTTCTATCAATTCATCAATGATATCTTCAAGACTCCTCGTTATTCGCCATGCGGGAAAATGAGATTTCAACTTTCTCAAATCGCTTATATAGCAAATATGATCACCAATACGCGGAGTGTCTGTATAGGTGGTTCTAATCTCTTTACCTATGCGTTTCTTGATCATTGCTATACATTCGAGAACCGACGCATTGTTCTCCCGACCGCCACCCAAGTTATACACTTCACCGGGCCGGGGGTTTTTCACAAACTCGTCAAACGCGGTTATAACATCATAGCTGTGAATCTGATCGCGTACCTGTTTCCCCTTATAGCCGATGATCGTATAGGTCTCCCCCCTGACAGCTACTTTCACTAGATATGAAAGAAATCCATGCAGCGGGACCCCTGAATGGGCACGGCCGGTCATACATCCTGCCCGGAAAATGCCTACTTTCATTCCAAAATATTTTCCGTACTCCTGAGCCACAATGTCTGCTGCAGCTTTACTTGCACCAAAAAGGCTGTGCAGGCAGTTGTCAATTCTGCAGCTCTCGTTTATCCCGTAATAGTCATCTTCCCGGGCATACTCCCATCGGGTAGGCAGCTCCTTGAATTGAAATTCATTGGGTACATCCCCATAGACCTTATTGGTACTTGCGAATACAAACACGGACTCAGGAATATGTTGCCGAGTTGCCTCAAGGAGGTTTAGTGTGCCGATTGCATTGACTTCGAAGTCATCAATGGGACGGTCCTTTGCCAAATCGTGACTCGGTTGTGCGGCACAATGGATAATGACATCTGGCTTCCCCTTCTTAAAGACGTCAAATATCGCCTCGCGATTGCGAATGTCAACAGCAAAATGTTTAAACTTTTTACATTTCTTCTGAAGAATGTCCAGCATCCAGGTAGTGTCACCGAGGGGACCAAAAAAGTCGCGTCTCATGTTGTTATCAATACCGATGACGAACGCACCCTGTTTGTCATAGTATAGAACCGCTTCAGATCCTACCAATCCATTTGAACCTGTGACAAGAACTTTCATGTATCCCTTGCAGTCTTTACTACCATCGAGACAGATTACCTACCACACCCGTCGAAAAAATGTACATGGTACTAAAAATTAGTTAAACTCCCCAAAAGTACAAGGCTAATTTTAATCAAATCCTGGAATTTTTCAATTTTTTTATTCTTACCCTTTCCACATTTGAAAAAGTATCACTATGATGGACGTTCGCCCAGACATGGATAAAAAAACGTTTACATTCATACATCCAATTTATATAATGATTCTGCTTTATTATCATACCTTTTTGTGAGAAATTTTGGAATGATTTCTTTAGGCATCATAGGGGTCGGAAGGTGGGGGCCAAATATCCTCCGTAATTTTGTTTCTATGGAGGGTGTAGATGTCTACATGGTTTGTGATACCGACAGCAGCAGGTTACTTCAAATTAAAAAGCGTTTCCCTCAGATAAAAACAGCCACCGAATCATCAGAAATTTTGGAAAATAATAAGTTAGACTGTATAGTAATCTCTACACCCACGTCCACACACTTCACCCTTGCTCAAAAAAGCCTTGAATCAGGACACCACGTGTTTGTTGAGAAGCCTTTGGCTTCCTCTACATCCGAATGCCAGCAACTTATTGAAACCGCCGAAAAAAAGAACAGGATCCTGTTTGTAGGACATACGTTTAAATACAACGCAGGAATCAGGGCTGTAAAGGAATATATCGATCGCGGCGAATTAGGGGAAATCTATCTCATAGATGCTAACAGGACAAACCTGGGGCCCATACGTTATGATGTGAATGCACTGTGGGACCTTGCGTCACACGATATATCCATATTCTCCTACTGGCTCGGTGAAAACCCCAAATCTGTTACTGCACGTGGTGGATGCTATCTGAATAAGGATATCGAAGATGTGGTATATGCGACGTTTGAATACAAAGACGGGATTGTTGCACATGTCCATGCAAGCTGGCTGAATCCTCGCAAAGTCCGTCAGATTACTGTGGTGGGTGAAAAAAAGATGCTCGTCTGGGATGATATGAATCTTTCCGAGCCTATCCGAATCTACAATAAGGGCTTTGATAAGGACGACGTTTACCAGGATAGCTTTTCTGACTTCCGCCTCTCCATCCGGGAGGGAGAAGTAGTCATCCCCAGTATAAAACTGAATGAACCCCTTCTGGCAGAATGTGAACACTTTATTAAATGTGTAAAGACCGGAACCAAGCCTCTTACAGACGGTCTGGATGGCCTTAACGTAGTTCAAGCACTCGAAGCCGCAACGCAATCGATAAAACAGCAGAGCCAAATCATCCGTATAAACTGATGGGGTTGAAAGGCTCTTGCATTGCAGTGAAGGAAAATGGTTATGATTCCTTTAGTTGATTTGAAGACCCAATATGAACAGCATAAAGATGAATTCCAAAAAGCTATCCAGAACGTGCTCGCCAGCACTTCTTTTATTCTTGGCCAGAATGGAGCAACCTTTGAGAAACGTTTCGCAGAGTACGTCGGGGCATCCTATGCAGCAGGTGTCGCTTCCGGAACTGATGCCATCCACCTCGCACTGAGGGCAGCAGGAATTTCCCAGGGTGATGAGGTTATCACTGCGGTAAACACCTTTTTTGCCACCTCAGCAGCTATTGAACTTGCAGGGGGAAGGCCTGTATTTGTTGACTGTGATCCTAAGACGTACTTAATTGATGTGAATGCCATCAAGAAGGCTATTACCCCAAAAACGAAAGCGCTTATCCCTGTCCACCTCTACGGTCAGGTTGCCCCTATGGATACGATCAACGCCATAGCAGAAAAGTATCATCTGACGGTGATTGAGGATGCCTGCCAGGCTCACGGAGCTCGTTATAAAAACCGCCAAGCCGGAACTTTAGGCAAGGCAGCCGCCTTCAGTTTCTACCCGGGGAAAAATCTCGGGGCGTTTGGAGATGCTGGTGCTATCACCACGAATGATGAAAAGGTGTATCAAGACGTTCTGGCCTTGCGAAACTATGGTTCAACCGTGAAATATCACCATCCAACTTTTGGTACGAATAGCCGCCTTGACGAGATTCAGGCAGCTATTCTCAATGTAAAGCTTCAGTTTTTAGATCAATGGAATGAGGCAAGGGCCAGAGCAGCTGAACGGTACAGGAGAAACCTTGAATTGAACCCTTCGATTACCCTTCCTGCCAAAGCCGATAACTCCACTCACGTCTACCATCTCTTTGTTATCCAGGTTAAGGGCAACCGGGATTTGATTATCGAGAAAATGGCAGAAAAGGGCATTTACTGCGGTATTCACTACCCCGTACCACTCCATCTGCAAAAAGCATACGCCTATCTGGGATACAAAAAAGGCGACTTCCCTCATGCTGAATCTCATGTAAAAAAGATTATCTCGCTTCCCCTCTTTCCTGAGATTACTGAGAATCAGATAGATTCTGTCTGTGAGGTTCTCACCCGCCTCTGTACAGAGTGCAGCGAGTGACCTGTGTTTGATGGGAAACGGATCATCTGTATTGCACCCTGCTATAACGAGTTCCACAAAATTGACAAAGTTGTATCGAGAATAGATACATTAGTTGTAGATGAAATGCTGGTAGTAGATGACGGCTCTGATGACGGCTCGCCCGAAACTGCAAGAGCCCGGGGGGCAACCATCATCCCGCTTGGAAAAACCCTCGGAGTCGGTTGTGCCATCCGTAAGGGGATAGAGTACAGCCTTGCCAATTCCTTTGACATCATTGTAATTATTGCTGGCAACAATAAAGACAATCCAGAGGAAATTGTAAGGCTGATAAATCCGATAGCGAGAGAAGGGTATGACTTCGTTCAGGGTTCACGGTTTAAAAAGGGTGGCTACTACGGGGAAATGCCCTTCTACAGAATACTCGCAACAAAAGTTCATCCCATTCTGTTTTCTATAGTCTCTGGAAAATGGGTTACAGACAGTACCAACGGATTTCGGGCGTTCAGGACATCACTCTTTCAGGACAAACGTATTAACCTCTGGCAGGATTGGCTCGACCAGTATGAGCTTGAACCATACCTGTACTATAAGACAATAAAGCTCGGGTACAGGACAAAAGAAGTTCCGGTGACAAAGATATATCCGCCAAAAGCACTGGGATACACCAAGATGCAGCCCATAACTGGCTGGTGGAGTATTCTCCGACCCCTCTTTCTCCTCGGCCTTGGTCTGCGCAAATAAGAGAGGGAATATGTATGAAACAGAACAAACCCTTCATCCATAAGGATGCGGTAGTCGAATCACAGAATATCGGCGTAGGCACACGAATCTGGAGAAACGTCCATGTCATGCCGGGAGCGGTGATTGGTAAAAACTGTAATATTGGAGAAGGATGTTACATCGAAAACTACGTACGGATAGGGAACGGCGTTACCATAAAGAACAATATAGCAATCTGGGATAACATTACGATTGAAGATGAAGTTTTTATAGGCCCTGCAGCAGTCTTTACGAATGAGCTTAAACCCCGTGCTCAAAATAAGAGAAAGCCTGAAGAACTGACGGGAACCCTCATCAAAAGAGGTGCTACTATTGGGGCAAATGCCACCATTATCTGCGGAATAACCATCGGCGAGTTCGCCTTTGTCGGGGCGGGGTCAGTCGTTACCGGAGACGTTCCTCCCTACCATATCGTTTACGGCAATCCCGCAAGGTTGAAAGGATACATGTGCCGCTGTTCTGAGATAATCCCTCCTGGCATTTCATCCTTCCAGTGCAGATGCGGATTGAAATACGAAATCAGGGGTGCCGCTGTAACGGAAATTTCATGATCTGTTAAATACCCATAGAATCATGATGCACAGTAAACAACGTGCTCTACAGGTGCTGTTCCTGTTTATCCTCATTACGAGGATGGCGCCTGTGATTGCCACCTTCCTCGGCATAGCTTCTTTCCAGTCAGGCGGAGCTGATCCTCTCCTGTATCTGGGTGGTGCCCGGTCAATTATCTCAACGGGTACTAACCCTTTTAATTTCTTCGCCCCTGTATATTTCTATTTTATTGCCGCATGCTTATATCTCGGCAGGGGACACGCAATAGTGGCTATAGGTGTAACAGCTCTCGTTGGATGGTTAACCGTTATAGGGGTCTACCAGCTGGCAAAGAGATTATTTAATGAGAAGGCAGCTTTTTTAGCTGCGCTTCTCACCGGTATCTATCCGAATCTGATTTATTTCGGCGCGAACCTGTTTCCCGAAACACTCGCTATTTTCTGGATAGTGTTTTCTTTTCTCATGATTATAGAGTACATCCATACTCCTCAGAAACACTACCTTCTCCTCAGTGGAATATTATGGGGTTTAGTATCGCAAACCAGAGGAGGACTCCACTATTTCTCGGTTTTCATTGCCCTCGCCATTTTGATACACGATCACCGGGGGAAGAGAACCATTTTGTGGAAACCTATTGCTACCTACCTCATAGCAACATACCTGACTATCGTTACGATAGGCATCATTGTCTTCCCCACCCATGGGGAGTTTGCCCTTAATTCAAAAAGCGGGATCGGATCATTTGTTCATGGTGTCAATCGTATAACAACCTCATGCGGAGATTATGGAGACGTCAGAGGTAACATTTTTTATGACATCAACAACTGTGTCTACGATATTAAAGATTGTGGTGAAAAATGGCCTGACGGTACTCAGATATTTTCAAAAGACATTTTTGAGCTGGGGACAGGCCAGATCCTTTTCAAGTCAGCCAGATTCATTGCTGAGTCTCCCGTGCTTTACATAAAAAACTCTCTACGGAAACTCAGCTGCTTCTGGTCACCGAACCAGTTAGTGATGGGTCATATAAAAACCGCATTCCAGAATGCAAATAGCACTATTGTCGGAGGAGTCTGTCTGGGAATAAGTCTCCTCTATGTCTCTATCATATGCGGGGGATTGTGGGGTATGTCTCTATCGAGAGACCCATTCCGTCCGATCTTCATTTCCTTTATAATTTTCTATTGTGTAATGATTTTTCTCACCGTGGGAAATTCGAAGCTGAGAATTCCTCTCATGCCTTTTTTTATAATGTACTCCTCATATCTTGTTTCGCACATTGGCACGAAGGATCGATTATGGATAAAAGCTCTCTTAAACAAATGGATTATGATTATTATTTTGATTCTTATATGTAATAGTATTTATAAGTATAGAGAAATTAGTGTTTCACCTGCAGAAATAAATGTAAGAAAGATAGAACTTTGCAATACATTGGGATTCTATAAAACAGCTCTCTATCTTTTAAAAGAGTACAGCCACTATAACTTGTATACAGAAGATCAAATCAATCGGATGCAAGCCGCTGAAAAAAACGCAGTGGATAGATTGCAGGGTCTGGAGAAAAACAGTTTTAATTGAGACTCGTGCTATCGTATATTGGTCATATTTGTACTTTCACAATTTATTTGACCTCAGGATTCTTTAGCGTTGTAGAAAGGAAGGCTACTACTACATCAGCAATTACCTCATTACCCTCTCTCACTAAATGAAGTGGGTCATACGATGGTGTTTGCCAAATCCTTTCCCCATTTTTTACTGCAGTAATAATAGCACTCTGGATATCGAGGGTATACACGTTCCTATAGGCTTTACTTGTTTCTCCCATTATCTCTCTTGCCTTACCAAATGGGTCTTCCAATTCAGGGTATTTAATAGTATTAACTGCCTCCTCCAGCAATATAATTTTTATCTTAGGGTCGTTTTTAGACAATACTCTTACTTCGCGATGTAAATTTTCTCTGAATTCTGCCTGCCAGATATTATCTGGCGCCATCAATGCGCGGGAAAATGCCTTCCAGTCAAAATTAATAAAATACCTTACAACCCCACTGGGAACTGCTTCATGAATAAGGTGAGCTAAAGCAAGATGTGCAACGATGAATTCTCTTACCTTTACGATGGGATATTTCGTTGATACCTCTTGTTTTTGGTCAATGCTCTGTTTTCCCCTATCAGCCCCCTGGATATCAATAAACCAAAATCCAGGGGCTTTTAAATTGTTATTGATGTTCATCAGAATGATAATGTCAGGCTTTAATGGGATGACATCATTTTTTGTCAAAGAAATGATTTGAGGTAAGTCCGCTCCTGGTTGACCACCATTAATAACTTCATAACGATACCTTCCGAATTTTTCATCAAGTTTTTTCTGCAATATAGCAGGGTAAGTGTCCTGGTAATCAAGACCAGCACCATAGGTGACTGATCCACCAAGGCAAACAACCCTTATGGTTCCTGGTCTCTTTTCATGAATTTCCGGTCCTCGAAACCCACGACTGTTTACAGGGTTGATCTTATCTTTTGAGGGGATACCTTTACAATAGAGCATCTCACCATCTTGTCCCTTAACGATTACAAACTTCTCTCTTCTCATATCTCTCAATCCATACGCCATGAACTGGAATGAGTGCATTTTTAGAGATAAGAGTACCCTTGCAGATATTTCTAATATAGAAAAAAATACTAATGTTGTAATCAAAGAAAATAATATGAGTTTGGCTTTGGGTGTATTTTTACTCTTCATGGCATTTCTTTATGTTTATTCAGATTATGATTACCGATGAGCCCTTTAAATGTGCTTCTACCGGGATTTCTGTGGGTACATGTCCAGTTTCCCACAGAAGAACAGGATCGCAATCCTGAAGTTTTCAAAGTTCCTGAAGCCTCGTGCTGCTGACTTCACCTGCTGGATCTTGCTATTGAGGCCTTCTGCCACCGCATTGGTTATCCGGTGCCTAAGGTACGTCAGGATGTTATCCAGATGCCGCTTCAGCTTCTTCGCTACCTCTGCCATGGGCTTCAACCTCGCATGGGTCACCCACCAGTACCATTTCCGAAAGAAGTTTCTCGCTGCCTTTTCATAGGTGTAGCCCCATAAGTCAGAGAACATCTCTTTGATAGCCCAGGCGCGTCCTACCTTCAACCCTTTATCCTTCAGTTCCTTGAATTGCTGTTCCTGTTCATCGGTCCAGTTGTCCGGGTTCGTCAGCCATAAATACTTTGTCCCCTTGAGATCCTCTGACCCCTCCTTCAAGAGGCCTTTATGCTCTGCCTTTCTCACCTTGTCCACCGCTTCACCCAGATACTTCGCTATATGGAATTTGTCGTGCACAATGTCCGCCTCGGGCAGCAACTCCTCCACGGCATTGATATAGGGTTCCCACATGTCTATCGCCACTGCCGCTATCTTGTGCCTTTGCTCCTCCGGGATTCTTCTGAATAATTCAACTAACGATTCCTCTTTACGGTCACAGGCCACATCCAGTACCCGGGCATTGTTAAGATCGCTCAGAATCGTGGCATACCGGTGCCCTTTCAAGAAACTCTTCTCGTCTATCCCGATATGCTTCAGTTCCCCGGTCATTCTCCGCTCAAGACCCCTCTGGACTGCCTTCTCCTGAATCAGATGCACCTCGTCCCAACTGAGCCTCAACAACCCCTTTGCCTTCGTCTGGTTTTGACAACCTAGAAGAATATCGATTGCCAGCCGTTCAAACAGTGCCGTGAACCGTGAGTTCTTATCCGCCCACGGGATATCGATGCTCTTTACCCCGTGCTCAGGACACTTGATCCGGGGTATCCGACAGTGCAGAATCGTCTGAAACTGCATCGTGTCCAGGTGCCGCCACTGACGCTCTTCTCGATGATCGTAGATCCTATAGGCCTTGCCACATTCGGGACACGGGGCCTGCCGCTCAGGAGGCCACTCTACCCATACGTCTACCTTAAATCCCTCAAAATCTACTTTGACCTCGCCTACCTTCCACGGTTCCTGCAAACCCAACAGTTGCCGGTAAAGTTCTCTGTCTTGCATCTGCTACCCCCTTTTTAGGGATAGCTTGCTATATCGTCACCCCTTTATCAACCCCCTTACCACAGAATTCCCGGAAGAACCAAAAAATCATTGGTGATAAAGGCAGCAGTTTTCATCCCGTGCTTTTCCATGATTTCTTGGAGAGTAGTAAGGCTTTGGGGAATTATGGTCCCAACTTCATTTACACGATGTTGCTGAGGATACACCCCAGTAAAAAGAGAAACCACAGTAGGAATTGTCCAGGATGAGGGAGCGATACAGTTTTCGAATGTAATACCTGATTGGGAAATACAGTCAAGGAAGGGGGAAGTTTTCCTTCTATACCCATAACATCCAAGGTGGTCAGCCCGCAGACAGTCCACGAGAATGATAATAACATTTTTTGTTATTTCACTCTTACCTTTCTGGGGTTTAATGGGCTGCTGTAAAGAGGAAATGGAGTGATTCGAGGTTTGAAATGCATTGAAGGTAAAGAGACAGCCTCCGAAAAGGAAGATGACAAAAAAAAGGGCATAAGCAAGTTTAGGCTTGACCCGATTCAAAAGAATTCGATGTAAAAGGTTATGAAAGATCACTGCAATGAGAGGAGCGCCAGTAGCAAAGAGAATGGCAAGGGCCACCCTTGTAAACGTACTCAGAGAAGAACTCATAAATACAGAATGAGCTGTTTTCGAAAGGTAGAATGTCCCTAAAAATACAATTATCCATTGTGTCCTGTAATCCACCCTGTTTTTTTCAAAAAGTCCGCTCAGCCATAGTTGTACCCCAAGAAGTGGCAGGAGAAAAAGGTATGGAGTTTTTGGGAGGTGATCTGTTTCCATCAAGTAAGGCATCAGGTTTGAAATCCACTTAAAAAACAATAATCCGAATCCTAAAAGCAGGTAAATATCCATTTGGCTGACATCCAAAAATGAGGCCTTTGTTTTTCCTTTAAGCCAGGAAAATAACTTTTCAGCACCAAAAAGGATCAGAGCTGTGGGAACACTTAAAAGAGAGTATATGGACAGAGCAGCTATAAGGTAGCGAATATCAATTGCAGATGGCAAAGAACTTGTTCCAAGAGGTGAAGGACAGCCTTTAAGAACAGATGCTATAATTGTTTCCAAACATGCTAGTACTAAATTGTATAAAATGGCGTTATGTATTCTGCAACATAACTATTTGAAATATATAGGTTGTTAGTTGACTGTGACCGCTAATTTTGTTTCGTAAACTTATACAATTTAGTACTAGAAATACCCAAAAAAACAGTGCAGAAACTAGCCATTCATAGAGTAATTGGGATTGGATTTTTATAACACTCATAACGATCGCTCGCCCATCAACTTTCTTATTATAGCACAACCAAACGCTTTTTTAGAACTTCCTGCACTACTGTCCCGTTAACTTTGTTAGATAGACGAGATTCGTCAATATCGTCAACATGTTAAGTATAATGAATGTTGTTTTCGATTTCGATTTAACTTTATCATTCGGTCATTTCCTAGCCCCTCTGGGGCAGAAAGGAGTGGCCGATGCATCAAGGCAGAAATGTTTTCGCCCAACTTCTCGACTTCCTGCCACGCCACGAATT